>Ga0256405_10002814_pt1 | contig 37980 bp, 24 predicted proteins | sample RumenRJG_02DNA_FD_189096 | JGI IMG/M metagenome (GOLD analysis project Ga0256405, IMG submission 189096) | Bovine rumen microbial communities from Lethbridge, Alberta, Canada - RJG_02 | ecosystem: Host-associated > Mammals > Digestive system > Stomach > Rumen | place: Canada: Alberta...
TTTTCATTTGCTGAAAACAACGTGCCGTTTTAACATCTGATAATTCGCCGTGCCATCTTCATTGAATAGCTACGCTGCCTGAAATAATCTGATGAATAGTGCACCGTTTAATCTGCCGGACAACAGGAAGGCAGCAGATCCATCTTCAAATACTTGCTTTTCTGAACGCCCCGTGGAACCAGAATCGCGATTCTTTCCGAGGTTATATTCAGCGCCGCAAGCTCGCTTTCCAGCTCTTTGCGCGGAATCTCCCTGACATTCACACCATCTACACCCGTTTGGGTAACCTTCATATCAAAGCTACTGTTACAGAACCGGGTGATCTGGTTGGTATTCCTATAATTCTCATTCAGTCTGTAAATCTCTGCCCCAAAAACCTTTTTCAATTCAGACCAGTCGGAGATGCCCCGTCCTAACTTCATCAGCTGATTAACATCCCCAAAAATATTGAAAATGACCCGATGCTGATTCAGCTCATACAGAAGCCGATACTCGTTAAATGCCAGATCCTGGCCTTCATCAATACACATAAACAGCATATTGCCAAGAGCCTGTCCATAATAACGCATGGCAAAAAGAAGTCTCGCATAAAGATCATAGCGATGATATTTACCCTGTATATTGCTGATTTTATGCGCTTCCCTGAACGATGCCGTGGCTTGGTCGAAAACAAGCTGGTAAGTTTTCAGCATCGAATATTTTCTCGTTTCTGAAGAGAGATAAATGATCGACCTCTTCACCTCATCGGAATATCTTGTCGCTTTCGCCTCTTCCGCTTTATTGCTTGCAGTCTCAATGAGCACATCAATGCCCGCCAGTTCTTCCGTAAGCTTCTGATTCTCCTCTCGCATATTATTGCAGAGGCGGACCTCATCCCTTACTTCAGGAATGATAAGCATAACCTGACGCATCCAAGCAAGAGCATCATCCTCGCTTAACCCTTCTGTAGACTGGCTCAGTATAGGCAGTTCCTCTTCCTGCCGCTTGTTTTCTGCGTTCAACTTTCGCTGCACCGACTTGATCTGCTTTTCAAGTTCCTCTATCCTCTCACGTTTTCCAAACGGAAGAATTCTTCTTTGTACGCTGTCCCTTTCAGCGTTTAATCCTTCAAGCTGATCTTGCAGGCCAGAGATAGTATGCTGTCGTTCCGACAGGAAAGCTCCAATCTTTCCATAAACACGTGGGATGCTTTCCGCCACAATACTGGAAGAAGTTTCTCCTAATGTCCGGAGACGTTCCTGCAGGTATTGTTTCCGGTCAATATGCTTCTGGTGCTCTTCTATTGCCCCTTGAATCTCAGATTCTTTTCTTTCGACAATACCTCGCATCGAGTCAACAGCATATTGTATCTGCTGTGCCACTTTAGAATCATCGGTCAGATCAATATTGCGTTCACGCTGTCCCATCGCATTCACCAGGTCATTCAGGGTGAGCACAAGGGCATTTCGCTTCTCAATTACCGCATTATACGCCTCATCGAAATCTTTCCGGAACTGATCCGAATAGATGTAATCCACAAAGCTCTGACGGACGATCATTTCTGAGGAAACCTTTCCGTCGAGTTTGAAATCCGGGCTATAGCGCAGTAGCGTATCAATATAGTATTGTTCTACAGAAGCTCTTTGTATGCTGCCGATCTGCAGTTCCTCTGCCAGTCCCTTTATATGCAGCGTAAACTGATCGTTTGGGGTCAGGATAAGCGCATCTCTGGAAAAACTGAATCCTCTCTCCTTATAATTCAGTGACGACAGGCGGTGAAGAAGAACCATCGTTTTACCGGATCCGGCGCAGCCCTGCACGATGATATTTCTGGAAAACGGCGTGTTGACGATACGGTTCTGATTCTCCTGAATCGTCACGAAAATGTCTGTAAGGTTATGCTGCCTCTTGCGCATATTCAGGACACGGACAAGGAACGGATCCGTGATTCCACTCTTGAAGATGATATCTTCATCTGTGCGCAGATTGACATATCCGTATAAAGCGGCATTATCTATCTCAAACTGCCTGGTGAGCTTGATGCTATATTCTTTACCACCCTTCTTGATCTTGATCGTCTGGTAGTTGATAAGATCATGACCGAAATCACTGTTGGCAGAGATAACCTGCTGCTTGCCATCCAGGAAAATATCAGCAGCTCCGATATAATACGTCTCTGTTGTTCCATCCAGAGAAATATCAACACGGTAGGAATAAGGCTTTGGAGCGTACCCTGAAAGCTGTTCCAGCCGATCCCCATACTTATACTTACTTACGGATTTTGCATAAGCCAGATTTCCGTCATCATAATCGCCAACAGCATAAGGATTCACATAGTCTGAACTGCTTCGGATTGCAGTTACCTCATCCGAGATCTGTTTTTCGACCCCGTCTAGATGATTCCTTTCCAGATTGAACACCTCGCCGGAGGTGATCTGATAGTCCGTATCGTCTATATCGCGCAGGATAATAACTTCAGGCCTGCCGATTGCATAAAGCGCCTTATAATCTTCCTGCGCCATATAATACTTCTGGCAGTGAGTGCAGTATCCGAGATGAAAAAGGTAGCCTTTTCTGCCGCCTCTTTTTTGGAGTACCCAAATAAGAACCACGACTTCCTCTGTGTCATCATGACCGTCTATCGTACAATATATAGAATCCGAGACAACAACTGTGTCGTTTTCGGATAACTGGTAGCAGTTTGATTTGACGTTGTAACGGAATTCTGTCCTCCGCCCATTCTCGATCAGATAATCTGACTTAATCTCCCTTGGCGGAAGCGGTTTCTTCGGAGGAGCCTTTTTTATGAGTCGCTCAGTTTCAATCTGGGGGATACCTGCCTCAGCGCATCTGTCCAAAAGATCCAATGCAGCCGCACGACGCATCAGGTATTTACCGCACCGGTCACAGCGGTATCCGGTAAAATGAATTTCTCTGTCTTTATATCGTTTCAGACACGGAACCTCATAAAGAGACTCGTCATGGATTGGGCATCTGGGGTCTTCTTCGACCCATGTATCCGGGATCTGCAGGATATCCTCAGCGGTAAATTCATAAGGCGGCATCTGGCTACGCAAATACTGAGATGTCAGATCCAAGTCATAAAAAGTATGGGGCACGCCCCTGTCTACCAGTGCTTCGTGGATCCACATCATCTTTGATTCTTCCAGATAGACGCGGTGACAGGCACGGCATACTTTCAACACAATTCCGTAAGTAGCTTTCGTCGTAGGGTTTCTGTAATAGATCTGCTTGCTTTCCAGCGGTTTTCTGTGCAACATACAGATCTCAGCATCATCCGGAATAGCCAGTGCTTCGAGCTCCGGCATGTTGGCTTTCAGGGTTATATCCAGATCTTTCCCTTCGTAATAGTTTTTCCGGATCTGCTCCAGTTCGTCTTCTGCCTCCTCATCTTCGCCGGAGTCATCCGGGATGGCTTCGTCTTCTGCCGGAAGGGACTCACTCTCTATGGCAGCCGCATCTTCCGTTTCCTCTTCCGATGTCGTCACATCGCTTCCCGCCTCCGACACTGTTTCAGGCAGCACGAAACCAAGAGCCTTTGCCAGATCAGGGCGAGACCCTACCAAGGCTGTCTTGCCGCTATCATCCAAAGACTCAAAATAGTTTATAAACTCTTCGGGGATATCGTTGACATCCATTCGTTCGATATCCCGCTGCCTAAACCAATTTAACGCCATTTATATATCTTGCTCCTCTTTAAAGATTTCCAACGCCCTCTTCAGCGCAAGGAAATGTCTCGGACTATATTTAATGTATCTGCTCCTGCCTTCCGGCATCTCAATCGAAATCTCAATCGGATCTTCGTCGCCGGGAACAACCTGTGTACTGACTATCTGACTGTACATGGTTGAGATTTTCTTGGAACAGTTGTTATATTCTGCAGCGCAATTCGGACACAGGCAAAGGGAATTCCACCCCAGATTACTGCTTGCCGAAAGCCGGTCCGGAAGCTTACTGAAGCTTATTATATTGATAGCTTCAAAGTAAGGCTTCCCGTCATGTTTCACGATTTTCTTCTGGCAGATCTGACAGAAGCCACTGTACTGACTCTCCAAAAACAGCCTTTCTTCCTTGCTGCTGGCCCGTCTTCCGAAATATACCCCTCGTGCCAGCTGAGTAAAATGATCCAAGGATTCCGCAAATTTCTCATCCAGCTTCTTTTCCCGTTTTTCCAGGGCTTTATCGGAAATCGGATCCACTTCCAACGTATCGGGACCTTTCCCCGGATCCTTCTGCGTTTTATCACCTTTTTCCAACATGTCCTTTATGGACTGGCCTTGCCCGGCCTTCGCGGCGATCTTTGCATCACTCTTAGCTTTTGCTTTCGCAATTTTCACCAACTCGTCCGGATCTGACAAAAGCCTCTTAACGAGATCGACATCTCCCTGGTTGCCGATTGTCTCGCTGAGCCACTCAGTAAGAGCATTCTTGACCTCCTTGAACGGCAGTGCCGCAATCAGTCTCTTGGCAGCCTTATACTGAGAGAGAATATCACTCTTATCTATTTCCAGTGGGCTATGGGGGTTCGGATCTCCTTCAATATAAATCCATTTGATGAAGCACAGCTGAAGACCCAGCATGGAATAAGCCATCATGCTGTCTACATTCTTGCCGCTGAAGTGCTGGTCATCCGCTCCTACCAGTTCTCCCTGGATGGTAAACTGATCCACATTCGGATTAAGAAACCGCGCAATGGCAACCGATCTTTCCGGTGTCATGTGATCAAATACTTTCGGAAAGCCCTCATAATTGAACGCCCAATCCAGCTTTCTGGAAATATATGTCTTACTGAAGATCTGATCTCTCAGGTCCATCGCCATCTGCGGTCCGCCGTACCTCCTTGCCGCCTGAAGATATTCCTCTTTGGTCACATGTATTGTCCGAATGCCATAATTACAGCCAAGCTTACGGAAGAAATCCTCATCAAGCTTCAGTGTCCTGGGCGATCCGTCAAAATAGCTGCCGGACAAAAAGTGAATCGGCAGGATTCCTTTCACCAGGGAATAGCCGGTCCGAATATCTCCGGAAGAGATATACAGTTCAGAAGGCCGATACCAGTCCTTTCCATCCGTCACCACATAGCAATCAGCCACTTTCTCAGCTACAGCCGGATTAACGTAGATGGCATCTTTGATGGTCTTGAGATCTTCTATGTTTTCACTTATCGGGGAATTCGTCTTAAATGCCGGATTCTTGCCTGCATATTTCGGCAGTATATTTTCAACAGCTTCCTGCTGTACATCGTATTCCGGTATCTGCAGAGCCCGCTCATAAAAGCTTCTAATGCTTTCACTCTTAAGGAACGACGACTCTATCTTATATAGGGCGATATCCGGATTATTCAGATATACCTGTAGCCTTCCCCCCTCATCCCGGGCACAGATCTGCTTCCGGTCTGTAGTTCTGACAAAAGGAATCTGTGATGCGTTGATGTAGTGGCTGTCACCGCTGGATCGCCGGATGCAATAGCTCTCGATCCTTGACATGAGCCGCTCCATCCAGGTAAGAGATTTCTCCTGCAGGAAAGTGGCATCCAACCGCATGACCAGATCTTTCCAATCCAACGTCTCTAAAGTGAAGTTCGCTTTCAGGAAGGCAAGCAAATCACGGTATGCTTCTGTCGTAAACTCCTTGGCAATCCAGTTCAGATTCCGTCTCCGCATAAGCCGCCGGAGATCATCAGTATCAAAGGAGTCAACAATCACGCTCCACAAAGGAACGCAGATATCTTTCAGGTTTTTAAACTCGCCTGGATTCGAGGTTGGAAGGATTGCCTCCTCCCGGATCATGTCAATACTGTTCTCATATAAGGGATACAGGACATCATCTTCCTCATACTCGTAAACAGGGAAAACGTTCCGGAAGCCGGCAACAGACAGATAATGGTGGTCCCGCATCCAGCAAAACGCAAAGCAGATCAGGTTTCCTATATTACGGACCAGTTTAATATTATGCTTTCCGTATTCCGCACCTTCTTTGAAATTATCTCTGGCAGGTGTAGTATCAAACGGCGCATGAATATAGAAATTCTGGTGAGCTTCTTTTGCAGTTGGAAAGAACGCATAGATTTTGCTGTTCTTGATAGGCTTCAGTTCTTTTTCTTCCTCACGGAAGATAACAGCAGTCGCCTCTTTTTCTGCATCTGTGAAGAACAGATAGTCTTCGTCATGAAAACTCTTCTTTCCGTTTGCCTGATTGGTATGCGTTGTCTGCACACTCAGAGCGAAGACATTATCCGGATTTGCTTTATCAAGGGGATATTTCTCTTTGCTGATCGCGATGACATCCTGATATCCAGCAATCCGAATCTCAACATCCGCAATCCGGTTTAGCATCAGGATGCTCTCTGCCGTGATTTTCTTGATCAGCGCATTGCGAATCTCCTGATACGCTGTCTCCGGAGTGACATCATCCCTGTCAAAAGGCAGGATCATACAGGTTTCAGACGCAGCAAGGCCTGCCCGGGGAGAAATCTCTTCCGGGAACAGGCGATTTCTTATGGCAAAATGGTGTTCTGCAGAATAGATCTGAGGTCTGTCCGTATAGCAATAGACAGACTTAAAGCCGATGCCAAAATGACCAATTCTGGTGCCGTCTTCCTTCGTTCCGCTCGCAATACCACAGACGCCCTCGATGTCTTTCTCATCAAAGGGCCGGCCGTTATGGAAGATAACGAGCTGGTTTTTCTCCAGTTGGAATTTGATGTGAGTAGCCCCCGCATCTTCAGCGTTCTGGAGGATTTCGTATATAAAATGCGTCCGGTCACTGTACTGATTGATGATGATCCGAAGGACCTTTTCATACTCTGTACCGTATTTCCGGATATTATCTTCACTAATTCGATCGTACAGCGACTTTCCCATACCCTTAATAAAACGCTTCCAGGTACTGAATCAGCTTCCGTGTCTCTGCCTCCTCATAACCGAGTTCATGAGCAGCCATTGAGATAACCCGCTCTTCTCTGGAAGGCCCTCCTTCATTTAGAATGTCTACCGCTCCAATATCAAACAAAAGTTTCAGTTTCCGACGTTCCGTCGCCTGCTCCGGCGCGAAGTCCGAAATCAGTCCCAACAGCTGTTTCGGCGTATGGATTATTTCTTTCCCATATTCCGACGCAATACGATGCATGACTTCCAGCATAGTATCATTCGGCACCGCTGCATTTGTCTGTTCTACGACCAGCATTCCATAAGCAAGCAGTTCAAACAGAATGTCTGCGCTGTCTTTGGCCTTCTGAAGCTGTGCCATATGGATGTCATAGTCTTCCTGCGCAATGCGGATTTTACCGTTCATCATCTGCACATAAGCCTTTTTACCACTGTTGTTTCTGAGAGCATCCTGTAATGCCCCCATACGGGCAGCATGGCTGGTGCGTAAACTGGCCTCCTTGTAGGAGATCATTTCTTCTGTCTTATATTTATGCTCTTTGAGCGCTGCCATCCAGAAGCTATGATGGGTAGCTTCCACTGCTTCCCATTTTTCTTCTCTGGCATCCAGTACATAGTTGATACCATAGCTCTGTTTTAACAAATCAAAGAGGATGTGATTCAGATTCGTATTCGCTGATACCGGAACCATCTGCAGATCTTCGCGCTCACCTGAAAGCTTCCACTGGTAGATCGCAAACGGGTATTCCCCTGCGGCAAACCGATCAGTGGTCACACGAAGGATAGTGACGACTTTTCCCTTGCTCTGCAGGTAATCAGCTGCAATCTTAGCCAATGGATGTGTCACCGTGATTAACGCAGCGGAAGGATTCTCTTTCCAGCATCTGCTCTCAAACGTGATATCCAGCATCTGCTCCCCGGATTCCAGCCATCTACGCCAATTCCTGTTGGCCTCGTTCCGGGGCAGTTTTGCTTTCTTATAATCGTCCAGGAGCATCAATCTGGCATCCTGGGAAAGCCTTAGCTTCTTAAGTTCCTTGGTACCCAGTATGTATTCTCGCTCTGCCTCCAGCCGCTGCTTCAGATAACAAAGAACCAGGTTCTGGATGTTGTCCGCAGACAGCCAATAGTTTGTCGCATTCTTCAGTTCCGTATCAAATGCTGACTGTGGCACATGAATTCCGAACAGATCCCGTTGTTTCTCTTCCAGCTCTTCCTGCTCTTTGATAAAACGGACCTTATTATCCGTCATCTGCTGCAGCTTTTCTCTGCGTTCCTCGTCTGTCAGTTCAAAATTATCTACCAGCTTGCGGATCTCGCCGGTTACCTCGCCAAGGATATCCTCACAATCACCAATGGAACTGTGGAAAACGCCGATTCGGAGAAGGCACCGATCATAAATATCTGCATCGACCGTTCCTGGCGTTACCATGTTATAAATGGCAACGCTTTCACTGGTCTGCCCGTTACGATCAATTCGACCAATCCGCTGTTCAACCTTCATCGGATTCCAGGGAAGATCATAGTTGATCATACAGTCGCAGAACTGATAATCCAGGCCTTCACAGCCCACCTCGGAAAACAGCATTACATCCAGCGCATTTTTGTCTGAAGGTGCTGTTTCCGCAGGGTCAAAACGCTTGCGAAGTTCACGACGGTCTTCGTCAGGCACTTCACCATGAATCATGCCAACTCTGAGACCCTCTTCCGAAAGACGCTTGTTCAGATACCGCAGCGTATGCTTAAAGCTGCTGAAGATCATGATCTTGTTTTTCTTTTCATCACGACTCTTCTTCCGGATTACTTCCATCATGGCATCAAATTTCGGATCCTCCGGCGGCAGTTTCTGCGCCATATCGAGGATTTCTTCAATCTGTGCATGAATCGATGTGACGCTGTTATCTTTGGAAAGAAAATTCCAATCAAGCGCCTCATCATCGTTATCCATGATCTCGTCCAAATGACGATACAGGATGCTTCGCAGCGTAGGAACTAATCCGAAGAGGCAGCTTGCTGTCTGACGGCGGATCGTCGTCATCATGAATTTCGTGTTGTCCGTACAATGTACATTCGACAGGATTTCATGAATTACGCCAAGTACCCTATCATGTAATTCTTTCTGTTCCGGTGTAAAACCAACAGTCACTGTATACGGCTTGCGGATCGTAAACTCACCGATATCACGACGTCTGGTCCTACTGATCAGATTGGAGAAGGTGTGCATATTCTCAATATCCGAGATCAGTTGTACCCTCTCCTCCACACTGATCTCATCCTGCTTCAAAACAGAAAGAATTGCCTGAACGGATGGATTGCCCTGGAACACCTTCCTGCCCCATGCTGTTTCAATGGCAAGACACAGCTGGTCATATGCATTCTGTTGCCATCCTTCCTTAAAACCACGCACATAGGTTGCCGCATTATTGATATAGGCATTGGGCTCCGCCATATCATGGAAGGTATTGCGGTCAATAATCAGATCCGGCCGCAGCAGGTTCAACAGAACAAATAAATCATCGTCCTGCAGCTGCACAGGTGTTGCCGTCAGCAAAAGCACTGCCTCTGCAGCGTCACAGAACCGGCTGACCGCCCGGTATGCGTAAGTAGCTGTATTTCGGATGTGGTGCGCCTCATCCACAATCACCAGGTCAAATTTTGGCGGATCTACCTCCATAAGGCCATGATGCTTATGTGTTCCAAAGACATTCCCCTCATCAAAAAGAGAATACGGGATAATAGCCCTCTTGTACTTCTCCGGCCATTCCCCTTCCATGTCCAGCTCATGAATGCAGTGCCGGAACAGGTCGCCATCCAGCGGAGTGAAGTCCTCGCCAAACCGCTTCATCTCGGTTTCCCATTTACGCTCTGAAACCAGCGGGCGAGGACATATGATCAGCACAGAGTCCAAATTCCTTCTTGCCTGTAATTCGCGCAGGATTAAGCCGGCTTCGATAGTCTTACCGACACCGACGCCATCTGCAATCAACAGTCTGGGCCTGTCTGAACGTATAAACTTCAATACCGGCCGGAACTGATGCGGAATAAAATCAATTTTTGCTGTATTCAGGGAGTACAAGGATGAAATGGTCGGATTGCGGATCAGTGAGGCAGTAAGGCCTGCATGAAACCGCTCCGCATCCACTTTTTCCAGTTCATCTTGTGTATCCTGGCCTACCAGCTGGGATTCATAGTACGACTGCAGCCCTGTCGCCGTAAAAACCTGATATCTGGTTTCCGGATATCCTTCAGTGACGGCTACGATCGCACCTGTTACGCTTCTGTCCGATTTGAGGGCAACCAGCTGGCCCTGCGAATATTTACTCATATGCGACCACTTCTTTGCTGACGTATTTTTTGTGGTTACAGATCTGCACCTGCGGAAATGGCTCCGCCGGTATAATCTTCTAATGTGCCCTGGGCTCCGCACCATTCACAGGAAAAAATGCCATTTTTCAGAACGGTGCAATTCAGATGACCACAGCTGCAGGCGGTAAATCCTCTCTGTCCACAATAGGGGCAGCCAGGGTATTCTCCCGAAAAACCGATATCACCGCCAATGCTCGTCTTATCATAGCCTTCCCTTTTCGCAGATGATTCTTTGATCGGGAATGCCCAGGTAAAGCTCCACTGTCTCGGAGCAATCTTTGCAGCCCGGATACCATATGTTTTATGTACCTCTCCACATTTGCAAAGAACTACAACCGCTTCTTGCTCTTCATACATCTGTGGCACCTTCCTCTGCATTTTCATCAGACGGGACTTCTTCCGGCAATGCTTCCGTTTCAGCCGGAGGATCAGTTTCCACCTTTACATCCGGGGCATAATAAGCAATCAGCATGGTAATATCATCACCACACCCCATCTCACTGGTCTCTGAAAGCCAGCCTTGAATGCTTTCCGAAATAGCCTTCACTCCATGCTCATTCAGCATACTCAGATAATCCTTGATTGCTGCATGGAAATCTGCTTCACTCTTATAACTGTTCGCGTATCCATCCGAAGACAGTGAGAACATCGCCGGCAGCTTATCCGCGACGCTGATCATCCGTACAACGGTTATCACCTTTTCCCACGAATTCTTCCGGCTGAGCGAATGTGTTTCAACCCCAAGGATCTTCTCCGGTTCGACGACCAACTCCATTCCATCTTCGTTCACATAGCAGATATCGCCATCTCCCAGCTGGAAGCCGAACACAAACGTCTGCGTGATCAAAAGCCCCAGAAGCGTTGAGCCATATTGCTTATAAACGGAAGCCAGATCATCTTCCCCTTCGCTGTTCTTAGGGATTTCCCGTTTATTCTTTTTGTGACGTTCTAAGACACGCCTTTTCCATTCGGAATCAATGGCCATAGATATTTTGGTATCGCCCTCCCGGTTAAGATAAGAGGGAAGCTGTTCCGGTTTCTCCCGGTATCCCTCATAAACTCCCTGAAGGGTATCACAAAACACATTGACCGCGATCCTTGAGCCTGTTTTGCTAAAGGGGCAGCCTTTGCTGCCATGCCCATCTGCAACGGCTAAGATTACCGCTCCATCATCCAGTATCACCCTCTTTAGGCTATCCTGACATTCTACTCCCGAACGGATATGAGACGCGCCTTGGACACTTCTTCCAAAAACGTATTGTCTCATGCAAAACACCTCGTTTTATTGAAAAGCCGTTACTTACCAGACATCCCCCGCGCCTATGGAACCCGGATCAGGAATATTATTCATGTCCAGTACAAGCGGAGCATTGGTCGCGCTGGGATCTTTCGGCGCATCTAGCTGCGGCTGATCCTGCGGACGGCTGGCCGGGGCAGAAACCATGGATGCTGCCGTGGATGCCCACTTAATCATTTTGACCAATGCCTGGGGATTATTGGCCTGAAGGACCAGTTCCCTGTTGCCGGTAAACTGCTCCAGTACGTCGTCATCAGCATCCTGACCGATGGAAATGGCAATACGCACCGCTTTTTTACCCCACGGAAGGTGAAGCAGCTTGTCCAGCGATTTCTTATAGTCGTCTGTCGGCTGTCCATCGGAAAGAAGGACCAGTACCGGCGGAAGGGCGCGGTCAGTCATCGGCGGAATAGTAAGCTGCGCCGCCAGCATCTCAAATGCTTTTCCAAGATCTGTTACACCTCCGGCGTCCAGATCGTCCCATGCAAAATCTTCAACCGGGACAGGGGTCGTAGTTACCCAGGAAGCACCTGTCGAAAACTTCAGTGTACGGATCAGGAGCTGCGCGTTCGGATTGTCCTTCGCTGCATCGGCCATCTCCGGAATGGTAGATTGGATTGCATGGTTCACCGTTCCAATCTTTTCCCCATACATAGAGCCTGAGCAGTCAACCACCCAGAAGAAATGAAGAGGTCTGGAAGCGAGTTCTCCACCAGGTCGTTTCAGATTTGCCATTGTTTTTTCCTCCTGTTATTTAAATTCTCCAACATATTGGCCAAAGCCAATTTTTGCATCTTTTGCAATTGCCGCGCTTCTCCCTACTGCCACAGGTATCTGTTGTCCGTCTGCCCGGATATAGGTCCAATTCTCCTTGCTCTCATTTCTAATACCCCAGAGATTCGGATTGGAAGGATTCTGGACGACTTCGCCCACGATGGTATCCATATCATAGTCTGCATATATCGTGTGGGAATAAAGCTTCGCGTCCCTTCGGAGGAAGACCCTGTTCTTCCCAACGACAATCGAAAATGGATGCTGCATGTGCCGTCCGCAGTTCCAGCAGACGTGATCTTCTCCCTTCTCGATCTTTTTCTCATCAATGAAGATTTCCGCTCCACAATTGGTGTTGGGGCAAATCATAATGCCCGTCATCAGATTTGCAAAAGCATCCATCCACTTTTTCTCCGTAACACGCTTATTCGGAGAAGCAAGCCCGTCTGTAAAGGAGATCGTAAACAATTCCCTGATCACTTCCGGATAGATATCCCAATAGATTAAAACATTGTCCTGATAACCTTTTACGGGGCGGTTTGTCGTATTCTTCGGGTCAAAAATAAAAACGGGATTTGTTCCGTACAGCCGGTTCATCGCATGGATATCCATGCATTTAATATCCGCCTCCAGCTTTCCTTCCAACGGATGTCCCATCATGAACATGTAAAACAGCAAAACCGCAAGGGAATAAAGATCCGTATTCCGGGATGGTTTTGCCTTTCCATTTACAATCTCAGGAGCCATAAACCGAGGCGTACCATATACGGAGCTGTCATCCTTGCCATTGGCAGATACATTATCATTGTCGCAGATCAGCACATCTCCTGTATCCGGATCAAAAAACAGGTTTCCGAAGGAAATGTCCCGGTAACTATAGCCCATGGAGTGAAGCTTCTCATAACCTTTTGTCAGGTTATAGGCGGCACGGCAAAGCGTATAGAAGGACGGCTCTGCACGACGCTTCATCATATCAACGATACTCTTATAGTTCTTTGGGCGGAGCGGCATGATATAACCGAAGGATTCGCCGAATTTGTTGAAAATCAAATCCTGCGGCCATAAAAATGACGTGTCAGGCGCACCTTTCGCCACCAGGTTATCAAGAATGCTCTTCTGCTCCCTGGTCGCCATGTGTTTAAAGTACCATTTCAGTGCATAATGCTTCTTATTCAGTTCCACATCATACACTTCGCCCTGGCCGCCGGCTCCAAGGAGCGATACAATCTTGTACTTATTCCCACTTTCTGATACCAGAAAGGTCCCGGCCTTTAACTGTCCGTCCATGTTCGCACCTCCTATTGAATCAATTGCAGTACAGCGTGAGTTACTGCACCGTTTGGAACAAATATTTTGTAATTCTCTTTACTGCATTGCAGTTCAACACAGTTCCCATAAGGCTGTATCGCAACCACATCATCTACCTTGATGGTGAAACCGCTCTGCTCTCCCTGGAAGATGATCCTCTTGTCAGTAATATACAGGATCCCCCGTATGGTCTCGTACTGAACATTATCGACCACATCCGTGGTACCGCCGCCATAATGGTGCCGGACATCGCTGAATATGATGCCCTTGAAGCTGCTGCCGTGCGTACGCCGTACATACTTCTTTTTGACGACCTTTTTCTCGTAGATGGCTTTGTCTATGTAATGGCACTTTTCGCTTCCCTTCAAAAAGATCTTATTCGTATTCAGAATAGGAAGCCTGCCATTCATAATCTCATTGACCGCAACCTGTGGCAAAATGGATTGTACCTGCGGTACATTTGGTTTAAAAAAATCCAGGAATCCCATTCTCTCCTCCTGCTATATCATCCATAATAATGAGAGTTGCTGTCTGTTTGGTCGCATAGTAGGCGACACGCTTATACAACAATTTGGAATGGAACATTGTGGTTTCGAGCGTACTGTTCAGCTGCGGATTTCTGCGTGCAGATGATGCTGAATGAAAGATCCATGCCTGCAAATGCATTTGCTCCGATCTTCGTAACGTTCTCCGGTACTATTACGTCCAACAGGGAAGAACAGCTAGAAAAAGCTTCCTGCCCAATTTCCATCAGTCCCTCCGGTAAGGTAATCTTCTTCAGGGAAGAACAGCCTTTGAATATTTCCTTCGGAAGCACCTCCATGCCCTTCGGAAGCCGCACGTTCGTCAGTTTGGCGCAGTTCATATAGGCACCGTCTCCAATCCATAAAACACTGTCCGGAAGATCCACCTGTTTTAATGCAGTTCCCATAAAAGCATATTTCCCAATCTGCCCCAGCCTTTTGGGAAGTGCTGCCGTCGTCAAATTCCCGCAATTTGCAAACGCGGCATCTCCAATCTCGGAAAGTGTGCCGGGCAGGATCACCTGTTTCAGATTCCGGCAGTTCTTAAACGCAGCCTCCTCGATCACTGTGATTCCATCCGTCATAACGGCTTCCTGAACATCACAGTTTTCAAACGCTCTCGCCAGGATCCTTGTCACCAATTTCCCGTTATGTGTATTCGGAAAGATCAGCGTGCGCACATTACTACCGGTAAATCCGCTGACTGCATACCCGTCCGATACTGCACGATAGCGAAAAAGATTTTTATACTGCTTTCCACCTGAACCAGCCTCGTCCCGGATTGCCGGACCGGCACCAGTTTTCGCCTTGCTGATCTCAATATCGCAGGGTTTTCCCAGCGCCTGCTTTCCGTAGCAAACACACCACACCGAAACAGCCCAGTCTGCATTGATCCGGCTGACACCGTATTCATCAACCAGCCGCTTCACAAAACGGAAGGCAAAGGCATTGCCGATGTTTGCTGTTTTATTCAGTTCCTCGACAATTCCCAGATCGAAGGCTGTATTGATCAGGTTGACCTGCATTGGTTGCTCCGGGAAAAAATCCTTCATCAGGGCAATGAACCTTTTCCGGTCGGAGACAGCCTCCGGATATTGCCTCAAAAGACCTATAAAGCTGTCTTCAAACATACGCCGCTCCTAACTCAATCTACTCCAAGTGCCTTAAAGACTGCCTCCTGCGGCGTGGAGTAGAAGATCAAACTGAAAGCTCCCACAAGGTCTGAAGGAACTGAACCTATATCAACTGCCGATGTAATGGGAAGAAGCACCTTCTTTGCGCCGCTGTCCAGGCATACCTGCAGCACATTTGCCAACTCTTCTGCCTTCAAAATGGTTCCACTGATTGTAATCTCACCCAAGACTGCCAAGCTGGATAATGTGGGCTTTGAAAGCGCAGCAGAACAAATCGCAATCAGGGTCGGCAGTGCAAGATACTTTGTCTGACCAATACCATTCAGATCCGTATAATTCACGATATAATCCTTGGTTGTTGTGCTGATCTGTCCGCTGATAGCATTGCTATTCGCTTTCAGGTAGTTAAAGGCCGTCTGGACAGCTTCTTTGACCTCCTTGTTCGACCCTATGCCGGTCGCAGTAAACTTCCCATTTCCGGGAAGGATCTGTGTCTCCAGTCGGTACACGCCAACGAAACCACTCTGAGCCCTGGAAATTGTGTATACATGGCCCGGATTGTTCATGCCTTCCGGAATCAGTTTTCCGCTGCTCTGCTCCGGTACGGATACATATCTTTCCTCAAAACTGTCATTGTCAATGTATGAGAAATTCACATCATAGAACTCCATTCCGCCAATCTTCTTAAGCTGTTCCTTGACGCGGCGGCGCAGTTCCAGGGAGATCTGTACGATCTCTTCCATCTCCTCTTTCGTATAGATGCCATCCGGATACAGCAACTTGGTGTAGCCAGAGACCAGCTTGCGTACAGCAATCATATCTCGCTGATTCAGGTTTGTTCCAAAGCGGAAATACTTGTCACAGGCATCGCTGTAGGTAATTTTCCGCATTTCCCGCATGAACTCAGACAGATAGTCGGTGATAAAGCCGTAATCATCCGTGAAGAAGTCCGGACGATACTTCGGGATTTCCCAGCCGGGTACATAGCAGTGCATACGATCCAGGAAAGCTGTATCATAACCCATTTCCTTCGGGAACGGCTCGAACAGATGGCTTGTCTTCAACAGCACATCTACGCTCTGGTTGATATTTCCGACAAAGACCATGGATGCAGAGGCTGCCTTTTCTTCCTTGCCACGTGCAAAGGAGCCGGACGCCATATAGTCCTTCATGATCTGAACGCCGTCCTGGTCCTTGAATTTGATACCGGCCACCTCATCAAAGGCCACACAGTCCCAGAGTCCCACCAGGCCGACCTGTTTGGAGGACATGTTATAGAAAAGGTTCGCCACGGTTGTCTGACCGCCGGAGACCAGGATGGAATTCGGGGAAATTTCTTTGTAGATATGGGATTTACCGGTAGACCTCGGTCCCAGCTCACAGAGATTAAAGTTATTCTCCACCAACGGGATCATACGGGCCAGAAGCAACCATTTCTCCCGCTCCGTGAACTTGTCCGGTTCCATTCCGGTGGAGCGCAGCAGGATCGTGATCCATTCCTCTTTGGTAAATGCCTTTCTGCCGTTCTTCACCTCGTCCAGATCAATATGCGGCATCTGGATCGGTGTCAGCTTCCTCACACGGATCGGATTAACCTTTTTATCTTCCTCGACGAATTCATACTCCAGCTGCAGGATGCACCAGATGCCCCCGCAAAGCAGCCGGTCATACTTCTTCGCATAATCCGGATGGATCGGGATATCTTTCACTCCCAGATTGGAAAACTCTGCTTCGTACCGGTCTTCTTTGATATTCAGATGCACTGTAATCCGGTCGATCACAGTATACGCACCGCGCTCACGGAGAATGGACAGAATCTTCTGCGCCTCATCCGGTCTCACGTAGTTCTCCGCCAGGATGCGCTTTACGTTGTTGACCCCTTCTTCGATGATGACTGGATCATCACTGGAACAGTACTGCCCCAGCAGGAATTCCAGGACATACACCGGCACGTTAGCGCCTTCCTTGATGGCCTTCGTCAGATCCTTCCTGACAATACGGCCATCAAAATATGTCCGCAGCCGCTGATTGATCGTCAGCTCTCCGGCCTCCCCGGCAATGTCTCCATGAAGATCCATATACTCTTCCGACATGCTGTCCACCTCCATCTTTCCTACCTGTTAAAATCCAAAATCGTCTGCGAAGGCCAGATCCATGATCACTTCTCTGCGCAGCACTTCGCGGTTATTGTTATCGATCGCCACCAGATAATACTTATGGTTCCGATCATATTTCTGATTCTTAAAGGAGAACCTCAAGCGGAAAATCCGCTTGGCAGCATCCGGATCCTTTTTATCCGCCGCCACCAGATTCTCGTTGGATATCTTCTCTCCGGCATCCGTGACGAAATATACCCGATAATTTGCTTCCTTCACCACATCACTGACCGGCTCAGTCTGGATGAAATCCAGGGTGGTAATCAGATTCGTTATCTTATTCAGCAGGCTCACCAGATCTATCGTCGCCATCGTGGTTTCCCGCTTTGCCTTCTCCGTCTTTACGTCAATGACCGGAACCAGCATCTCCTGCGGGGAACAGCCGCCGTGCACGTAATTCTTTCCCGCTCCAGGTGCCGGGAATAGATCACTGCCCATGGGCGTGCTCACTACACGATCATCATCTACGCCATCGACATCCCTGAGCGGTATGCTGCAGACCCCGCTTTCGTTTACCGGAGCATCAGAAATCACATAGCGGTCACTTGCTCCGGGAACACTGACGGTCTTTCCACCCGCTGTCAGCTTGTCCCTCTTATACAGGAAACCGTGATCTGCCGTGACAATGAAATGACTGGTATTGGCCGAAGTTGTCAGCCTGCGGATCAGCCTTGCAATCTCATCAATCGCTTCTTCACAGGCCACAAACACTTCATTTTCTGTATTCAGCTTATCGCCGCGGGCATCGATCTGGTTGTGGTAGATATAAACCACTTCCTGTCTTGCAAACACTGAGCGCAGCTCTTCTACGCTCATGTTCTTGATCTCGTCATACTGGACCGCACGGCTTTCCCGGCGCTCTTTCTGTAAAATCGCCTCCCGCTGCTTGCAGTCGATCGTCGGCAAATCATCCACCATAGCTGTGTTCGCATCCACAATCGTATATTTCCGATATGGGAGCAATGCCGCCATGCCCAGTCTGGTCACGCTCGGCAGCACGCTCTGCATGACCGAAATGCTGGCTTTACATTTCTCATCTGCCTGCAGTCTTTCAAACAGGGAAACACCGACCTCATAGCGCATGGCATCCGAAATGATCACTGCTACACGGTCTTTGGCATATCTCACATTCGTCCTGTAGAAGTTATACTGATTCGTAACAGCTGTGTTTCCGGAAACATCCGAAAGCGCCTGTGCATAATCGACCAGCATCGGATTCAGATAATCGTTGGTATAGATCCGCTCCACCAAGCTACGGAGGTTCTCATACGGACGGTTGTCCTCCAATTTGTCATAGTAATAATAGAAATAACGATACCGCCGGTCTGTCTGATAGTATTCGCCCGTATATCGTTTGATCAGAGCATTCGCGTCGCTGATATGGTCATAAATACCAGGCTTTATGATGTTCCATGCGTTCTCAATTACAAAATAAGCATCATGATAACAGGCTCCATAATGCATCTTGCGACGTTCTGCGCAAACCTGTGGTATCGTTTTTCCAGACAGTCGGGCATCTATATCCTCATTCAGGAGCCGCTCTGTCATCCAACCAAGCAGTATCTCATCCACTCCGGCGAACAGATTGCAGTCTGCCAACGCGTCAGTCGGAAGCTTTTTCAGCTGAGCCTCTCCATCCAACGCTTTATACATTTCAGCAGACAACTCATCATAACGTTCTCTGTAAATCACCGAATTCATCAGGTTATCCAAAAATGCAATCGTCGTTCCACTTTTGAAGGATACAAACGGCTGCCAAGACTGCGGAAGTTCTGTATGGATTGACTTCTCCGCATACGTAGCAAACAGGGTCATTACCAGCTTTGTCAGCGTCGGATCCTCATCCGCGTAACCAAATACCACTGCGCACTGCTGCCAGAAAGGTTTCAGAAGATCATATTTTTCAAACTCCGCCAGCAGTTCATTGTCCTCTAAGGAAGAATCAGTCAGCACACAGCGAGCCACCTCTTCAAACGTCGGTAGCTTGCACTTGCAAAGCACACTCATCAGGCCAATTTCAATAGATGCTCTGTTATATGTGCCAATCTCCAGATCATAGAAGGCCTGCGTCCTTACCTTGTTGGCAAAGAACTTGATGTAATGCTGCACAATAGGTTTGCAACGCTCATCCATTCCCAAATCCAACATCAGCAGACTGGCACGATCTGCAAAGAATTCCCTGGAATACCGGATCATATCCGCCAGATGGTTTTCCCGGATATCCGGCTTTGCAAACGGCGCATAGATCAGATAGTTCGTGGTCGTATCTTCCCGCTCCAGGAATATCTTCGTCTGGAATTGGTTGTCTTTCTGCAGATGATAGACCTGGGCATTATTCAACTGTAAAGAATCGATGTCATCGGCAAATTCCGCATCGGCATCGTACCAGAAGATGAGCTTGCGGACAGAGCCGGTAAACTCCTCGTTCAGCTTATCTGTTATTTGTTTAAAATTTAATTCGGCCATCCAAAACACCTCATTATTTCTGTCTCAATGGCTCTCCAAAAATGAATCCAGATCATAAATGTCTAGTTCTTCAGAAAAGTGAACAGAGTACTTTTTTGCCTTGTCGATCCTTGTATCTGGAAGCAGTATCCTAAACTCTTGCTCTCCTTTGAAAAAAACATCTTTGCAGAATAAAGATCTAAAAACATGCTCTACCATAACAGAGTATTTTTTCATTTTTCCTTCCTGTGTAGGAACAATGTCCTGAGTAAGGTATTTCATATACTCCATATCCATTGCAGGTGTGTTGGAACCTTTAACCTCTAATCCGCTCTCTATGTTAAAATAGTGAACCTGCTCCATTTTGCAATTAACGCCAATAGAATCTTCTATCTCATGTAAAAACAGATCCGGGTCAGTTATAACTACAACTGCATTAGCTTCAGGAAAGTGTTCTCTGATCACATGTTTTATTTCATCAGATAAAGAAATAGTATAAGTCCCATCCTCACCTATAGAGCAGTCCTTCTCATACACGGAAAACAAACAGAAAACTGGTATATTATTCGCAGGCTCAAAATGAATAGTAAATTGCCCTTTCAAACCATGAATCTCCTGGGTGCCATCATGGCTGATAATTGTGGAATCGGTAGCAAATAGTTTTGTCGAGCCTTCTAATCTATCCCCTTGTCCCTTTCTCTTAAGATCCTCTTCGATACCGCGCAGAGCAATAGCATTGTTAAAATACAACTGATGATTTAAAAGATCCTTCAAATGTTCTTTTTTACCAAATTTCAAGAAGAATTTAATTTTTTCCATATATACTTTCCTCAAATCTTTGCCAGAATCCCAAGGCTCTTTCCATCCGGTCCCTTCTGGACTTTCTCGTAGTTAGCCTTCACGCCATCATCCAAGTCAATTTCTACACGAGAAAGCGCGGCGTGAGCAATCTTAGCATCGTATTCACGAGCTTCCTTCAGCTGCTTAAGTAATTTCTCCCGACGTCTGGCTGCCTGATTGATTTCTTTGTTATCACTACCGTTGTCTATTATGTCCTGCATACGAGAAATTTCCTTCTCATATACACGTTGCATCCGGTGTAAATACTCCACACGGAGATTTCCTATTGTGTCAGCATTCCATCGATGCATATAAATCAATGCCTTAAATCCATTTTGTTTGCCTGAGTCAAATAGCCAATAAATTGGACGTTTTCCACTAGCTGAAACAGAATAAGCAGAGCAATGATCTTTGAAAAACTCGTTTAAGAAATAGTTTCTAATAATTTCACGACTACTATTTCCTTTATTACCAAGAGCTTTCGCAATGAAGTCAAGATTTTCTTCTAACGTCTCGTCACCAAATGTGACCCTAATAAAATCCACAAAACGTCCAACAATATCATCTTCAAAATATGCCTCGTCCGTAATTGGAATACAGTTATCATCATCAGGAGTAAAAACGCCGTATTTACTTTCGTCCCATATTCCACCTGCGTACACCAGACCATCTTTATCCAAAGAATAACGTCCGAACATACATCCAACAGCATAAGATATCAAACTTTTGATATCTCGCTTCAAATCTGCTTTGCGTATACTAACATTTTTCTCATCTACCTCTGGAATGAGTTCATCAGAAAGCCCATAAGTATCAATGAAAATACGATTAATCTCTTCCTCATTATGTTTTAGACTTTGAAAGCGATTTTCACACTCTTCTTCCCACTGGAAGAAGGCATCAGCCACCCTTGGTGTTCTTCGAATCAATGGATGATGCTGAAAATCCCATGATGTCTCAAATGCATCCCAGTCTTCTTTGGAGATACTAACGTTTTCACTTGACAATTTATCAACAGTATCTCGACCTGTAAAAGAATCCACAACAGGAATTGCGACAATATCTCCCGTCTGCATATTTATAGTCGGATTTTTTGCTTTAAGAACAGCAGAAGTAATCTTGGAATTCATTAAAGCTAATATAAACATCATGTCTTTTTTTTCCGGCATAATAGCGCATGCAGCTGATTCCATTATGAAGCCCTCGCCCATATAGCGAGCAGAAAAATCCCCTGAAGTTACTTTTGACCAAGTAATACCCGGATGATAAAACAGATTAAGGCTCTTTAGGAATCGTGACCAATGCTTCCCTCCATTTTTTATTGTGCAAAATGCTTTTAGAGCTTCACCGTCATTTTCCCAATTAATCAAATAATCATTATTACCATACCATCTTCTATAAGATCCACCTTTATTACATTTAATCCACTTGTATCCAGTGCCCGTATATTGGCTATTTATCTCATAACCTACATTATCAAGCCCCACTTCATACCACAGCCGCAGGAATTGATTATTATCACTTGTCGAGGATCCAGTTATAGTTTTATACTTATCTCCAATTGTTGCTCCTAAATCATACATTTTTAGAAATGATTCACTTACCCAATATGCAATCGGTGAACCTGGAATTTTGGCAAAGTTATCTTGCTGAGCAATGAAACGATTCCTCGATTCAAAAAACTCAGGCTCTTTTTCATCTCTCCGCGAATAGCAATAATCTACCAATCTAATTGCTGTCAAATTGTAATTTCGTAACAATTGTTTGCAAACGACCCATGATGTTATTGGATTATGACCAACTTTACCATCAAATAATTCCGTTCCATAATCAACAATGGATGTTAAGGTAACTGTGTTTGCTGAATGATTACGTAGTTTTTCGAAGCTACTTAAAAATAACCATGATGACGTCGTGATAAAAGAAACAAACCCGTGCAAACTTATCATGCTATCTATCGCATGTTTATACATGACCATGCTCAAGTCAGCTTTAACATCGGCATAGTTTTCTTTTACATATTTATCCAATTTTGGACTAAACCGCGAAGCGCCTAAATAAGGTGGATTTGTTACTACAATATGATATTCTTGAGACATAACTTCAGCACGCTTTACCAATGGAAGCAAACTATCCATTGCTATTAGTGCCATAATTTGGCTATCTTCTTTAACTTCCTGAAACCGCGCATAAATCGCCGGAAAGTCCGCCTTCGTTATATTCAGAATGGAACCGTATTCTTTTGCGTCACGCAATTCACATACGATAGATGTTAAATCCGTCTTTAGCTTCTTGTTTCCGTCTGCAAAATAGTCGATTACATTGAAATCAATGTCATTACTCTCCTGGATTTCATATACATGTGGTTCTGTTGTTCTCTCCAGAAAACGTCGATCATACTGACGAGCCTTCATCATGATAGCGAAGTAAGCAAGCTGTGCCGCTCGCTCATCTATGTCTAATCCATATATATTATTCTGAACAATGCTCTGAGCTGCTTCTCGTTGCGTCCATCCTTGACTCTCATAAATCTGCATCAACACATCAAAGAGATAGACTAATATATGGCCTGACCCCATACATGGATCAATGACCTTAATATCTTCTGGGCGAATGGTGCTACGCTCTTTACGAGTATCTGCAAGTTGTTTTTGTACCTCTGCTTCCTGATCGGCCTCTTCAAGGAAGTACTTCCAAACCTTTTTTAGTTGATTATTCGGATGTCCCTCCAACCATAAACGGCCAAGGCTATTCTCAACCATATAACGTATTGACCAATCAGGAGTATAAATAGTCGTTGCAGCAGGCAATAATTCTTTAGGTATTCGTTCCTTTGAAAGCGTTCCATCATATACTAAAGCATTGGGTTCTGTATTATAATACTGATACATCCAGCCGATGATTTCCACCTGACCGGCTGGCATATCTTCTTCTGCAATGTTTTCTATACGCTGGCGTTCATCATCCTCTGAGGTTCTCATACGGAAATCCTGCTCCCGAATATCATGAACCAAATGCCAAAGCACGCCATCCTTATCTGTAAAGGAGATGGTCAGCAACAGCTCCATATAGTCATTCTGATTGCTGCTGAGTGTTTCCGGGGAAAACAACTGCGGCAGCACATCATTGAGCTTATGGCACTGCTTAATAAATAGCCAGCGGAACAGTTCATCCAGCCTGTTCTCATCTTTCAGCTTAAGGATGAGATCCACTTCCTGCTGAGAGAATGACATATCAGTATCAAACGGCCTGGTCACCATATCCGGCTCAGCTTTATTCTCATTCTCTGATGAAAGCACACGCACACGGGAAGGCAGATAATCGTTGACTTCCATGAAACGAATAGCCACCAATCGGTTGAACCATGTGTAGGCGACCTTCTCCACGACAAAATGAAATGCTTTCTTATAGTCGCCGTCTTTCTCCTTTGCACGGATTGCGGAAACAAGGGCATTACGCTGATTGATCTCTCTTCCACGAATCGAAGCATAGTCCTTTGTCCCAATATCAAAGAACTGAACCTCGCTGGTAGACTGCGGGAGGGCTGAAGCAATCCCATTCTCTGTAATGCCCATAAGGCCGGCTTTATATTCGATATCTGCGATGAGCTTGTTCCTGGCCCATACAGCGTAATTCTTGATAGCTGTCTTATTCATCTTCTCACCCTTTGAGCTAAATCATGGTTTATCCTGGCTTAATAGTCGGCCATTCAGAACGTATCAGAATTCGATATTGATTATCGTATTCTCTTCCAGCATTCCCTTAAGCCTTTTCTGTAACGCAGCCAAATACTTGTCTACATCTTCTTCCGTTTCAATCTGCCATGTAGACGAAGTATTGATATTCTTGATGCTGACCGTCTTATACTGTTTCTTCGGAGGCTGAGGCTTCTTCCCTTCTCCACCACCAGGACCGGGGATCGGTCCCGGACCCGGTTCCGGTTCACGATCTCTTTCTGCAACAAAAGCAGCGATATCATTGAGGAACCGAACTTTCAGCGCATCAGCTTCAATCTTTATGTTCTGCAGAGCCGCGACATTGTTGCAGTGACTCGCTTTTTCATACAGCTCTTCGAATCTTTTGTGGGCACGGTCGAAGAACTGATCTCTGCACTGCTGGGTTTCGATTTCATCCATAACACGTTTTCTGGCGTCTGTAATGGATTCGTTGATCGGCTCAAGAAGCTGATCCAGAATCGAACTGTATCGATTGCTGAACTGCTCATTCAGTTCCGGCAGTTTATATATCTCTTTGTATGGTGCTTTCATCGCCAGTATTGCCTTGATCTGACTGACGATTTTCTCCAACTCACCGTCTACAACGAAGGTCTTACTGTCGTCATAGATACGCATCAGCAGAATCGATTTATCGAAAATGCTGCGCTGATCTCCCGAGAAGAATGCCTTAACCGGCTCAAAATCTTCCGCCAAGTCAAAGTAATCATCCCGCGCTGCATCCACACTACGGAAAAATTCCGTGGAGAACTTGATATCAAGCACCTTCAGCATCAGCTTCTTACCGTTCTGAATCACCTGACGGCCAGGATACTTCGGCTGATTCTGATAGTGGATCTCCAGCTGTTCCAGCTTGCTTTTGAAGGAATCTGCATAATTGAGGAACATCTTCATAAGTACGTCGTCATCATCGCTAGAGGCGGATGATTTGAACAATTCCTTTATTACCTCGCGAACGGTCTTTTTCTGCTTATCGGATGCCTTTTCCCGGTGATCCATCATAAGACGCTCGTTATATTCTTTCCGAGTTATAAACCGGTAAATCTCATCTTCTGACTTTGAAAGCAGGGTGACCGGTTCGCTGTTGACAAAGAATGCAATATCACCTGCCTTGAATAACTTTGCCACAATCCACTGCACATCCGCTTCTATAAAACCATAGGGTGCTTTCATGAAGCGATCCAAAAGACTCTTCATGGAAGTCTTCACATGCCGGCCTGTATTCGTGCTGATATATGCTGCGACATCGTTCAATGCCAGTTCATTTTTCGCAGTATTTACACCTTCCAGCGTAATCTGCTGCGGACCGGAACGAAGTACGTTACGGATATCACTGTCGGATACCGCAGTATCGATATATGAGAGTTTGTGATAAACCTGGGCAACCAGTTTACCCATAGCCTCATTGATCCTTGTCTTTATATCCCTGGCAGAACCGGAGATCTTGTCTCCGTTCACAAAAATGGCTGCATCCTTAAGTGCTTCCTCCAGGAAGAGCTTTGCGGCAGCATTGCGGTCGCGCATCTCTACCTTTTTGGCCTCTTTGATCTGCTCATATTTTGTAATCGTATTGACAGCATCATACCGAAGAAACTTTTCAATACTGAGCGCCGTCCGAATCTCCTCCAGGAAAGAACGGTCATCCGGAAGTGCAACCAGCACGCAGCGGCTCTGCCCGGACACCAGACGAAGCGTTTGCTCCGGTGCCATCTCATCGCTATACGGAGTCAGGATCTTTAAAGTCAGATCATTATTCTGATTTGCCTTATACGGCCGGTTATCGACGACCTGGTTAAATGCAAACTGGTAACGGCCATTGAACGCGGGATAACGATATTTCTTTTCATCGTACATACCATCAAAAATCAGTTCCGAGACCTTGGCAATGATTTCGCTCTGTTCGATGCTCTGTCCCTGGCGTTCAATCTCCCGGTTGACTTCCTGCTCCTCATCAGTCAGGAATACATAGATATCGCCGTTTTTCTGAACCAGAGTCTGACGGATCAGGTGCTTTAGAGCCTCTTCCACACGCTCCTTCAGGGCCAGCCGGTCATCGTCCACACTGCTGACCATCAGGCTGGTGATCTGCTCCACGTTGGCCTTGATTTCTTTCACATATTTGATCAGGAAGAGAACCTTCAAAACATTTACATCGAAGGATTCCTCCGCATGATCCGGATTCAGATGTTCATTATCCAAAGCACGGGTAATCACGCCGCTGTGGGAATGATCCAAGAACCGCTCCAAAGCGTCGTAGAACATATGGAACGGCACCAGTGTTCCCGGCTCATCATTCATGACATGCATGGCCGATTCTTTGAATACCGCAAGCATGGAACGCTCGCCTTCGGAAAGATGTTTTCCGGAAGCGCCGTGGGTGCGGATCGATGTCAGGACGTCCGCCAGCAGATTAAACTGATAGGGGATAAAAGGATATACGGCGGCAAAGTTATCTCTGTTGGAGTAAAGCTTTTTCTCAACGCCGTCGTTAAACAGGATCAGGTTTTTGATAAACGTGATCTTATCATCATATAGGAGGGCAAGGGATTGATGCCCTGATGCCGTTTTCTCCAGAATACGTTTCCGGATAACTTCATCCACATTCGCAGAAGAAAGGGACAATCTGGTATCAAAGCGGCCCTGGATCTTGGAAAAGTCATTTCCCTTGGTTTTTGTGATAGAATCGATATCCTGCTGGCTGGTAACTACAACCCAAGCCTTTCCGTTGCAGAAACGGCCCAGATCTTCAGTGACTGTCTGAAGGTTCAGCATCAGATTTGAGTCATCACCGATGTACTGTCCGATTTCATCTACAAGGAAAACAACGTGATGATTATTACCCTTACGGTCAATATATCTTTTGACCATCTTCGCAAAATCTTCGATCGAAATATTGTAAGTTCCGGAAGCTTTCTCGCACCAATTACGTCCGGCCTCTTCACTCATGAAACCCATATCGGCCAGAACTTCAACCACATCATCCTGGATAAAGTCGAAATCGTTTCTGGCTTCTGTCCACTCCTGCCCGGTAGCTTCTTGAAAATTTTCCTTGAACTCCTCATAGCGCCCATCATCGGAAAGCTTACGCTCCAAATCTGCCAGATGCGGAATAGAGCCGGAAAAACCAAGCATCTCGTTGAAGACACGAAGGAACACTGAAACGATAGCGTCCTTCGACTGCTTTCCGGACATTTCGCTTTTGGAGTCGATATTGAAGAGAATAACGTCCGTGGGTATGGTTCCAGCAAGACGCATATCTGCCAGAACCATGGTATCCTTGATCTTGTGGTCATCGACAAAGTAGTCGATTGCCCGTTTGCCGTCTACCTCCACATTGGCCAACAGATAGGAAAGAATCTTCAGGAAGTGAGATTTACCACTTCCGAAGAAGCCGGAGATCCACACGCCCATCTTGTCTGTCGTCCCGGTGATGCCCCTCTTATAATTTGTGAAGAAATCCCGGAAATGTTTTTCCAACTCCCGTGTGACGACGTACTCTTCCAGTTCCTGGCGGATATTGGCATCATCATCCTGTCCAACCTTTATTACACCCTTGATATCGCGGTCGATCGGCTTTGCAAACAAATCTTTAATAATCATGGTCTTTCTCCCTATCTTTCAACATTTCTCTTCTTAATTCGATCTTGCCGTGCTTTGATACTTCAATGCCCTTATCACATTTGAACCAATGTGGATCCTTGTCTCTTCGTACCCATTCAATCGAACAGGCAGTTTCTTCATTGCAAATGCAATACTGTATCTGGGCCTTGTCACACCTACATAGTATTTTTCTGGTGAACCCAGTGCAGTCCCTTTCAAGATAAAATTATTTAATGGTCCATTCGGATAGATTAGAACCCTCTCAAATGTCTCCCCCTTGCAAATCCCAAAATTCACACAAGGACGGTTTATCTTTGTTCTTGCATCAAACCTCAGAATCTGCGGGGTATAATAATCCTGATACAAATCAACGTCCGAAACTTCAATCAAGAATACACCATCATGTCCTGTTACCTCTTCCATAATGGTCGTAATAGCCTCTCCTTGTGGATAAACTGCATTGGCGAAACAACATATATCCCAGTTGAACCGTCGGCTGGCAAGGTTTCGTTCTATTTGAACCAAGCCATCTTCTTCAAGTCTTCTGAAGAATTCCCAAATATTCTTACCGGTTTGATTCTTATTCTTCTTCGCAACATGTGTTTTGAATGTAGCTTGTTTGTTATCTCCGCAGCATACGATTCCAATGGATGATTTCATCAATAGTCTCAAAAGCTCTATATCATAGCCAGCCATATCCTGAATCTCATCAAAATAGATATTGCTATAGATTTCTTCCAATCTCGCTATGCTTTTCCCTCTGCTACGTTCGTTTAGAAGTACCGCCAATTCTGACGCCTGATTTGACCTGACGTTCCTCCCAGCATTGATGTAACGGGAATAGGTTCCTGCTTTATTAAAATTGATTTGCCCAAATTGTTCGGAAAAATCAACTGTTTTTATATGATTGATTCTCTTTCCTGTAAGTCCCGTCTGATAAGGCTTTATCAAATCCGATAACAAAAACCTGTACCAAGTTTTGATGATTACCTGTGGATGAAGAACATTTTCATTCTGCTTCCGGATCTCATTTTTAACAGAATCTGCACCCCGATTCGTATAAGTTACTATCAATGCCCGTTTGTCTGTGTGCGTAACCACCTCTAAAGCTTCATGGCATATATCCCATGTTTTACCCGATCCGGCAGCAGACATCTTAGCTTTGTTATTTAAAATGCTTGATGACATTTGTTATGTACTCCGGATAATTGATCTTTTCAACTGCTTCAAACACCCTGTATGCCCATTCGCTTTTATTTGCCGAGGCAGACATGAAATCCAATACGCCCTGTTTATCACGTTTCATCATAGAATTCCTTGATGAAATTGCTCTTTTGAAAACCTCAGTGGGCTGTCCATTTTCATCAAGATTAACGGCTAAAACGCTTGGTTCAATGGTGTGAAGAGTCTCATTCTTCTCATGGTAGTATGTAAAGAATTCCTGCTGATAATCACTATACTTTTCATCAATGTTTTCTTTGATACTACCATCGTTGTCCGTTACAATAACAACGTGCTTTTTAACGAGGGCCGCAATGTCCAGGTAACGTTTAAACGCAAGAGAATCAACGGCTATAACATCAATTCCGTCTTCCGCGGGCAGTCTACCATGTTTATCAAGATAGGCTCTCTGAATAATCAAATCATCTGTCGGCCCTTCTACCAAAATTACCCTTGTAGCAAGAATGAATCGAAGAGTATCATAACCAGGCAATTTCACGAAATATTTCTTCGTATCGTCCGGCAACGCATTGTATGGTGTAACCTGACCAGCACATACAAGGATTACATTGGCCAAACTGAGCTTATTGACGATGTAGCTACTGTGTGTAGATATGAATACCTGTTTTCCACATGACTCTGTAATATGATCCACAAGCACAGTCATATTTGAAAACGAGAGGTTATTCTCTGGCTCCTCCATCAGAACTATGTTCGCCTGCTCTTCTGCGTTCCGGAGAGCCAACTCTATCTTTATCGTATTTTGAGTTCCGAATCCTACATGCTCAAAGGGAATATCATCCACAACAATAGACATTTGTCGCTTCCAAGCTTCTGGATCATCTTCCCGCAAATCTAATGACACGTCTCGGCCTTTAACTACAGCCTTCTGCCGTACCGCCTCATTAAGTTGCTTAACTGTTTCATTTTCATGAAAGCTTCTTCTACTACTTCCATACGCAATAGAAAGATCTCGAATCTGATCATCTGATAAAGTATCAGAAATACTGTCAGATACAAAATGATCAACAACACCGCCGTAGTCTTTGCGAGTGGTATCAATAAACACACTCTTAAAAGGGCCATAGCGGAATGCAAAGGAATCACCGTTGAAATAGTGATAATCCACCGTATAGAGTTCAATCGGTATGTCCTTAACATCACCATTTTTGAGCATCTTCTTATACAGTTCAGTGTTCTTTTCAGCAATGTGAACGGTTATATTAAGACCTATCGCATCCTGGTCTGATAGTGTGTTATTTGATCCCTTATAAATCGGATCTCCGTCAAAGTATGCTTCAAAGACCATCTCTGGTGGAGCAACTCTTTCCCCATCGGCTATTCTTTTTATGAATTCTGCCCTGACCGAATAAGTGAACATGTTTGCTTTCAACTGCCGATCAAAAGCATACCCATTCAGTTTTCCCGTAGTTAATATACAAAGCGCCTCAAGTATGGTACTTTTTCCCGAATCATTATCGCCAACAAAAATATTGACATCGGGATTAAGAGGAATCACAACGTCTTGAAGAAGCTTATAATTCTTCACGACAATTTTGTTAATTGTCATGTGACACCTCCCGTTAGTCCACCAGCTTAAAAGCCCGGTAGTAATTGTCGTCTTTGATCTCACTAAAGAGAATCAGTTCCTGGCCATCATATTTCCCGGGATAGAACATCACCACGGGAACGCTGTCAATGACCTGATGCAGGTTATTGAGTACGGTATGTGACCGGAGTAGCGGATAGCACTTTCCGATTCCTGTCAGGAACACAACGGAATTGTCCGGCGTCCTTTCACGAATATAGCTGATAATCAGACTATCTTGTGCTGTAATGCGAAGAGTGTTTCCAACGGCTTTCGTTATCCGCTCAAACCCCCGTTTTTTTTCAAACTCATAACACTTGTCCAGGTAACCTTTCTGTTGCAGAATGTCAATCACAATATCATACAAATCGAAAACGACAACCTTGAATCCTTCCATGCCGCTTTCATATTTGTTCTGTATGTATTTGACCCATTCCCGAACAGCCAGTTCTTCCTCCGCCGGATAAGCAAAAATATAATATCCGACTTCGTTGCCCAATCCTTTGTTTTGTCGGAAGGCCGGCTTTCTTATAATGTTCTCCGCCTGTTCCAGGCGTTCGTCTAAGTTTGCCATATCACGCCTCCCCTGAAATCGCCACTAAAAGGGCATGATCCCCACACTGCTCCAGATATCGTATCAACCGGCTGTCCAGAATCGGTGTGGTAATCTTCCGCACCTTCTTTTCAACCTGCAAAAGATTAGCATCTGCCAGGCACGTAACATAGTTGCTGCGAAGATGCTTCTTTGTGCTGTCGTTCCAGCCTTCCACTACCTCTGACTGATTTCCTTTTTTTGTGAAAAAGATATTGATGTCAGAGTCTTCCAGAATATGTTGCCCCAGCAGTGCTTTCTCTCGGTATACTTCATAGACAAACTCGAAAAAGAGACGATCTCCCCGAAGAATCGCGATCAGGTTGATCACTTTCTGTGTGGCGAGGTCGCTTTCCATAAACAACCGGACTAGCTCGTCATCCAACATACTGGCTCTGTTTATGAGATACCCATACATCCGCTTTGCGCGATATTCCTTCACTGCTCCAAGCAGGTTATTCTCTAAGCATTCGCTTTTGATTTCTTCTTCAGTTTTCCCAGCAGCGATCAGCTGCACAATCTTCTTAAACTCTACAAACCAGCACGACTGCGACATAAGGCCAGCGCTGTAGGGCAATTCATAAATCGGTATTCGCTCTTTTCCCATTAACCTCACCAAACCTCATCAACATCCACTTCTCGCAGAATCTGATCGTCCGGAATAAAATCCATCATGTCTCCGGCGTTGCAATGCAGGACATCAGCAATACGCAGAAGAACAGAAAGATTGACTTCCTGATTCTTCCGCAGCTTTGTAAATGTGGCTGATGCAAGTCCTGCTTTTTTTCTAAGCTCTGCCTGTGGTATTTCCTGTTCTGCACAAAGTATCCAAAGCTTTTTATAGCTTACCTTCATGTCCTAATCCTCATATGAATCATCATTTATGGTAAGAAGTAACAATATGCCTTGGTAGTATTTATATCACACTTTGTCCAGAATCGCAACGTCTACTGATGCAACCTTGCCGATTTTAATGTTTATTTATTCTTTTTGTCGAGAAAATGACATTTTGAATGATTTATGATGTGCCAAGTGTCAATATGGGTCAATATGTGTCAATATGACAGAACAAGACATCACCAACAGGCGGCAATTCTCCTTGCCGCCTGTCCCCAAAATTGACATCATTTCCTTTTTTTGGATTCCCTGTATTCTGCTATTTCTTCCGCCCAATCATCCTCAAATAACGCCTCTTTGGGCTCGCTGCGCTCTTGTAAAACCGCCTTACGAACAGCAGCTCCTACAACTTCATAATTCAATGAAACACCTTCATTGTCATTTTCATAAGTCACAGCCCGGTTGCGTTCGATACCCATCTTTGCAGCTTCTCCAACTGCGTCGATATTCGCACCCAGGAACAGGAATTCCCATCCGATTTCTTTTTTCGCTTCAATCAGTTTTCGGATCTGGGAATAGGAATAACTCTTGCTAGAGTTCTCATGGCCATCCGTTGTGATAACAAAAATCACCTTTTCCGCTTTATGAGACTCCGGAAGGTGTTCCTCCACATTTTCGATCTTACGGATAGACTCACCGACCGCATCCAGAAGGGCGGTACAACCACGAACATAATAATCTTTCTCCGTTAGAGGTTGCACAATAGCTATCGGAAACCGATCATGAATGATATCTATTTTGTCATCGAACAATACAGTGGTAACACTGATGTTCTCGCTTTCTTCTTTCTGCTTTTTCAGCATCCCATTGAATCCGCCAATCGTATCATCCTCCAAGCCGCTCATGGAGCCACTTCTGTCCAAAATAAAAACCAACTCTGTCATGTTTGTATTCATAATGGAAACCTCCTTTGATGGCCTCATTATAAATAGTTACAGACAAGAGTTGGTCGCATAGCAGGCGACATGCCCTATTTTTTTATTCGAAGATCGGCTGTCCGTATTCGAAGAGCACTTCGTTGATATCGAACATGTTGTAGATCCGATTCTCCAGAAAATAAACGATTATGATATCGAACTTGGAGCTCCGGGATAAAGCATAACCGGCAGAACGGAGCAGATCTTTCGTTTCGTCCAAGGACAGCTCCAGAGCGATTGAAAACGCCAGAACGGTTTTCTTATTCGGAGCGTAATACTCATCCTTCTTGATTTTGGAAAAATGTCTTCGATCGACATACGCTTTTCTATAAGCCTCCGCCTCGGACATGTTCCTTTCCTTGATCATTCGAATCAACCGCTGGCTGAATGTTTCATCCATCTGGGACATCAGGTCATCGATCTTACGGTTGCTGACCGTCATCTCGCTCATAGGACGAACGATCTTCTTTTTCTTTGCGGTGGCCATATCAAATTCAGGATGATCAGATACAGCCGGCGCACAGGCTGCTTCTGCCTCAGATGATTCCTGCAGATGCGCTTCCTGTGGAATTGCTTCCTTCTGCTCTGCCTTTCGCCCAGCAAGGAATTCAGATATTTTGTCAAAGATGCCTTTTATCTGAACATCATCCACTTCAATATCGTCGTTACCAGGCACGTAGTATTTTTCTATGTATTTCCCTACTTCCTCAATTCTTTGCTGCTTATCCATACGTACCTCACAATACTGCAACCGCTTTTAATTCGCCATCATCCATCTGATACAGCGTTACATCAATAATGTCTTCAATATGCTTCCCGAATGGAGCATTTGGCTCATTGAGCATTCTCATCTGAATCAAACGCCTCGCCTGGTCCGTTCCGACAGTTCTGCACCAGATTCCTTCATTTCGATAGCCTTCTTTGATGAAAAAAACAACAATATCATCTGGATAACCCGGTGCTCTTGACGGATCCAATTCTTTAATAGCCCGAATCTCCAAAACAGGCTCCGGCGCAGCATATCCTTTTACAATCATCTGTGCTCTTTCGTGATAAGGAACCAGCTGGCTCAGATTTGTAAACGGAACCACATCGCCCTGGAAAGAACCATAGCGAAACTTAAAGGACGTCGATTTGTTTGTCGGTTCCAGGGATACTTCACCATCATCATAAACGCAGGCAGCACACAGGAGTTCAAAACTTAGCCCCGCCTCCTGATCAATGTAACCGAATACCAGCATGGCGTTATCATCCTGACGAATCCGAAAACCGGATTTTTCTATGATCATCCGTGTCTTCAAGTCAATATCCTTTACTAGCAGGAACTTGTTGTCCATTTCCCGGAAGCTGATTTCATCGAGGCTTCTTGCCATATTGATCACCGTCTCTTTCTCAATATCGTCTGCCGGCTGCTCTATAAGAGTACAAAAGCCCAGCCTTAACCCTATGTCTGTTCAAATCATAACATCAGAAGTGCTCTCTATGGTCGCCTGCCAGGGGACATAGAAACCACCTTTACCAAAAACACCATATGCCGACTTCTTTGATAATAATCTGTCTGACCTTCGATGAGAAAAGAGACTTGCGTTTATTATATGAATGGTTCGCATTGGCCCTATGTTTGTATGCAATTATACAGAAACCGTAACTTCTCCGCAACATATAACCATGGTATATAAGCCATCGTGAACAAATTGGCAAGCAGGGCACACGGCAGCCACGGCCTCTGTGTGCGGAATTTTCCTCCGCCTTCCGTCTGCGAAAAATTGCTTGTTGGGGACTACCCCAATCCCCGTAAGATTGCCAGCGAAGCTGTCAGGCTGAGCGGCCATTCCGGCCGCTTTATTGCGTTCACAAAAAGAAAAAGGCGCCCCGCCGAAGCGAAGCGCAATATCATCATATCCATTGTATGTTTTATTCTTCTGTATCGGAATTTATTGTTTCTTCCCAGAAATCATTTCCCCGCATATAACCGAAGGAGTCATCCGACATTGACTGAATTAGGTTCTCCCGCAGTTTCTGATAGAACCCAGATTCTGATTTTTTGAAGGTGAGGTGTCGGTAAAGCTCTGAATCCGCAAAGCTGCCAACTGATTCCACATTTTCGATTAGTTCCCTCATGATCTCTTCTGTCCGGACAGCATCTTTCTCCCATGCCGCCACATCCAGTCCCATGCACACTTCGTTATAACGCCCCATATCAAAAGCCGCCGCAGCCTGGGTGGACACTTCCACCAGTCTGTGAGCCATGGGATGATTCCCGTCTTCCATATACAGCATACGAAGGTCATTCAATGCCAGCTGGATTCTCTGGTAATCCGCAAACAGCATTTCCTCAAAAATGCGGTATGCATCCTCCTTCCGCCCCGTCTTGCTGTAAACGATTCCTTCCATCCGCTTCCGCATGGGATCTTCACGTGCAAGATACTCAGAATACTTCAAGGCTTGATCATACTGCCCTTTTCTTTCATAGGCATGGAACAGGGAAGACGCCGCCTGGTTGCGGATCTTTTCATCCTTACAGGTAAGGCAGCGCTCATACCAGCCCAGGATGATTTCCTCATAGGCATCCGCGTCCGGGATGTCGAAGACAACAAGCCGCGCTTCCAGAATTACCGCCGCCTGCCATATAAAAACGAAGCAGTTCGGATATTCCTCTATGATCTTCCTTGCTATGGAGAATACTTCTGCATAATCTTTCTCATTAAGATCGTGATCAATCTGCCGGATAGCTTTTTCGATTTCCTCAGCTGTCAGCTCCTCCCGGAAAGAAAGAAGAGTGTCGGTTGTGATGTTCAGCAGCCGCGCGATAGGTGACAGCAGTGCAATGTCAGGCTGTGTATTGTTATTCTCCCATTTATTTACGGCAGGGGTGGTCACGCCGAGACGTTTTGCCATTTCCTCCTGGGTGATACCTGCTTCTTTCCGGTATTTACGGATGACTTCTCCAATCTGCATTTCTATCATTCCTCCGATCTGTGATCCGGATCGATCCTGCATTCAGCATACCCTATCCGGAGAGGAATTACTATTGAATGTCTGTTAAACTATTGGAAAATTTCTTAACTGTTATTCAAATAAAAAGAGCCTGCCGTAGGACACCATACGGCATCCTCCGGCAGGGTTCATCGTCACTGTGAGCATCACGCTCATCAGATATCCCGGTTCTTTTTCTCTTTGGCTTCCTCCCGTTCCTTTTTCAGTTCATCCCCGTAGAAGGTTTCGACATTCTGTCTTGCCTTCAGAAAATCCTGCAACCGCTTTTTTGCTTCCCGGTATCCGCTGTACGCCTGCTTTTTACCTGTCAGCAGCTCCGCGTATTCCTGACGCAGCTCACGTATCGTCGGCAGCTTTTTGAAGCTGGATTCGTTGAAGGCATCCTTGGCGGCCTTATGGAGCGTGATCTCCGCCCTGTGTTCCTCAAAGAACTTTTTGCTGTAGCCGGTTTTCCGGTAAGCATCATATATTTCCCGTGTCTTCGCATAGTTCTGGATGTGTTTCTGAAGCGCAAGGTTCGCCGCCATTTTCCCTTCTGCCGTCTTGATCGCTTCGTTCAGCTCGTTGAAGTGACGTACCGCCTCGTCTGTCCTGGCATATAAATCCTCGAAGCTTTCGATGTGCTGTTCCCGCATGAAAAGGAAGGTTTCGGATATCTGCTTCAAGTTATAAACTTTCGCCCAGCGCTGGTAGGCAACACCTTTGCCCTGCATTCGCTCCTGCATGTCGATCAACAGATTAAAATGTGGTTTCTCATGCACCTGGGTACTCTTTTTCTTTTCCCTATGCGGAACTTTCCCTGCGATAATGCTGCGGATATCTTCCTCGGTGTACCCTTCGCCGAGGGAACGAAGGCGTATGAAGCGCTTCTGGCCTTTACCCCGGACAGAGATTTGCTTGCCGCGCTTGATCTCATATCCGACAGCCTCCAGCATGGAAAGGAACTGATCAAAATCCTTGGGCTTCCGGTTCAGGATTTCATCCATCACGCCGCAAATACCGTCCCGCAGCTTCGGGCGTTTCGGATAATCCGTCCGCTTCACTCTTTCCGCATATGGTTTCGGCTCTATCACCGAGAGTCCATGCTCCAAGCAAATCCGGTCGCTGATATGCTGCAGGGCTATGCCGGAACGCTTATAATTCCGGAATTTCCTCCGGCAATCCAGAGATGTGGAGTTGAAGATGATATGATTGTGTACGTGGGCACGATCCGTATGGGTAGCCACGATGAAAGCGTGCCTGCCCTTGGTAAAGGCCAGCGCCAGTTCACGGCCGATGCGGTTTGCCTCCTCCGCTGTGACCTCCCCGGGTTTAAAAGACTGACGGATCTGGTAGGCAATCACATCGCCTTTCTGTTCCCGCCCGGTATATTGCCAGTACTGCCGTTTGGAGAGAAGAAATTCTTCATCGCAAGTCATGGGATCGCATTCGTACGAAGTGACCAGCTCACCCTTTTCCGTCTTCTCCGGGTTCTGCGCATAGTCGGTCCTGGCTTCCAGGCACTGCGCAAGTGATTTACCCTTGTTGATATGCATTGCGATCAGCCGTGTCGCCGCCATGCGCGTCTCCTCCTCCCCATCAAATAATACTTTCCCAATCTGCCGGACTATAGAGTACCGGCAGAGAGGGTTTCATCCTTTCTGGGGCGGCCGCGCTTTCGCTTAGGCTTCTGCTCGGTCTGATCCTTTGGCTTCGGCTTACGTCCAC
>Ga0256405_10002815_pt1 | contig 37973 bp, 35 predicted proteins | sample RumenRJG_02DNA_FD_189096 | JGI IMG/M metagenome (GOLD analysis project Ga0256405, IMG submission 189096) | Bovine rumen microbial communities from Lethbridge, Alberta, Canada - RJG_02 | ecosystem: Host-associated > Mammals > Digestive system > Stomach > Rumen | place: Canada: Alberta...
ACTCAACCTGGCGGTGGACCACAATATGATCGTCATGGAAGTGCTCAAGCAGACCGCCGAAAAGCACGGACTGGTCTGTCTGCTCCATGAAAAACCGTTCGCCGGGGTCAACGGCTCCGGGAAACACAACAACTGGTCGCCGATCTACGGGGACGTCAATCTGTTGAATCCGGGGACCGATCCGCACCAGAATGCGATCTTCCTGACCACGCTCTGCGCCATCATCATGGCGGTGGACAAGCACAGCGACCTGCTCCGGGCGGTGACGGCGTCCGCAGGCAACGACCATCGGCTGGGCGCCAACGAAGCGCCGCCTGCCATCATCTCGATCTATATCGGCGAACAGCTCGCGGACATCATCGACCAGATCGAAAAAGGTTCGCTGAAATCGTCCAAACACGCGGACACCATGCGGATCGGCGTGGACACGCTGCCCCTGCTGCCGCGCGACACCACCGACCGCAACCGGACCAGTCCGTTCGCGTTCACCAACAACAAATTCGAGTTCCGCGCTCCGGGTTCCAGCCAATCCTGCGCCGGATGCAATATCGTCATCAACACCATCGTGGCGGAGGCGATGGACCTGATCTCCGATGAACTCGAAAAGGTGAAGAAAAGCAATTTCCACGAGGGACTTCAGGCGATCCTGCGCAAGATCATCAAGGCGCACAAACGGATCATTTTCAACGGGGATAATTACAGCGAGGCATGGATCAAGGAGGCGGCCAGACGCGGACTGCCGAATCTGCGTACGGCGCCGGAAGCGATGAAGGCGCTGATCAAGCCGGAAAATACCGCGCTGTTCGAAAAATACGGCGTGCTTTCCCAGGTCGAGGTGCATTCACGCTACGAGATCTTCCTGGAGGAATACCAGCGGAAGGTCCGGATCGAAGGCGAACTTTCCCTGAACATGGCTCGGACCATCATCCTGCCGATCGGCAGCAAACAGCTTGCCGAACTGGTCAAGACGATCGCCGTCATGTCCGGCTGCGAACTGAAATCGGGTATGATGGCGCAGAAGTCCGCCGCAGATATCATCGGGAAACTGCTGGACGGGATCGAACTGGAATGCCGCAATCTGGAAAAAGCGCTGTCGGGCAAAAACGCCGATGCCAGGATCCTGGATTCGCTGCGTGCCTTGCGGAAACTGGTCGACACCTTGGAAAAACGGGTGGACGACGATCTCTGGACGCTGCCCAAATACCGCGAAATGCTGTTCATCAACTGATCCGCGGACTGCGCCGGGTTTCACTCCCCGGCGCAATGCGGCCGTTTATTTCTGATGTTTTTATTTCGGTCTGGCTGGCCGGAGGGGCCGGCTGCGCGTGAACCGTAAATATCTGATCTTGACCTGTCCGTGGAGACCTGGAAGAGTTTTCCTGGCACGAAAAAACCCGTCCCCCGGAGAGGAGAACGGGTTTTGAATTTGCCTGTGCGAGAAAGAGGCGATCAGATTTCCTGACCGACTTCCCAGCGGACAAAACGCTTGACCGTCATTTTCGGAGCGATCTTGGCGAGCGAAGTTTTGTCGTCGCGGATCCAGGGCTGTTCGATCAGGCAGACTTCCTTATACCATTTGCCGATCTTGCCCATGACGATCTTCTCTTTCATTTCGGCGGGTTTTCCTGCCATCTTGGGATCGTTGTCGAGCTGAGCCATCGCGATCTCTTTTTCCTTGTTGACTGCATCGGCCGGAACGGCGCAGGAGCAGACATAACGCGGATTGAAGGCGGTAACGTGCATGCAGATGTCTTCGACGTTCACCGCAGCAGGGATCTCGCCTTCGACATCGACCACGACGCCGACTTTGCCGCCGAGGTGGAGGTAGGAGCCGATGACGCCGGTGGTTTCAAACCGGATGGCGCGGCGGAGCTGCATGTTTTCGCCGATGACGCCGCTGAGTTCCTTCAGGTTCATGGCTTCGATCTCCAGGGCCTTGGCGGTGATGTCTCCGTCGCCGGAAGTGGCGGCGAGGATGCGTCCGGCAGCCGCTTTGACGTAGTCGCCGAATTTTTCATTTTTCGCCACGAAATCGGTTTCGGAGAGGACTTCGATCATGACCGCCTTGTTGCCTTCGGCGGCGACGTAGATGCGTCCTTCTTTGGTCTGGCGTTCGGAACGTTTTTCCGCTTTGGTGATACCGGCTTTGCGCAGGTATTCGACGGCGGCGTCCATATCGCCATTGGTTTCGGTAAGAGCTTTTTTGCAGTCCATCATGCCCGCGTCGGTCTTGTCGCGGAGTTCTTTGACCATGGCAGCAGTAATAGCCATTATGAAATCTCCTTATTCAGCTTTTTTCTCTTCTTTTTTTGCTTCGGCTTTGGGAGCTTTGGCCTTGGGAGCTTTGGGGGCTTTGGCTTCGGCTTCGGGTTTGGCTTCGCCTTCGGCCTTGGGAGCGGCTTTCCGGACGGTCTTGCGCGGAGCGGCTTTCTTCTTGGCCGGTTCTTCGCCTTCGAGTTTTGCCTTCACATCGGCTTCATCGACTTTCACGCTGTCGGCGGCAACGGGTTTGCGGGACGGCCGCTTGGTCCCGGCTGCGCGTTTGGCGCGGGGTTTGTCTTCCTTGGCCGATTTTTCGGCGGCCGCGGCTTCGGCTTTGGCTTTTTCTTCGGCAACTTTGCGTCCCCAGATCTCCGCGGCGTCCTTGATCGTTTCGATAAAGGTGTCCATGATGACCTTGATGGATTTGACAGCGTCGTCGTTGGCGGCGATCGGGTAGTCGATGGGTTCGGGGTCACCGTTGGTGTCCACGATCGCGACGATCGGGATGTTGAGTTTGCGGGCTTCCTTGACCGCGATCTCGTCATGGCAGACGTCGACGATGACCACGACATCGGGGAGTTTCTTCATATCGGCAATGCCGTCGAGGTCGCGGTGGAGTTTTTCACCCATGCGGGAGAGCACGGCGATCTCTTTCTTTTTCAAGGAGCTGTTTTCATCCTTGACCGTGGCGTCGATCTCCTGCATTTTGCGGATGGATTTGCGGATGGTGGTGTTGTTGGTGAGCGTGCCGCCCATCCAGCGTTCCATCATATAAAACATGCCGGTGTTTTCAGCGGCTTCGCGGACGATCTGCTGGGCCTGGCGCTTGGTGCCGACGAACAGGATCTTTCCGCCGTTGACCACGGTGCGCTGCAGGAAGTTGCAGGCGTCGGCGACCTGATAAATGGTTTTGGTGATGTCAATAATGCTGATGCCGTTCTTGGAACCGTAGACATAGTCTTTCATTTTGGGGTTCCAACGTTTCGTCTGATGTCCAAAATGACATCCCGCTTCGAGAAGATCTTTGACTGTGAGCGCCATTTTTCGGTGCCGCCTTTCTTTTTTCCGGTGCTTTTATTCCGGGCATTCTCCTTTTTTAGCCCGGCAAGACACCCTTGCTGTTACAGTGTAATGTGCGCCTCCGGTTGGTTGAGTGGAGGTCATTCCCGCCCGGCGGGAACCGCACACGAACACAAGATGAACATATAATATAAAGGTGTTTTTCTGAAATGCAAGCGGGAAATTGTTTTTTTCTGCGGAAAAAACTTCTGAGGAACATTTGTTCCTTGAAATAACGGGAAGGAATATTATATTAACGTCATGCCGAAGGAATTTCAGTGAAGGAGAGTTTTATGACAGACAACGCGAATGAATGCTGGAGATTGCTGTTCCGGGTTACTGATGCATTGCGGGAACAGGCCAATATTGCCAATATGGATGCGCTGGCTGTTTCCGATATCACAGTTGGGCAGATGCGGGTAATGAAGGCAGTGTCTACCTTGTCCAACAATGGGGAAACCCTGATGCTGAAAACTCTGGCGGACAAGGTGAAACTGACTTCCGGCGCAGTGTCTCTGATCGTGGATTCGCTGGTCAAACGGGATCTGCTGGAACGCTGTCACAGCGAAACGGACCGCCGGGCGGTCAATATCCGTCTTTCGGAAAAAGGACAGGACAAGGTCAACCGCTACATCACGTTTTTCCATGACGAGTCGGCGAAATTTCTTTCCGGTCTGTCCGAAGAGGACCAGGAGAAATTCCTGACTTTTCTGCAGCAGTTCCTGCAGTCAGTCAGCTGAAGGCCGGCTTGGATCCCGTCCGGGTTCAGCTGTTGGGATCCAGCAGGTTCACGTGGTTGCCCAGTTCGAAATTCGCACCGAATTTAGCCGGAATGAGCGGCAGGACATCCAAAGAGGAAGCGGAATCGATTTTGGCGATGACGGTCCGTTTTTCGACTTTCCAGTCGACCGAGATTTTTCCTTTTGCGGCCGGCAGTTTGCATTTTGCACCTTCGAGATAACCGCAGGCGGGATTGAAATAGATCTGTGCGAATCCCGGGGCGGAGGTCCGGACACCAAGCACTTCCCGGATCAGGAAATCACCCGCGACGATATTGAACGCGTGCGGATTGTAGCCGTGCTCGTAAAGTTCCATCCTTTCCCGGTTGTATTCGTACCCGGTGCGTATGATCTCGAAAGCAAGATCGAGCCGGCCGAGGGAACAAATGGTTTCCAGGACGAAAGAGAAGAACGGGCTGGCGATCTCCTGGATCGCCGTCTCGGCGGAGCAGCACATATCGAGCAGTTTTTTTGCTTCGGAGATGTCGCTGACAAGCCCCGAATTGAGGATCATGATATTGGTCCGGAATGACGAGTCCGCAGAGGGAGCCCCATCATAATAGTCGGAATAGAGACCGGTTTCCGGATTCCGGGCATAATGCCGGATCTCGGCTGCCAGCCGGTCGGCGATCTGGAGGCATTGTTCCTGTGGATCCTGCCCCAAAGCGCCGTATATTTTTGCCGCCGCGGTCAATGCACGGTAATAGAGCGCATTCAGCGGAATGAAGATCCCGTTTTCCGTCATGCTGAAGTTTTCATTCAGGAAAGCGCAGTGTCCGGTCCGTCCGGAAGGCAGCAGGACATCGCCGTCCGGCGGGATCATCCGGAAAAACCGGAGGAGCCGGTCGAGGCAGGGGATCTGCGACTCCAGCATTTTGGTGTTTCCCGTGTGATCCCAGAGATTTTCCAGCCAGAGGACCCAGAGCAGGGCGGTATCGGGCGAAAAGGAATATACCCCGGAGGGAACGATTTTCATGATCATCCCGTTTTCCAGCTGGGATTCGGAAAATTCCCGCAGCGCGCGTTCGGTGATCTCCTGTCCGCCGAACAGATAATTGAGCGTCCGGGAATAAATATAGGCTTCCGGGAGCGCCTGGCAGCGGCGGCCGCAGGGATCATCAATGATATTCTGGTTTACGCAATGGCGGATGGATGCCAGCGCTTTTTCCCAAACCGCATTGCAGATTTCGTCGGACGAGGAGAAATCGCTGTCCCTGCCCAGTTCGGAGGAGGCAGTGGAAAAGCGGAGGATCGGGACGACGGTGGAAGCCGCTTTCCGCACGGAGATCATGATATATCTTGCGCCGCGCGGGATGAGCCGCATCCACGAGTTCACTCCGTCATTGAGCAGCAGGGTGTCGGTCATGCGTCCGAGCGGCCCGATGGAGCCGACCGCGTTGCCGATCATGCGCAGACCGCAGGTGATATCGACGATATCGCCGGCGGAACCGTCGATATCCAGGATGGGGAAGCCGTAACGGAACTCACCCAGGTCGTAAACCGCAAATTCACTTTCGCGGAGGCCGGCGGCACCCTGCCGTTTTACCGTGAATTCACAGCTGCTGAGAAAAGCGGAGATATCATTGATATGTTCCGGCAGAGGCAGAGAACTGACCGTATCTTTTCTGCCCGCCATGGAGAAGGAGGCGGAGGAGAAGGAGAGGGGCGTGCGCAGCGGACCGCAGAGCCTCCAGCCGGAAAGCGCTTCCATTGAGGCTTCCCGCCGGAATACCAGATCGCCTTTCTGTATCTGCGGGAAAAGCAGCATCATCCCCATGGATCCCGGCGACGCCTGCTGGAAACAGAGGAACCGGTTCCATCCGGACTTGAGATGGATCGTCGCGCTTTGAAGCACTTCATCGCCGGTCCTGGGGGAGTCCGGTTGTTCGTAGAGGTCGAGTTCCCGGGTCCTGCCGTGGGAAGCCACGGGATCGTCGTTAAGGAAAATGACGAACGGGTCATCGGAGGATATATCCATCCGGACCTCTTTTTCGGCCGGGGAGCAGGCGAAGATCTCCGCGGCATAATTGCCCGGCTTCAGGGATCCGAAATTGCTGTAGGAGAAGAAAGTAAGGGCGGAAGTCTCGGAGTAGTTCCCGCTCAGACTCGCTTCAAAAGTGTCCGATTCGGTCCACAGGAACGACTGGATCCCGGAAAAGACCGGTTTGGGAACGGATTCGGAGAACGGAACGATTTCTCTGGCATTGCTCCAGGTCCGGTCTTCATATCCGTTCATGTTCCAGCTGGAAAATTCGGCGTTCATGGAAACTTTTTCCATTTCATCCATACCGGAATGACAGCGTGGCTGATTCCGGAGATAGCAGTCCGCTTTCCGTACTTTCCAGCTCTTGTCCGTATGAACGACATCCACATCCCCGGCGATCAATTTGCACCAGACTTTGGGCGGATATGGATGCGTATGCCAGTTGCGCCGCTCCTGATCCATGACGATCAGCGCCAGGGTATTGATCCCGGGGACCAGGAATTGCGTTACATCATAACTGTCTACAAAACAATTCAGGGAAGTGGCGGAAGCGGGGCCGTATCCGACATGCTCCCCGTTCAGATAGACATGATAAAACGGCAAGGCGGAGATCTGAAGTTTGATGAAATCCGAAGTTTCCGGCAATATGAATTCCTTGCGGAAGAAAACCCGGCGGTTGTCTCTGCGGTCGTTATCGGGAAGCCAGATCCAGCTTCCGTCCGGTCCAGTTGTTTCGACTGACATAATGATCCCTTCCGGTAAAAATTGGTTGATCGACTTGATATCAAAGTATAGTTCAGGAGCGGGACAAAATCAAATCGGAATTGAGAAAAAGCGGCTTTTTTTTCAGGGCATGGAAAGTTTTTTCTGAAAACCGCTGGAAAAATGGGCAGGGCAGAGGTATATTATATCAACAGATCGCGGGAAGGAATTGACCGGATCCGACCAGATAAAATTGAAAAACCATCATAACAAAGGAGGACCTGATGAAGGATTTTTTTAAGCAAGTCTGGCAAATGATCGTTGACAGCAATCTTTTGAATGTCGTGGGAGCCATAGCCATTCTGGTTATCGGCTGGCTGATCGCCCTGGTGGCTTCACGCAGGATCTCCTGCCTGATCCATAAGCTGACCGCGCAGAAAACCGTGCTTCCGGACGGAACGGAAGTCCCCCGGATCAATAATTCGGACACGTTTGCCGGGAAAGTGATCTACTACATCATCATGATATTTGCGGTGCTGGGCTGCTTTTCGGTCCTGAAGATGAATGCGGCGGCGGAACCGCTGAAAGATTTCGCTTCATCGATCGCTACTTATGCGCCGAATATTGCCGGAGCCCTGCTCCTGGCGGTGATCGCCTGGATCGTGGCGGGGATCGCCCGTTCGGTGGTGAAAACCGCGCTGATGAAAAGCAAACTGAATGAGCAGCTGGCCAGTCAGATCGGCGTGTCGGATCAGGGTTCCGTTGCGGAATATACTGCGAAAACGGTATATTACACCGTGTTTCTGTTTTTCCTGCCGGCGATCCTCAATGTGCTGAAAATTTACGGGATCACCGCGCCGCTTCAGGCTATGTTTGAAAAGATCCTGGTTTATCTTCCCAATTTGGTGGCGGCGGTCGCCATCCTGGTGATCGGCCTGTTTGTGGCCGGAGTGGTCCGCAAAGCGGTTGCCGGACTGGTGGTCATCAGCCGTCTGAATGCGATCGGCGAGTCTGCCGGCGTTTCAAAGATATTCGGAAACGGCGGACTGGCATCCATGATCAGCATCGTGGCCTATATCCTGGTCGCCATCCCCGTGGTGATTTCCGCACTGACTTCCCTGCAGATCAAGGTCCTGTCGGATTCCGTCGCCGGATTTTTCAATAAACTGCTGAATGCGACCGGCGATATCATCGGTGCAGCGCTGATCATTTTCGTCGCGGTGCTGGCCGGCAGTTTCGTTGCTTCCCTGGTCGCCCAGCTGACGGCGGCGTTCGGCCTGGATTCCTTCCTGGAAGGTCTCGGGTTCAAAACGGAGGGGAAAGACAATGCGAAACCGTCCGTCATTGTGGGCAAACTGACCATGATCGTCATCGTTCTGATGGCCGTGATGGCCGCCTGCGAGGTCCTGGCATTCACTCAGCTGGCCCAGCTGATCAGTCGGTTTGCGCATTTTGGCGGCAATGTGCTGCTGAGCATTGTGGTCCTGCTGATCGGTCTCTGGCTGGCTAATTTCGCTGCCTCTGTGATCAAGGGCAAATGCAGCGACCTGGTGACCAGCGGAGTCCGGGTGATGGTGATCATCTTCACGGCTGCCCTGGCGGTCAGCAATCTGAAGATCGGGGATTCCATTGTCCAGATCGCCTTCACGCTGGTCCTGGGATCGGTCTGCGTGGCTGCCGCCATCGCTTTCGGCATCGGCGGACGCGAAGCTGCGGCCGGGCTGCTGAAGTCCTGGATGGACAAGCTGAACAAAAAATAAGTTTTTGAGCCGGAAGGGCCGGACTCCGGGTGACTGGGATCCGGCCCGGATTGTTTCTTTGGGTCAAAATTCGGCAAATCTTTCCAAAAAAACTTGACATCCGGGCGAATTTCATATATTGTAACTTTCAAAATTTTTAACGGAGAAAACAGTATGCGAATCAAATCTTTTGCAATGATCTGCGGCCTGGCGGCCATATCGGTCCTGATGTCGGGAATGGGTTCCTGTGAAAAATTCATGGAAGACCCGGAGAAAGCGTTTGAGGAAGAAACGGACAAGACGCCGCATTATGTGCTGACGATCCATGAGATCATCAAATACAAACGGGCCGAAATGGTGGAAATGGATGTGGATTCCTTTTTCGGAGGCACGGTCTGCGTGAATAAAAATCCGTATGTCCATTCCCGTGACATAACAAAGATAGAAATGGTCCCGAGGCCGGGGAATACCGATTTTTACGATTTGAAGATCACGCTGACCGACCGGGGAAAACTGCTGTGGAGCGCGTTGTCGGTGACCCGGGCGGAACGCAAAAAAGTCGGAATCCTGATCGACGGGATGTTTTACCGCAATATCGATCCGCCGATGCTGACGGACAGTGAAGTCACCACGGTTTATCTGGAGGGCCCGTTTGATCCGGCCACCGCCAAAGGGCTTTCCACCAATGCGGAACGGAATTACAAAATCTTCAACAACAAATGACATTTCCGCCGGAGCTGTTCCGGTCAAATTCCGTAAAAAGATATTTTTTTCTGTTGAAAATCGACCGGAATGCAGTATTGTACCGGTCATGGAAATCACTTTTGATCCATAACACATAACACAGGAGAAAAAAATGAGTGTTCCGTTCAAAGTTGATCTGAAGGGGAAAGTTGCTGTTGTGACCGGAGGCGGAGGGATCCTCTGCAGCTGCATGGCAGAAACACTGGCCGCGTGCGGCGCGAAAGTCGCCATCCTGGACCTGAAAGAGGAAAGCGCCAAAAAAGTGGCGGATAAAATCACTGCCGACGGCGGCATCGCGATCGGCCTTTCCGCCAATGTGCTGGAAAAAGAAAGCCTGCTGGCTGCTCACGAACAGATCAAGGCACAGCTGGGACCGTGCGACATCCTGATCAACGGAGCGGGCGGAAACCATCCGAAGGGAACCACATCCAAGGAGTTTCTGGAAAAAGCCGATGCCGAAGGCCCGACCGCAGGAAAAGTTTCCTTCTTCGATCTGGATCCGGCCGGAATTTCGTTCGTGTTCAATCTGAACTTTATCGGAACGCTGCTGCCGACCCAGGTTTTCTCCCGGGATATGGCGCTCAGCGGCAAAGGGACTATCATCAATATTTCGTCCATGAACGCGTTCCGTCCGCTGACCAAGATTCCGGCCTACAGTGGTGCGAAAGCGGCCATCAGCAACTTCACGCAGTGGCTGGCGACCCATCTGTCCAAAGTCGGGATCCGGGTCAATGCGATCGCTCCGGGATTCTTCCTGACCAACCAGAACCGCACGCTGCTGACCAATCCGGACGGTTCGCTGACCGCTCGCGGCAATACGATCCTCACGCATACTCCGATGGGCCGTTTCGGCACGCCGGACGATCTTTCCGGCACGTTGCTGTGGCTGGTTGACGACGGTGCTTCCGGATTCGTGAACGGGACGGTGATCCCGGTAGATGGAGGCTTTGCCGCTTTCTCCGGAGTGTGATAAGTCATCATGAGCTTCATTGCCCTGATCGATTACGGCATGGGAAACCTGATGAGTGTTTCCAAAGCGCTGGAATCCGTCGGCGGAAAGGTCCGGCTGGTCCGGACTCCCGCCGATGCACAGGGAGCCGACGCCGTGGTCCTGCCCGGCGTCGGGGCGTTCGGGGACGGCATGGCCCAGCTGCAGTCGTCGGGCATGGTGCCGTTCCTGAAAGAAAAAACGGCGGCGGGAATGCCGCTGCTCGGGATTTGTCTGGGAATGCAGATGCTGCTGGATTCCAGCGAGGAATCGCCGGGAGTGCCGGGACTTTCCCTGATCCCGGGAAAAGTCCTGCGGTTTCCGGAACAGGGGTTGAAGATCCCCCAGATCGGCTGGAATTCCATTGTGCCCGATGCGCAGGATCCGTTTTTCAACGGGATCGCGCCCGATACGTTTTTCTATTTTGTGCATTCCTACTATGTGAAACCGGATCAACCGTCGGATACGGCGGCGGTTTGTAATTATATGATCGATTTTGCGGCCGCGGTGAGACGCGGCAATATCTTTGCGGTGCAGTTCCATCCGGAAAAGAGTCAGGAAGCCGGATTGCGGTTGTTGAAGAATTTTGTGGAAATGAGTCAAAAGAGCGGAGGGATATCATGCTGATATTTCCGGCTATCGATATGCGGAACGGCCGTTGTGTGCGGCTGTTCCGGGGGGATTACGATCAGGAAACGGTCTATGGCGATTCTCCGTCCGACCAGGCTGTTGTCTGGGAGAAGGAAGGAGCACCGCTGATCCATCTGGTGGATCTGGACGGAGCCAAAGCGGGTCATCCGGTGAACCTGGATCCGATCCGGAAGATCTGCGAAAAAGTCTCCATTCCGTGTGAGCTCGGCGGCGGGATCCGCACCGAAAAAGATGCGGAACAGGTATTTTCGCTGGGGATATCCCGGGTGATCCTGGGGACCGCGGCCTGCGAGGATCCGGATCTGCTGCGCAGTTTCCTCCGGAATTTCGGACCGGAAAAAATCGTGGCGGGCATTGATGCCCGCGATGGTATGGTCGCGCTGCGCGGCTGGCTGGAAACCAGTTCCGTCCGGGCGCTGGACCTGGCGGAAAAGATGGCGGAACTCGGGGTCCGGCGGATCATCTTCACCGACATCGCCACGGACGGCGCCTTCACCGGTCCGAGCATCGGGCCGACTTCCGAACTTTGCCGCACGGTCCCGCAGTGCCGGATCATTGCGTCGGGCGGAGTCGCTTCGGATGCGGATGCGGGAAAACTTGCCGCACTGAAACTGCCCAATCTGGAAGGTGTGATCGTGGGGAAGGCGTTATACGATGGCAGGACTACGTATCGTGCTTTGACAGAGGCGGCAGGGAGGGCCTGACCGATGCTGTTCGAGACCCCATTCAGCGCGGATACCTACGATACTCCGGAAAATTACCCCCGGAGTGCGTGGGAATATCTGACTCTGGGCAGCCGTTTTTCTTTTTATCTGCGCAATTTTGCCGTGTTCATGAAAGTGGGGTGCATAGCCAAAGCCGGAAAACTGACCGCTGAACTGCAGGCAAAATACGCACTGGAAAATGTCCGGATCACCGAGAGCTGCGGCGGACGGGTCCATTTGCGCGGCTTGAACCATCTGGATTCATTTTCCGAACCCGCCGTCATTATCGGAAACCACATGAGCCTGCTGGAAACCGCTGTGCTGCATGCGTTTGTGCGTCCGAGACGGGATTTCTGTTTTGTCATCAAGCGTTCTCTGCTGGATGTTCCCTATTTCGGACACATCATGCGCTTCATGGGGTGCATTCCGGTGGACCGTGTGAATCCGCGGGATGATTTCAAAACGGTGATGGAGGTCGGCACTGCCCGGCTGAAAGCGGGGAAAAGCGTGGTGATCTTTCCGCAATCGACGAGGTCGGCATTGTTCGATCCGGCGCAGTTCAATACGATCGGGATCAAGCTGGCCCGCCATGCCGGAGTCCCCGCGATCCCGCTGGCGCTCCGGACGGATTTCCTGGGCAACGGAAAACTGGTCAAGGACCTGGGGCCGATCCACCGGAACAATCCGGTCTGGTTCGAATTCGGGACTCCGATCCGGAACATTGCCGGATCCGGCAAGGCGGAACAGGAGCAGATCGTCCGGTTCATCGCCGAACGGGTGAAGGCATGGGGCGGTCAGGTCAGGGAGGAAGCATGAGCGGAATCCACGATGCCCGGCAGATCCCCGTCGAACTGGGCGAACGTTCTTATCCGATCCTCGTGCAGGAACAGGCGCCGGTGTCTTTCCTGTATCCTTTCCTGCGTGCGAAAAAGGTTCTGCTGGTGGCGGACTCCAATACCGCCGGAATATTTGCCGAAAAGTATTTGGAGGAACTGAAACATTCTCCCGCGGAGGTTGCCCTGTCAGTGTTTCCTGCGGGCGAGGCTTCGAAAAATCTTTCTACCGTGGAAAATATCTGCCGGGATGCCGTGCGCGCGGGTCTGGACCGGAGTTCTGTCTTTGCCGCACTGGGCGGCGGGGTCTGCGGCGATATGACCGGACTGGCGGCAGCGTTATATATGCGGGGGACCCGTTTTGTCCAGATCCCGACCACACTGCTGGCGATGGTGGATTCATCCGTCGGCGGCAAAACCGGCGTCGATCTGCCCGAGGGGAAAAATCTGATCGGGGCCTTTTTTCAGCCGAAGGCCGTGCTGATCGATCCGTGCAGTCTGAAAACTCTGCCTTCCCGCCAGCTTTCCAACGGCTTTGCGGAAATGGTCAAGACTGCCATGATCCTGGACGGTGCCCTTTTCGAGCGGTTGGAATCCGCGGCGGCGGAACTTTTCCGGCTGGGGGACGGTGCTCCGCTGACCGAAGTGATCGCCCGCTGCTGCGAATTGAAAGCGGAAGTGGTTTCTTCCGATGAAAAGGAAAACGGGCGGAGAGCGATCCTGAACTTCGGCCATACTTTCGGTCATGCGCTGGAATCGGTGACCGGATACCGGAATTTTGAACATGGGGAGGCCGTTTCGGTCGGCATGTGCATGGCGGCCGATCTGGCTGTTTCCGAGAAACTGATCTCCCCGGACGAGGCTGGCCGGCTGGAAAATCTGCTGAAGGCATTTCATCTGCCGGTGTCCGCGGCCGGTTTGGGGCTGACATCCGAAAAACTGCTGCAGGCGATGCAGCATGACAAGAAAAATTCGGGTGGCAGGATCCGGGTGGTCCTTCCGGACCGGATCGGCCATGCCGAAGTGTTCGGCACCCTTCCGGCGGGACGGATCGAGGAGGCGCTCTGCGGGCGGATATGACCAATCAGGAAGCCTGTATCGTATTGAACTTGATCAGCGGCATCGGACCGGCGCGGATGGCATCGCTGCTGGCTTTCTGCGGAGAACCGGCGGAGATATTCCGGACCTCCCGGCAGGATCTGGCTTCGGTCCAGGGGATCAGTGAAGCCATGGCCGAAAAAATCACCGGCTGGGAAAAATACGTCGATCTGCAGCGCGAACTCGATCTGGTCAAACGCGGCGGAGTAAAGATCATCACCCGCGGCGACAGCGATTATCCGGAACTTCTTTCACAGATCCATGATCCGCCGATCTGTCTTTATGTCCGCGGAAAACTGCCGCCCCATATCTCTTCCCGCTCTCTGGCGGTGGTCGGGACCCGCAACGTGACCAATTACGGACAGCGGATGGCGCGTCATCTGGCGGAAGCGGCGGCGTATTCTTCGTTTGTCGTGGTCTCCGGTCTGGCTTATGGAGTCGATGTGATCGCCCATCAGGCGGCACTGGATGCCGGAGGGGAAACGGTCAGCGTGCTGGGCGGGGGATTGGCGCGGATTCAACCGCAGGAACATGTCCCGCTGGCCCGGGAGATTGCCGAACACGGCGCGGTGATCAGTGAGTTCCCCATGGAATTTTCGCCGACGCGCCATTCCTTCCCGATGCGCAACCGGATCATTTCCGGTCTGTGCCGCGGGACGCTGGTGATCGAAGCCGGCCTCAACAGCGGTTCGCTGATCACCGCCTCCTTCGCTTTCGAGCAGGGACGGATGGTGTTTGCCGTGCCGGGCCAGGCGGACAATCCGCAGGCGGCCGGCTGCAACCGGCTGATCCGGCAGAATGCGGTCCTGACGGAAACCTTTGATGATATCCTGTCGGAATTCGATTTCCTGCCGGGATTCGGTCATCAGGAAAATATGGTGCAGGAAGCCGGCGCGGAAGAAGATTTCTTCTCGGATGGGGATCCGGACAATGCAGTCAGTTCCGAGGCGGCCGCCATCCTGGAATTCCTGCGGAAGGGCGATGCCGCGGTAGATGAGATCTCCGCCGCACTGGGAATGCCTGCCGCCGAGATCACGGCCGCTCTGATCGGCTTGGAACTGCTTCGGCACGTCAGGAAAGAAGGAATGAAATATCGAAGGGTCCGTTGATACGGGACATGTAAGATGGGTATGAACAAAGACAATTTGATCCTGATTGCAGACAGCCACATCAGGGAAGGTTCCGCGGAAGAATTTTTCGCCATGCTCGCCCGGATCCGGGAGTACGCCCCCCGCGGCGTGGTTTTCCTTGGCGACATCTTCGAATTGTGGGTCGCATTGGACGGCTATGAATCCGGGATCCACCGCCGGTTCCTGGACTGGTGCAGGGAATCCAAAGAGCTTTTTGAAGTCGGATTTATCGTCGGCAATCATGAGTTCTATCTGGAAAAATATCATCCCGACGCCTTTTCCTGGATCGATCTGACTGCCCATACTTCCCCCGACGGGCTTCGTTTCGTTCACGGCGACCTGATCAACCGGGGCGATCTTATCTACCGCGGTCTCCGGCAATTCCTCCGGAACCCGTTGACGCGTCTGCTGCTGAAACTGACCGGCAGAACCATCGGTCCCCGCGTGGCTGAAAAAGTCCGGACATCGCTGAAAGCGGTAAATTTGCCTTACCAACGCAAATTGCCGGTGAATTCTCTGTTCCAATATGCGCGGTTTGTCCGCACACAGTCTGTCCGGAAAATCTATGCCGGACATTTTCACCGACACGAGCAGCTGGATCATCCCGATGGCGTCCCTCTGGAGATCCTTCCCGCCTGGGCGACTGCCGGAGAGATCGTATGTCATGCCGCGGACGGGAGTTCCCGCTGCGCCCCATGGCGGGAACTGCTGATCCCGGCGGAATAATTCTTTCTGAAATCCCCTCTTTTTTTCGGGCAGTGTGCCGTTTTTGATTTCTGAATGTGTCATTGTGGCACAGTAAGGAATTGCGACAATCTGTCCCATATTCGATTGAATGAGCGGGTTTTCCGGGCAAATAAAAAGTTGGCATGCGATATGCTTATAGGAAATGCGAGTGCTGAAACATGAACCAAAAAACAACAAGGAGGTCAGTTATGTATTACGCACCTGCAAGACATCATTATTCGCACGATTCCTTTCATGAACTGATGAAAGCGTTCTTCAACCAGCAGTATCCGGAATGGAACACGATGTGGTCCGATGAGAGCCGGAGCGGAATGAAAATGAAGATCCGCGAAAAAGATGTCCGGGTCACGCTGCCGTTTCCCGGTGTCACTGCCAAGGATTTCGAAGTGGAAGTGGTCGGCGATACACTGACGGTCCGCGCGCATCGGACGCAGGAAAACCAGGATGAGCAGAAACAGTATCTTTGCCGCGAACGTTCCACGGAATCCTATCAGGAAAGCCTCCGGCTCCCGGTCCGGGTGAACGGTCCGGAGACCAAAGCCAAATATGAGGACGGCGTGCTGACACTGCTGATCCCGCGGGAAGATCCGGAAGCCAAAAATTCCAAAATGATCCAAGTCGACTGAAAAAAGGAAAGGAGATCCATCATGAACGAAGAAGTGAAAAAAAACGAACAGTATATGGAAGCATTCCCCGCAACGGATATCATCGACGGTGAGAAAAATGCGGTGATCTCGCTGGAGGTCCCCGGCGCCAACGCCAAAAGCGTTTCCGTGGAAGTGAAGGACCAGGTCCTTTCGGTGGAAGCCAGAAGCTGGCTGACCAGCCACGGCATGCCGCTGGTTTACAAACGCTCGTTCCAGCTGTCGGATGCGGTCGATGTGGAAAACATCTCCGCAAAAACTCAGGACGGTGTCCTGACGATCACCCTGCCCAAATCCGAACGTGCGAAAGTTCACCGGATCATGGTAGAGTAAGTTTCAGCCTTTTCTCTCGGCCGGGAGTTGTCTTCGGATGGCTCCCGGCTTTTTTGTGTTCGCAGCCGATGCGGGCAACGGACCTTGCATACATGACGGAACGGACGGACAAATCCGCGGCACGCGGTCCGGGTTCACAAATGCTTTTTCCGGATCATCCCGGGTGATCCGTTTGAGCCGGCCGCACGGTAACTCCCCGGATCGATGGACAGAAAAAAACGCAGAACAAGGCTCCTGGATCAGGCTGTTTCCTTGTTTTGCGTTTGTAACAGACTGTTATTTCTTGCTGTCTTTTCCGGAGGAGAAGAGGTCGCCAATGGATTTTACGGCTGCATCTGCGCCGATCAGGCGGGTCACGCCGGTGATCATGGAAACCAAAACATCGTTGATGACCATAAGCGAGGAAACGCCGTCTTCGCCGGTTCCGAGATTGGTCATGACGATCGGGGCAACCATCAGCGGAGCCTGTGCCTTGGATCCTTTCACGATGAGCCACGCGGTGATGTCCCGCAGTTCCAGATAGTTGATCTGGAGCGGTTTCGCCGCGGAAGTTTTCCCTTGCTTTTCCGCCGCTTTTTTCTCTCCGCCGGCGACTTTATTGACGTTGTTCTGGATTTCCTGGATGTTATTGCCCATGGTCAGCAGCGAAGTCTCGTAATTGAGTTCAACTCCTTTGACTTCGATCCGTTCGAGCAGCAGTTTCTTGTCGAACAACGTGGTCATGCCGACATCCACATGAAGATGTTTCAGCCAGAGTGCATGCGGAGAAGAATATCCTTTCGGATTGCCGATGATAAAATCTTTGATGGTGAGCGTGCCGGCAAACGGGTTGAAGGAGATGGATTTGATCCCCATGGGAACTCCGGTGACCATCGGACCCACATGCTGGATGCCGGCTTTGATGAGGAAAGGAAGGGAAAGCAGCAGAATTGCCAGCAGAATGACCAGAATTCCCGCGGTGATCCCCGTAATTTTCAAGCATTTCTTGCCATTGAATTTCATCGAAAACTCCTTTTTCGTTAAAAAAACCGGAACCATTTTCAAATGATTCCGGGTGCAATCAAAAAATACTGTGCGGAAAATGTGAGTCAGCAGGTCTTTTTCACCCGGCCGCTGCGGATGCAGGCCGTGCAGACTTTCATGGTCCTGGGCGTTCCGTTGTCATCCACGTGCACCGTTTGGATATTCGGTTCAAAAGTGCGGGGAGAAACTTTCACCACGTGCATACCGATACCGCCTTTTTTCTTGGCAAGACCTCTGCGGATGATTCTTGCTCCCTGAACTTTTTTCTTTCCGCAAATTTCGCAGACATTGCTCATTTTTACACCTCGTATAAGTTGAAATTCTTTTTCTGAAACTCTGTCAAGTCCATTAATATACACCAGCTTTTCCGAAAAGCAAGGAATTTCCGGAAAAAAACTTGGAAATCTGTTTCCTTCCCCTTGAAAAACCTGCCGGAGCCGGCTGGAAAAAAAGAATTTTTTTTAAAAACCGCTTGCTTTTTGAGAAAATCCGGATATATTACCTCTCAATCCAAGGCGTGGTGCTCGAATGGCTAAGGGAGCGGTTTGCAAAACCGTGTCGTGTGGGTTCAATTCCCACCCACGCCTCCATTTTTTTGCCCGGACTTTGAAAATTTTTGTAGAATTTTTTTAGAATAGTAGTATATTCCCCTCAAAAGGAGGTGAATTATGATCGTTTTGAATGAAAAAATCAGAAAAGCCATCGCAAAAGCTATTGACGAGATCGGCGGACAGTCCGAATTATCTCGGAAAACGGGAATTTCACAGCAGAATTTTTCCAAATACATTTCCGGCTATGTCAATAAAATCGGTGATCGCACCTGGGATGCGCTTTTCCCTTTCATCAAAAAATATCTGCCCTCGGATTTTCCCGTGAATATTCCCCAGCGTCCTATGCTGAAAAGTGATTTCTCTCCGGATGCCGAAGCCATTCCTGCTGACCCCGGCCGTCTGCGTGCTGTTCCGGTCTTGTCTTTTGCTCAGGCAGCGGGTTTCGAGCCTGCCGTTGAACCGCTCTGCGATTATATCAGGGAAAACTCGGAACGCACTCAGCCGTTCATGGATGTGCCGGAAACATGGTTCGCGCTTGAAGTTCACGGGGACAGCATGGAGCCGGATTATCCGGATGGTTCGATCGCGCTTGTCGCGGCGGGTGAGTTCCCCGTTCGAGGGGACATTGTTGTGGCCAAACTTTCCACGGGGCAGGTGGTGATGAAGGAATACCACCGGAAAGACGGTGTAATCACGCTCAAAAGCAGGAACCCGCAAGGTCAGAATTTCGAGTGGAACATCAAGGAACAGCCTGGATTCATTCAATGGATGTTTCCGGTCATGCAGATCATGATCGACACCCGCGCCCAGCGTCATTCCCGCACCGACCACGAGTTCGAGTAACAACAAATCCAATCACCAAGTAAAATACCCAACCCCGGCAGGACTCCCCTGCCGGACATGCAAAGGGGAACCAAATGAAATTGATTATTATCGCGTTGATCTTGTCTGCTGTTTTTAACATCTATTCGGATGATCTTGTTACCAAAAAAGGAAAGGTTTACAAGGCATATAAGATCGTCAAAGTAACTCATGCAGGAGTTACTATTTCTCATTCTTATGGAATCAAAAATATCCCTTTGGTTGAGCTCCCAGATGATATTGCGGCTAAGTATGAAAAACAGTATAAAGAAGAAAAAAATCGTTTCGATGTTCAAGTAAAACAAAATAAAAGAAAAGCCTATAACAAATTAGCAATAGAAAGATTAAAAAAATTTCAGCACAAATTGTATGGGCCTCAGGATATTGTGAAAATTACAAATGAGTATATTTTAGTTTCCACATATCGGAATGTTCTGGCTCCCGGTTCGACTGTTTCCCACCCCCGCTTTATCAGCGTAAAAGATAAATATCCAATAATGATTATTGATATACCAACAAAAAATTTTCATTCGGAATCAAGAATCCCAGATAATGTTATTGTTGATAACGAGCCATGCGCAGTTGTATGGGAGATTGGAACCGCTCAATATGGAAGCACCAGAATAAAAAAATATACGTATAACTTGGATAAAGCTGTTGCTTATCATAAAAATTATTTGGATAATTTTACTCCCCCATCTGCTGAATCGAAAAGAAGTGAAAAACGTAATTTGAATTATTATTATCGCCCGACTCCGGCAATTAATGCAAATTCTAACCAGGCAATAATGTTGCAAAACAGACATTTTTGAATTAAGCGAAAGGAATTCCGCAAATTGAACGTGAACGCAAAAAATTGGGAAAGTAATCATTATGGCCCTGCGTAAAATCGGCAAATATTACTACACCTACTTCCGGGATGAGAACGGAAAACTCCGCACCCTGGCCACCGGCCAGACCGTCGAAGCGGAAGCACGGAAGATCGACCGTGCGAACCTGTCGAAAGTTCGTTCTCGGCGTCAACGGAAAACCGTATTGAGATTCTGTTCGCCGGAGGAAGCGGAAAAAATCCGGAAGACCGAATCGGAATCCGCTCTGCCACCGGAGGACCGCACCGCCCATCGTCGCGGCACCATCCGCCTCGACAAAATGTTCGACATAGCCTGCAAATACCGCAAACTATCCCGCTTCCATCGCAACGCATTGCGGAACTTCATCGAATATACCGGCCTCAAATACGCAGACCAGGTAACTCCGAAGATCGCCTTGGATTACCTGACGGAAAAGTTCGGGGATCGCAACGGCAAAAGTTTCAACAATCATAGAACCTATCTCAATACGATATTCAAACTCTGCCTCATCCAGTCCGGTATGCAGTCTTCCCCGTTCGCCTCGATCCTGAATATGCGTGTCACGAACGTGGAATCATACCGCAGCCTGACTGATGATGAATTTCGCACCTTGTTCAACGCCGCAACCGAACCATACCGTACCGCAATGTTGATTTCCTGGCATACCAGCCTGCGTTTGATGGATTGTTTTACGCTGGAATGGACCGAACTGATAGACGGCTGGATCATTCGGAAACCGCGCAAAACATCCCGATTCCGGCGCGAGGTGCAAATCCCGATCCATCCCGAATTGCAGGAACACTTGGATTCATTGCCGCACGATGGGAAACTGATCTGTTCCGGCGCACCAGCCCAGCAGAACATCAATGCCTATTTCAAACGTCTATTTGAAAAATGCAATATTCAGGACACTTCGGAAGGGAAAGCCAGTTTTCACAGTTTCCGCGCCAGTTTCATTACCTGGTGTGACGAACACGGTGTTCCCCGTCATGCCACCAAAGGAATGACCGGCCATGTTGACGACGATACGACGGATCAATACAGCCATGACCGAGAAACTCCGAAGATGATTTTTGGACGGGAAAGAGTATGTAAAATGTATGTAAATAAAAAAACAAGTATAAAAGCGCGGGTTCAATTCCCACCCACGCCTCCATTTTTTTGCCCGGACGATGAACTCCTTCTCTTCAAATTTTCCTTATCTGCAGTTCCGTATATCTTTTCTCGGACCACAGACCAGCGTTCCAGTTTTTCCGCATAAGAATAGACCGCGGCCGCCGGACTGGTCGACGGCAGCTGAATGACCTCCCATTTCCCCACAGTGAAGATTCCGGCATGGAATTTTTTCAGGAACCGTGCGGACGCCGCACCGTTGCAGCAGATCGTCCGGATGGAAGGATTTTTTTCCAGCAGACCGGCGATATCGTTGGGTTCCGGTTCCCGGATATTGGAATCCAGGCTTCCGCTGCGCTGACAACCGGACAAGGTATCCCAGAGCGCCACATGACAGCGCTTCAGCTGTTCCAGCCGGTCTTCATAAGGCAGGTCGGCCGGAAAGCCGAAAAGTTCACCCATGATCCGCCAGAAGGCATTGCGCGGATGCGCGTAATACTGCTGCTGACGGAGCGATTCTTCGCCCGGCATGGAGCCGAGGATCAGGACCCGTGCATCATTTCCCGCGGACGGCGCAAAGGAACGAAGACTCATTTCGAGATCACGAAAATGCAGTTGGACGCAAAGAGGCTCGAACTCAACGGAATGAGCAGTTTGAAGAGATCCCCCTGCTGTGCGATCGGCATTTCTTTCAGGATCCTGATGTCCAGGCTCCGGAAGAGATTGCGCAGGTCCTTGATGGTACCCGGATGGATGTTTTCGGTCTCATACCATTTCAGCGGCAGACTGCGGGTGACCGGCATGTGTCCGCCGAAGAAAAGCTGCAGCCTGGCTTCGATCTGACCGAAATTCATGAAACTGATGATGCCGTTTTTGCCGATCCGCATCATTTCATTGAGCAGTTTGTCCGGCCGTTTCACGGTCTGCAGCGTCCTGCTCAGGATCACATAGTCGTAACTGTGGTCGGGAAACTCGGTCAGCTGTTCATTCAGGTCGGCCTGAACGACGGGTACGCCGCGCTGCACGCATTCGATGATTTTGTTCTGATTGCGTTCCACTCCCATGACTTTGGCATTGCGGATCGTCTTCAGGGCTTTGAGCAGACGTCCGGACCCGCAACCGAGGTCCAGGATCTTGGCATTCATCGGGATCATTTCGGAGATGGCGGACAAATCCGAACGCGCGATCAGAGCATCTGCCTCATTGATTTTCATTCCCATGGTCATGGCTTCACCTCCTGCGCAAGGTTGGTGAGGAAACCGGACATCAGTTTGCCCAGCGTTTCATATTCCAGCAGGAACGCATCGTGCCCGTAGCCGGACTGGATGTTGCAGAATGTCACGTCGTTCCCGTTTTCCAGCAGGATCTCGGTCAATTTGCGGGACTGGTATTCGGGGAACAGCCAGTCGCTGGAGAAGGATACGACCAGGAACGGACATTTCACCGGTTCGAATGCTTTCCGGTAATCTCCGCTGGTCTTCACGGATACATCAAAATAGTCGATCGCCCGGGTGATGTAAAGATAGGAATTGGCGTCGAACCGTTCCACAAAACTGTTGCCCTGATGGTTCAGGTAACTTTCCACCCGGAAATCGGAACCGAAATTGAAAGAATAATCCGAAGTCGACTGCAGCGCACGGCCGAATTTGCTGCTCATGGATTCATCGCTCAGGTAGGTGATATGCGCCAGCATCCGGGCGATCGCCAGCCCCTTTTCCGGCTGTTCGGTGTAATTGCCGTGATTCCAGCCGGGGTCCGCCATGATCGCTTCCCGCCCGACCCAGTTGAAGGCAATGGACTGTGCCGTGATTTGGATCGCAGTGGCGATCGCGATCACGCTGCCGACCGCCTCCGGATACAGGATCGGCCACTGGCACGCCTGCATTCCTCCCATGGAACCTCCGACCACAGCGAGCAGTTTTTTGATCCCCAGATGGTCGATCAGACGCTTTTGAGCCCGCACCATGTCGGCGATCGTGATGACCGGAAAACTCATCCGGTAAGGTTCGCCCGTGTCCGGATCGATCGAACTCGGTCCCGTGGATCCCGAACAGCCACCGAGGATATTGCTGCAGATGATGAAATATTTGTCGGTGTCGAAGGGCCGGCCGGGTCCGACCTGTGCATCCCACCAGCCCGGTTTCCGGTCGTTTTCCGAATGGAATCCCGCCAGATGCGCATCTCCGGTCAGTGCGTGCTCGACCATGATCGCATTGGACTTGTCGGCATTCAGGGTGCCGTAAGTCTCATACCGGATGTTGACGCCGCGCAGTGAGCGTCCGCAATCCAGCTGCAGCGCAGTTTCGGGCGTATCCCCGAAAGAGAAATCCTGCGGTTTGACGATCCCCGCCAGAGTGGGAGGCTGTGTTTTTCTGGTGCTCATATTTATCGACTGATGATCCTTGTCTGAAAAAAGACCCGGAGTCTGACTGATTCAGCCGGAACTCCGGATCCATAACGGCCTTTTTCTGATTCAACCCAGGGTTTTTCCGCTCAATGCTTTCAAGGCACTCAGATATTTGTCCCGGGTCTTCATCACGATCTCCTGCGGAAGTTCCGGCGCCGGCGGCGTTTTGTCCCAACTCAGGCTTTCCAGATAATCGCGCACGAACTGCTTGTCCAAGCTCGGCGGACTGCAGTTCACCCGATATCCTTCTTTCGGCCAGAACCGGCTCGAATCCGGAGTCAGCACTTCATCGATCAGGATCACTTCGCCGTTCAGTTCGCCGAATTCGAACTTGGTGTCGGCCAGGATGATCCCGCATTTTTCGGCATGGGCCGCAGCTTCCTTGTAGATCCGCAGCGTGCAGTCCGAAACTTTCTGCGCTTTTTCTTTGCCGACCAGTTCACACGCCCGGGCAAAACTGATGTTTTCGTCATGGCCTTCATCGGCTTTGGTCGAAGGCGTGAACAGCGGCTGGGGCAGTTTCTGCGCCTGCTGCAGTCCGGCCGGCAGTTCGATGCCGCAGACTTTTCCCGTCTTCCGGTAATCTTTCCAGCCGCTGCCGATCAGGTAGCCGCGGACAATGCATTCCAGCGGAATGGTTTTCGCCTTTTTCACCAGCAGGGAACGTCCGGCCAGATCCTTTGCCACGCATTTCAGCGAGGCCGGAAAATCCGCCGCGTCCGCGCAAAGCACATGGTTCGGCATCCATTTCAGAAAATCGAACCAGAACAGCGACATGGCGGTCAATACCTTGCCTTTGTCCGGGATCCCGTTCGGCATGACACAGTCAAACGCACTGATCCGGTCCGTCGCCACAAAAAGCAGACTGTCGCCCAGATCATAGATGTCGCGGACTTTTCCCCGGTGCGGTTCCGGAAATCCGGGGATCGCCGTGGAAAGCAGCGCTCCGTTGGAATCGTATTTCATAAGCTGCCCCCTGTCAGGCAATCGCGGTGATTTTCACCTTGGTGAGTTCCTGTCTGTGCCCTTTCCGGCGGCGATAGCCTTTCCGGCGTTTCATTTTGAAGGCGATCAGTTTCGATCCGCGGAACTGCTCCACGATTTCCCCTTCCACTTTGGCGCCTTCCACAAACGGGGTCCCCAGTTTCAGTTCAGCGCCTTCTCCGACCGCAAGTACTTCAGTGAAAGTAACTTTCGTTCCGGCTTCGCCCGCCAGACGTTCCATCGTTACAATATCCTGCTCCTGCACCTTGAACTGTTTGCCGCCACTGGCAAATACTGCATACATAAGACATCTCCTGTTCTTATTGTTGTTATGGTTGCAACCGAATTTACACTCTTAAAGCGTATTAATATACCCGTTTTTTTCCGAGTTTCAAATGAAAAAATGAAAAAAAGCCGTTTTTCGTTTTTTATCCGGCAGACGCGGCATATTGCCGGCTCCGGTTTGCGGTCATAAGTTTTTCCGTTCGATCCCGGATCTTCCGGGCAGGCTTTTCAGGAGTTCCCGGACGGTTTTTCCGCTGTCGGGAAACACCGCTTCTGGCGCCAGGTCGTTCAGTGGGACCAGCACAAAAGCACGCTGCGCGGCCCGCGGATGGGGGATCGTCAGTTTTCTCGTGTTCAGGATCCGGTCTCCGAACAGAATGATGTCCAGATCCAGTTCGCGCGATTGGCGGGAACTGTGTTTTTCCGGCCGGCCCGCCTGACGTTCCAGCCGCTGGCACAGTTCCAGCAATTCTTCCGGCGTTCCCCCCCAGGATCCGGCAATGATCCCGTTCAGGAACCGCGGTGTGCCTTCTTCGCAGTCCACCGGATCGGTCTCATACAGCGGAGAAACCTGTTTTACTGCGAATCCCCCGGCGGACAAGCCTGCGAGGGAAGACCGGAGAAAAGCCGCCGGTTCGCCTTTGTTGGAACCGAATGCAAGAAAAACCTCCGTGCCGGAGACGGCAGCGGAGGTCGTTTGGTTTGGATTGTCCGGAACTTTCATCAGCAGGAGAAGGAGAACGCCTTGACCGCTTTGACTTCGGATTTGATCTGTTCGATCAGCGCCGCGGGAACCGGGACGTTGGTTTTGATGACCGCGAGCGAATGGTTCGTTTCCAGATCCTGCGGGGCGCGGATGTCGATGATGTTGATGGAATTGGCGCCCAGCAGACTGGCGATCTTGCCGATGATCCCGGCTGCGTCGCTGTATTCCACGAACAGATGGTTGCCGGTCAGGTCCAGATAGATCCGGTCGAAGTTGTTGATCCGGGAAAGCAGCAGCTGGTTTTCGGTCAGGGTGCCGCGCACGGAAACGTTTCCGGCGGTGGTGATCAGGTCGATGGTGACCGATTCGCCGTAATGTTTTTCATTGTCGACTACGCGGTCCACGATCTCGATGCCGCGTGCTTTCAGGAATTCCATGGCGTCGGCCGCGCCGAGATACGGGTCGAAATCCTTGGAGATCCCGCCGGTGATCGGAGCCAGCATCCATTTTCCGAACGCATGCAGTTTGCCGTAGAAACTGGTTTCGATCCGCCGGATCTGCTGGTCGCCCAGATACGCCGCAGCCACGCCGGAAAGCAGGGAGGCCAGCGTCTGATATTTTTCATCCATGCCGTCCGGCACGCCTTTGTTGACCACGCAGGTGGTCACGCCGTCCTTGAAATACGCCACGGTCTGGTCAGCGGCGCGTTTGGCCGCCAGAAAGTTCGCTTCCTTGGTGCTGGCTCCGAGGTGCGGCAGCATGATGTCGGCAATGTCCGCCACACTCTTTTCGCCTTCCGCGTCTTTCTTGTAGACGTCGTTGCAGAAGATCAGTTCCTTTTCCGCTTTCGCCGTGCGGATCGCCGCTTCATCGACAATGCCCGCCCGGGCGCAGTTGATCAGCATGGCGCCTTTTTTCATCAGCGAAAGCAGTTTCCCGTTGATCATGCCGCGGGTGGAGTCGTTTTCCGGAATATGCAGACTGACGATATCCGCCTGGGAGAAGATCTCCTCCACGGAGCAGAGTTTGACTCCCAGCTGGGCGGCCTTGTCGGCGGAAAGGACCGGGTCGAATCCGAGGATCTTCACTTCGAACCCGGAGAGCCGTTTGGCCAGCAGACGTCCGATATTGCCCAGACCGAGGATACCGACGGTTTTTCCGGTGAGTTCGCGGCCCATGAATTTGGATTTTTCCCATTTCCCCGCCCGGGTGGAGATATCGCCGGGCACCACTTTCCGGTAAGCCGCCAGCGCCAGCGCGACCACTTCTTCCGCCACCGCGTTGGAGTTGGCACCCGGAGTGTTCATCACGTCCACGTTTTTCCGGCGCGCATATTTCGTGTCGATATTGTCGAATCCCGCTCCGGCGCGGACCACCAGGCGCAGGGACGGCAGTTTGTCCATGATTTCCGGGGTGACTTTTTCGCTCCGGACGATGATGACTTCCGCATCCTGATTTTCCGCGGCCAGATCGGCCACGCTCTTTTCCGGATTCTGCACCACGGCAAACCCGGCATCGCCGAGAATTCTGGCTACTTCCTTGTCCAATTTCGTCGGAATGATAACTTTTTTCATCTTCAGCTCCTCCTGTTTTCAGAAAATTTATCATATAAAATACCACAGATTTAAAATCTTACAAGCAGAAATCGATAAAAAAAGCACTATTTGCCGAAACACTTCATTTCTTAATGGTACGATCGCGCTAAACTGGTAAAAAATCACTTTTTTTCCGGTTCCCGCTTGAAAAAAAAAGTTTCCGGACTACACTACAGGATATATCCCGTAAAAATCTGTTTTTTCAATATGCGAAGAGAGGAAAAGGATCATGAGTGAAGTTGTGCATTTGAGTGCGGAAAAATTTGACGAAGTAACCTCGAACGGTCTTTGCCTGGTGGATTTCTGGGCTCCCTGGTGCGGCCCCTGCAAAATGCTTTCTCCGATTTTGGACCAGATCGCCGCGGAAGTCGGCGACCAGATCCTGATCGCCAAGGCCAATGTGGATGACCTGCCCGACCAGTGCGTCAAATACGGCGTCCGCAACGTGCCGGAGATCCTGATCCTCCGCGACGGCGCGGTCGTTGCCCAGCTCAACGGCATGCAAAGCAAGGCGAAAATCCTGGATGCCATCAACAACGCATTGTGACCCCATCGAACTCCCCGCTGAAATCAAGCCGCTGCTGACCGGAAAGACCGTATATTGTTCTTTCAGCGGCGGCGCGGATTCCCTGGCGCTGCTTCTCTTTCTGAAAGAGTGGAGCACTAAAATCTCTTTTACGCTCGAAGCGGTCCATTTCGAACATGGTTTCCGGGGCGCGGATTCTCTGGCGGATGCCGGTTTCTGCCGCGACATCTGCCGGCGGGAAAAGATCCCGTTTCAGTTGTTCCGGATCGATGTGCCCGCCCATCGGCTGAAAGGGGAGGGCGATGAGGAGGCCGCCCGGCGGCTCCGGCTGGAATACTGGCGCAAGATCGTCCATAATCCCGGCAACTCCCTGATCGCGGTCGGGCATCATGCGGACGACCGGATCGAAAATGTGCTGCTGCGGCTGTTCCGCGGCTCCAATTCCTCCGGACTTTCCTCCATGCGCGCCGTGCAGAAAATCGGGTCCCTGACCATGATCCGTCCGTTCATCGGATCCTCCCGGACGGATATCGAAGAGTGGCTGAAGGAGCGGAATGAAAATTCCTGGCGGCATGATTCCACCAATGATTCCACCCGGTACCGCCGGAATTTCCTGCGGCTGGAACTGCTCCCTGAGATCCTGCGGCATTTTCCGTTTGCCTCCGACGGGATCCGGCAGTCGCTCCGTACGCTGGAAGCGGATGCCGTCTGCCTGGAACAGCTGGCACGGCAGGAATTCGAGCGGATGAAGCCGCGTTTCGCGCTGGAGGAACTTGCCAAAGAACCGACGGCTTTGCGGATCCGGATCTTGCGGTTGTTCCTGCAGCAGCTGCTGCACCGGCCCGGTTTCGTGCCGGATTCCCGGCTGCTGGAGCGTTTTGAAAAACTGGTCGCGTCGCCCCGGCCTTCGGCGAAAATCCCGCTCCGCGGCATCCCGGAATGGAAACTGACTCTCCGGCATGGTGTTTTTCAGCTCGAACCTGCTGCCGCCGGCGCTGTTCAGGAAAAGACCTGGGATCCGTTTGACGAGTCTTACTGCGAATGGGGCGATGAACTGACTTTCCGGGCGGAGATCTTGAAGCCGGAGCAGGTCTTATATTCCCGGGACAAGTCGTCCGCTTTCTTCGATGCGGATCAAATCCGGAAGTTGATGCCTCTGAAAATTACCTGCTGGCAGCCCGGCGATACGCTGGTCCCGTTCGGAAAAAGGCGGCCGGTCCGCCTGAAAAAAATCTTTGCCGATGCGGAGATCGGCGGTTCCGAGCGTTCCGCTTACCCGGTGATCCGCGGCGCGGACGGTTCCATCCTGTGGGCCGCCCTGCTGCGAAATTCCAGCATCGAACCGGTCACGGAGCAGACCCGTCAGGTCCTGCGTCTTTCAGTTATCCAGAAACATCTCCAGCACCAGTGCTGAATAGAGCGCATAGCTGTTGTCCTGTCCCGCCTGATGGCCGACGATCAGTTTTTCCAGGCCGGATCCGGAAAAGATATTCCGTTTGATTCCGTTCCCGTGCAGCAGCCGTTCCCTCGGCAGTTCTTTCCATTCGTTCCGGAACCAGTCCGCCAGCGGCACTCCGAATCCCCGTTTTTTCCGGCGGTTCGAGCCCGGCGGCAGGTATCTGGCAAAAGTGTCGCACAGGATCTTTTTCCGGTATCCCTTATCTTCCTTGTAATGATCCGGAAGTCGTGCGGCGAATTCGATCACGTGCCAGTCCAGGAACGGCGAACGCAGTTCCAGAGAAGCGGACATGGAAGCGACATCCGCCTTGGTCAGGATGTCGCCCGGCAGATAGGTATGGAAATCGAACTCGGAGCAATCGTTGTTTTTTTCAAAATAATGATCGGGATCGAATTGTTCCAGCGTGGGCTTCACGTCCGCAAAAAATCCGCCGCAGAAACTCCGTTTGAGCTTTTCGTCGGTGTGGGAGACGATCCCCAGATACCGTGCTGCGCCGGATTCGGCCGCACCGAGGAGGAACCGTTTTGCCCGTGCGCCCATTCCCCGTTCGCCTCCAGCCGGGATCATCCGGCAGAGCAGCGGGAACAGCGCCGCACGCATCGGTCCGGGGATCCAGTCGAACCGCGTCAGGTACCGCATGGCCAGATAGCGTTCATATCCCCGGAAAATTTCATCCGCACCGTCGCCGCCGAGCGCCACGGTCACTTCTTCCCGGGCAAAGGCACTGAGCAGGGAGGTCGGGATCAATGATGCATCGGCAAACGGCTGACCGTATTCCCGCATCCGCTGTTCCGGTATGGCAATGTCGCACGGATCGACTTCCCGGATCTTATGTTCCAGGCCGTGCCGTGCGAACTGACGGACCCAGTCCGCGTTTTCGGCGGCGTTTTCGCGTTCGTCGTAGGCTTTTTCCCGGAATGCGATCGAGTAACAGCGCAGCGGTGTGTCGACCGCTTCGGCCGCCAGTCCCGCCACGATCGCGGAATCGACTCCGCCGGATAAAAATATTCCCAGCGGCACATCCGCGATCAGCCGGTCCGCAACTGCTTTCCGTACCCGTTTATCCAGTTCGCGGCAGGCGTCTTCGTAGGAAATATCCAACTTCTGCGTATGATCCGGACGCCAGTACCGGGCGGTTTTCACGGTTCCGGGCAGCGTGAATTCCAGCATCGAACCCGGTTCCAGTCTTTTCACTTTCCGGTAGGCGGTCCCTTGCGGGATATATTGAAGCGAAAGGAAATCCCAAAGCGCCTGCGGATCGTATTCAGCCGGAAATTCGGGATGTCGCTTCAGCGCGGAAACCGTGCTCGCAAAAACCAGCACATCGGCGGTCTGAAAATAAAAGAGCGGCTTGATGCCCGCACGGTCGCGGACCAGCAGCAGTTTCTTTTTCCTTATATCATATACGGCAAATGCAAAAAAGCCGTCCAGATGATCCGTCATGGCGTTCCCATATTCCTCGTAAAGATGGACCAGGGTCTCCGTGTCGGATCCGGTTTTGAAAACGTGTCCGCGTGCGGTCAGTTCCCGGCGGAGTTCGCGGTAGTTGAAGATCTCGCCGTTGAAGGTGATCCAGACCGAACCGTCCTCATTGGACATCGGCTGGGCGCCGCCGGCCAGGTCGATGATGGAAAGGCGGCGGTGTCCGAGCGCGGCGGGTCCAAGGATCTTTATCCCTTCGCCGTCCGGGCCGCGGCAGACCATCGGCTGGAGCATGGCACGCAGGATCTCCTCCTGCGGCGGCGTTTCATTCAGATCGATAAAACCGGCAATTCCACACATATTACGGTCTCCTCCCGGCGAGGTTCCGGAACGCTTCCTTCAGCCGTCCGGGCAGCAGGGTGTGGCGCGGCTCCCGGACGGAATTGCGCACCGCCATGGAGACCGCCTTGTGCGAACCGATCAGGATCATCAGTTTTTTTGCCCGGGTCATTCCGGTGTAAAGCAGATTGCGCTGAAGCATCATATAATGCTGGGTCAGCATCGGCATGACCACGGCGGGAAATTCGCTGCCCTGCGATTTGTGCACCGTGACCGCGTAGGCGGGGTTCAACTGAGTTGCCTCGCTGAAGTTGTATTCGATGTCGCCCAGATCATACCGGACCCGGAACGTGCTGTCCGCATGATGGATGGAAAGGATCACGCCCATGTCGCCGTTGAAAACGCCCTTGTCGTAGTTATTGCTGATCTGCATGACTTTGTCGCCGGCATGGAAGATCCGTTCGCCCGAGCGGAATCCGGCTTTTTCCGGATTGAGCAGCAGCTGGAGCTTTTCGTTCAGCTGGACGGTGCCGCAGACTCCGCGGTTCATCGGGGAAAGCACCTGGATGTCGTTTTTCGGATCCAGCCCGAACCGTTTCGGGATGCGTTCGGTGACCAGACGCTCGATGATTTTGGCGACTTCTTCCGGATCGTCTTTTTCGATCCAGTAGAAATCCGTCGGCCGGGCCGGATCCGGGCGCGGCACGGCCGGAACGGTTCCCTCGTTGATCTCGTGCGCGGCGCGGATGATGCCGCTGCCGCTGCCCTGACGGAAAATCCGGGTGAGGCGTGATACCGGAATATCTCCGCAGGAGATCAGATCATTCAATACGGTGCCGGGTCCCACGGACGGCAGCTGATCGGCATCGCCGACCAGGATCACGGCCGCTCCCGGCCGGACCGCCCGGAAAAAAGCCACCGACAGCGGCAGATCCAGCATCGAAACTTCGTCCAGCACAAACAACTGATGCGGCAGCGGATTTTTCCGGTTGTGCACGAATTGACGTTTGACCGGATCCCATTTGAGCAGGCGGTGAAGGGTCACGGCATTGACTCCGGTAGTTTCGCTCATCCGCTTGGCGGCGCGTCCGGTCGGTGCCGCCAGCATCAGATCGAGCCGCGCGGCTTTGGCCCGCCGGACGATTTCCCCAACCACGGTAGTTTTGCCGACGCCGGGACCGCCGGTGATGATGCTGACCGCGCTCTTTCCGGCGCGTTCGACCGCGGCAAGCTGTTCTTCCGAAAATTTCGAGCCGGGCTGCGGCTGATATTTCAGCAGCCATTCGCCGTAGTGCCGCTTGGTGAAGATCAGATTTGCGACCAGCAGCGGCAGTTCCTGCTCGCAGCGGAGCAGTCCCGGTTCGTAGATCATGGTCTGTCCGCCCGGAGCCGGAACCAGGACCGCTTTCTGTGCTTGAATGGCAAGCCGGATCGCTTCGGCGGCCTGTGCTTCCTCGATTTCGAGCATTTCCCCGAGTCCGGTCCGGAATTCGTTTTCCGGCATGCAGACATGCCCGGCGGTCCGGCTCTGGCCCAGCGCGTAAGTCACTCCCGCGATAAGCCGCTGCGGATCGCTTTTCCCGATCCCGGAATTCGCGGCGATCCGGTCGGCCGTGAGAAATCCGATCCCGTCCACATCCGAAGCCAGCTGATACGGGTTCTGCTGCAGGATCTCGGCGGAACGGTCGCCATACAGCGAATAGATCCGGTTGAAATATGCCGGCGTGATCCCCAGACTCTGCATATACATTTGGAGAGAGCGTTTCCCTGCGCTTTCCTTCCAGGCTTTTTTGATCGCCTCGATCCGTTTCTTTCCCAGACCCGGCACTTCCTTCAGGCGGGAGGTGGCATTGTCCAGCACTTGCAGGGTTTCGGTCCCGAAAGTCTTTACAATGGCTTTGGCATATTTTTCCCCGATCCCCTTGATCGTGCCGGATGCCAGATATTTTTCGATCCCTTCCAGCGTGGCCGGCAGGGAAAAAAGGCAGGATTCCACCCGGAAACGCTTGCCGTGATCGGGATGGAACTCCCAATGGCCTTTGAGTTCGACCCCTTGTCCGGCACATACTCCGGGCAGATTGCCGCAGGCACAGTGGAAGGTCCCTTGCGCGTCCCGGACCGAGATGACCTGAAAACCGTTTTCCTCATTCTGGTAAATGATTTTTTCCACCTGGCCCGACAATGTCAGTTCGGTCAGGTTTCCGTTTTTTTCAGGCTGGTCCGGGGACATGGAGTTTTCTCCATCAGTGATGCGAGAAAATTCTTTCCGGTGCATGGCGAAGCACCACGCCGAGTTCATTGGCCCGTTTGATCACATCAGCGTCCTTGAGCGAACCGGACGGGGCGACGATCGCCTTGATCCCCGCTTTGGCCGCGACTTCCACCGCATCGTAGAACGGGAAGAAGCCGTCGCTGGACATGACCGCGCCTTCGAGCGTATTCGGACCCTTGTATTTGAGCGAATATTTTTCGATGGCCTGTTCCACCGCGCCGACCCGGTCCTGTTCCCCGGTGCCGACCGCGAGCGTCTGGCCGTTTTTGACGATCACCACGCCGTTCGAACGGACGCTGATGTTGATATACCAGGCGTCGAGCAGGTCTTCCATCTGTTCCGGAGTCGGTTCGACCGCGGAGACCTGCGGGCCGCAGGCTTTGTTTTCGCCCGAGGCTGCGGGCAGGTCGGCTGCGGAGCGCACATGCGTCAGCAGCGGCGCGGCGATCACCAGGGAGCCATCGCCCAGAACTTTGAAGGTGTCGAACTTTCCGTCCGCATTGTCCTCCACGTAACGGGGCAGGGCGGCAATGTCGCCGCACTGCAGGATCCGGATCTGTTTGTTGAGTTTGAAGCGTTCCGCATCGTTGAACAGCGCCAGCGCGGCATCATCGTATGCCGGAGCCACCACGCATTCGCAGAACGTGCTCATGATCTCTTCCGCCGTGGCGGCATCCACTTTCACATTGAACGCGATCACGCTGCCGAAAGCCGCGCGGGCGTCACAGTCACGCGCCTTGATATAGACATCTTTCAGCGTTTCGCCTTTTCGCATGGCGGCCGCGCCGCTGGGATTGACGTGCTTCATGACCGCGCAGGCCGGTTTGTCGAAGAATTTGACGATGTTCAATGCACCGGAAATATCTTCCAGATTGGTCTGGGAAAGTCCGTTTTTCCCGCTTTTCAGCGTCTTCATGTCGGCGATTGCGCCGTGTCCGCCTTCCGGCACATACATCGCAGCAGGCTGGTGGGGATTGGTGCCGTAACGCAGATCGCTGTTTTTGACATAGACGCGGTCCCCTACCGTGATTTTTTCCGGATAGTCGCCGACATTGCGGGTAAGATAAGAGTTTCTGGCCAATTTTTCCGCCATTTTTCATTCTCCGTTTGAAGATTCGTTATTTCTGTGGTATTGTTACCATCAAATCATTATGGAGAACAATTTACAGTCATTTTGACAGAATCGCAAATACAAAGCATGAAAAAGATGCAAAATCACGGAAAAAAGGGCCGTTTCATCACCTTCGAAGGGATGGAGGGATGCGGCAAAAGCACTCAGATCCGGCTGCTGGGCGAGTTCCTGACTGCGAAGGGATATCAGGTGACGGTTTCCCGTTCCCCCGGCGGAACTCCGGTGGCGGAAAAGATCCGCACCCTGCTGAAGGTCCGCACCGAAGGGGACGATTTGACGCCCGAGGCGGAACTGCTGCTGTTCGGCGCCTGTCACGCGCAGATGACGAAAAATCTGATCTTTCCGGTCCTGGAACAGGGCGGGATCCTGCTGAGCGACCGTTTCTTCGATTCAACTACGGCTTATCAGGGGTATGCGCGCGGACTGGACCTGGATATGGTGCTCCGGATCAACCATTTCGTCTGCGGCGATTTTGAACCGGACCTGACTTTGCTTCTGGATATCGATCCCGAACTTGGGATCGAACGCAGCCGCCGGCGCGGTGCGCTGGAAACCGACCGGTTCGATTCGGAAAAAATGAAATTTCATCACGATGTCCGCAATGCGTTTCTCGAACTGGCGCGGCTCAATCCGCATCGTTTCCGGGTGATCGATGCGTCCCGGAGCCGGGAAGACGTGCATCGGCAGATATTGGAGGCAGTCCATGATACCCTGGCAGACTTATTCTGAACGTTATCCCATGCTGATTTCGGCGCTGGTCCATGCCAGAAGGAATGAACGCATGGCACATGCCTACCTGCTGGTCACTTCCAATCCGGATTACCGCGCGGAATTTCCGCTCCTGCTGGCGGCTTTGCGCATCTGCGAAAAACCGCTGCCTGACGGCGGTCCCTGCATGGAATGTTCAGCCTGCAAACAGCTCCTCAGCGGGATCTATCCTGATTTCCACCTCCTCTCCCCGACCTCGAAAGCGAGGGAGATCGTGATCGGGAAGGATTCGTCCGATCCGGACACGCTGCGCTGGTTCGAAGCACAGTTCCATTTAAGCAGCGTCAGTGCCTCCGGCTGGAAGATCGGAGTGATCCAGGAGGCGGACACCATGAACGAATCCGCGCAGAACGCTTTTCTGAAAACGCTGGAGGAACCGCCGGGAAACTGTCTTTTCGTGCTTACGGCCGGCCGCCCATCGGCGCTGCTGCCGACCATCCGTTCACGCTGCCAGCTGCTATCCCTGACGGACAACCGCTGCGAATACAAGTTCCCCCGCTGTTCGGATGTGCCCGCGATTTTGGAAAATCTGGTGCTGCAGGAGACCCGCAGCCTGATGCGGGCGGAAGACTGCACGTGCGCCCTGCTGGAGATCTCCTCGTCCCTGCTGGCCGCCGCCCAGGTCACCGCGCAGGAACGCTGGGCCGGCCGGCTGAAGGCGGCCGAAGAACTGGAGAATGCCGGAGTGAAACTGATCGAAAAACGGATCGACGGCGAGGCTGGAAGCGAATACCGGCGCAACCGGGAACAGTTCATCAGTCTGATCCATACCTGGTTCGCGCAGATCACTCTGCTGGCCGAGGGAGTTCCGCCTGAATTGATGCCCAATCCGGAGATCCTGCCCGATCCGGAGAAGGTCCGCCGGCTTTTTACTCCGGAACGTGCCCGCCGCATGCTGGATGCCGCGGAAAATCTGCTGGCCGCGCTGAATACGAATGTCAATGATGAACTGGCCCTGCGCACCTTCTGCCTTTCCATCAATCTGCTGCTGCTGCGCAAATCTGCTGCAAAGGGCGTGTGAGTCCGGATGAAGTTGACTGCAGAATTATTTTTTGGTCATACAGGCACAGCGGAATTTGCAGAATTCTTCTTGTGAAAGTATTGTACTGAGCATAACCAACATAAAAAATGAAAGGGAATGATAAATGTGTGGGATCGCCGCTTATATTGGAACCAGGGCTGCTGCTCCTTTGCTGATCGGATGTCTGAAACGGCTTGAATACCGGGGATATGATTCCGCCGGGCTGGCCTTGAATTCGGAAGGCCGGATGTATCAGGCGAAAGCAGCGGGAAAAGTCGTTGAACTGGAAAAATGCGTCGCAAGCCAGAATGGGCTGAAAGATCTTGCCGGATGCGGGATCGCGCATACCCGCTGGGCCACGCACGGCAGTCCGACGGTTGTGAATGCCCATCCCCATTTTGACGGTTCAGACAGTATTGCGGTCGTTCATAACGGGATCATTGAAAATTATCAGGAACTCCGCCGTTATCTGGAAGGGAAAAATGTCCATTTCCGTTCGCAGACGGACAGTGAGGTGCTGCCGCATCTGATAGCCGAAGCGTATGAAGGCGATTTGCTCAGCGCTGTTGCCGCAGCATTGAAGAAGGTCAAGGGCACTTATGGCGTGGCGGTGATCTCTTCGCGTGAGCCCGGTGTCATTGTCACCGCCCGCAACGGCAGTCCGATCGTGATCGGGCTTGGAAATGGCGAAAATCTGATTGCCAGCGACATTGCTCCGCTGCTGCCCTATACGTCGAAAGTGATTTATCTGAATGACGGGGACATTGCCGCAGTCACAGCGGACAAAGTGGACCTGCGCAATATCAACAACATGCCCGTTGAACGCGAAGTCGCACGGATCGACTGGGATGCATCCGCGGCGGAAAAAGGCCGGTTCAAACATTATATGCTGAAAGAGATCTTCGAGCAGCCGGAAGCGGTCTCCAATGCCGTTCGAGGCCGTCTTGATGCGGAAAACGGCTGTTCGATCCTGAACGGCATGAATCTGACACCCCGTGAACTGGCCCAGATCACCCGGATCGTGATCGCCGGATGCGGCAGCAGCATGCACGCGGGTCTCCTGGGGGAATATTATTTCGAAGATATCGCCGGCATTTCCACTTCGGTCGAGCAGGCTGCGGAATTCCGTTACCGCAACCCGATCATCGAGCCCAATACGCTGGTGATCCCGATCAGCCAGTCCGGAGAAACTGCGGATACGCTTGCAGCTGTGCGGGAAGCGATCCGCAAGGGTGCTCTGGTGACTGCGCTCTGCAACGTGGTCGGTTCCACCATCGCACGGGAAGCCGGACGCGGAGTCTATCTCCACGCCGGCCCTGAAATGAGTGTGGCATCCACCAAAGGATTCACCACGCAGGTGGCGGTCCTGCTGCTGTTTGCCCTGCTGCTGGGCCGCAACCGGCGTTTGAGCCGGAGCGAGGGGCAGGAACTGGTCCGTCAGATCGATGCCGTCCCCGACCTGATCCGGGCAGTGTTGGACCAGGCTCCGCTGATCGAAAAGATCGCGATGCGTTATGCTCAGGTCGAAAACTTCTTCTATATCGGACGGGGATGTCTGTATCCCACGGCGCTGGAAGGCGCGCTGAAGCTCAAGGAGATCAGTTATATCCATGCGGAAGGGTATCATGCGGCTGAACTCAAACACGGCCCGATCTCCCTGCTCGACGAAAAGCATCCGGTGCTTGCCTTGGCCAATGACATTCCCGGAAAAGACAAGATCATCGGCAATATTCAGGAATGCCGCGCCCGCAAGGCTCCGGTGATCGCGCTGGTCACCAGGGGAGATACTGCAGTAAAAGGCATGACGCAGGACGTGATTGAAATTCCGCCGTGCTCCCGCTTCATAGCGCCGCTGCCGTCCGTGGTGGCCATGCAGCTGTTCGCCTACTATGTGGCGGTGGCGCGCGGCTGCGAGGTGGATCAGCCTCGGAATCTCGCAAAAAGCGTTACCGTGGAATAAGGCTGCATCCGATCAGGCCTTCAGCCTCGTTTTGAGTCCGGACCGGGGAAACGGATCCGGAGCTCAAATCGAGGCTGAATTTGTCATTGAGGCAAAAAAAATCGAAAAATTTTTTGAAAACTGATTTGACAAAATGAAAAAGTGTGCTAAATTTTATTCCCATGCCTCCCCGGGCTGGAAAGGTTCTGGTGCGAGGCGGTGCGAAAAAATTTGAAAAAAAGTTGAAAAACGATTTGACAAATGAAAAAAGCATGCTAAATTACAATTCCATTGCGCCTGATGAAGGGCGATGCTGATTGTA
>Ga0256405_10002816_pt1 | contig 37956 bp, 31 predicted proteins | sample RumenRJG_02DNA_FD_189096 | JGI IMG/M metagenome (GOLD analysis project Ga0256405, IMG submission 189096) | Bovine rumen microbial communities from Lethbridge, Alberta, Canada - RJG_02 | ecosystem: Host-associated > Mammals > Digestive system > Stomach > Rumen | place: Canada: Alberta...
GACCTTTCTACCATCGTTTTCAATTAATGATGGAATCACGCCGTTTTTAACTAAACGGTAAATGTAGCTTTTAGTGTACCCGGAAAGACAAACAATCTCACCAATTGTGAGATAGCCCTTGGATACATCATGCTGCCACTCTACATCCAAACTATCGTATGGATTGTAGTAATGTTTGAAATGCTTGTAATTACTCATAATTATTGATGTCACTTTTGTGTGACAGTAAATAAATATGGTCTACAAGTGGCAGAATGAGTATGAACTGGGTCAATAAAGTTTTAAGCAAACTGGAATATTATACGTTTTTTAACAGAAATCTACCATCTATTAACAATAATTGCGCACTTTTGTCGGCTATTGTTGGGCTTCAGAAACATAAATCGTACTTTTACGGTAGAAATACGGTAGAAAAAAGAAAATAAATAGACTCGAATAACTTGAAATAAAAAACGTAAAGTGTTGAAATTCAGTAATGTGAAAGATGATAAATTGCTCCTACTTTCTTTTTAAAGAGAGATGTAACATCTTGCATATCAGTGAGTTACGGTCATTCATTTGCCCACGCAAAAGTTTCGGAAGATGTTCTGGAGGGTTTCTTCGGTTGTGATGGTGCCGCCGGTAATGTCGCTGAGCTGCTCGATGCAGAGGCGGAGGTCTTCGGCAAGGAGGTCGCCTGTGAGTTGATTGTTCATGCCGTCGATCACGCGCTGGATGCTCTCGTGTGCTTGCAGGAGTGCCTCGTAATGCCTTGCGGAGGTGATGATGACATCGTTTTGTGTGATGGCCGGTATGTTGGCTGCCTGATAGATGGTCTCTTCCAAACGGTCGATGTTGATGTTGTATTTTGCCGACACCTGCAGGTAGGGTGTGCCATCAGGAAGATACTCCATATCTGTGGATGAAGATGGTTCTTCCAGGTCGATCTTGTTCTTGACGAGTATTAAAGTCTTACTTTCTACAGATTGCTTAAAGTCTTTGATTTCTTGCTCGTTAGGAAGTGTATCTGCAACCCACAGAATAATGGCTGCCTCGTGCATCTTCTGGTAGGCCCGTTCGATGCCGATCTGCTCGATCTCATTATCGGTGGAACGTAATCCGGCCGTATCGATAAAGCGGAACGTCACCCCATGGATCTGTATGTTATCCTCTATGACATCCCGGGTAGTGCCGTGGATGGATGATACGATGGCTTTCTCCTCATGTAGGAATCGGTTCAGCAGGGTGGATTTACCCACGTTCGTCTTCCCAACGATGGCTACTGGAATGCCTTGCTTCAGGGCATTACCTGTCTCGAAGGAGTGGGCGAGTGAGGATATCTTCTTCTCGATAGCGTGGGAGAGCGCCAATAGGGTAGAACGGTCGGCAAATTCCAGGTCCTCATGATCTGAGAAATCGAGTTCGAGTTCGAGCAGGGAGGTGAGCTTGAGAAGTTGTTCGCGCAGGTCTGACAACTCCGAAGAGAAATGTCCGCGCAACTGGCTGATGGCCATCTGGTGCGTGGCGTGGTTGGTAGAAGCAATCAGGTCGGCTACCGCCTCGGCTTGCGAGAGGTCCATCTTTCCGTTGAGGAAGGCGCGCTGGGTATATTCTCCTGGCATGGCCATGCGGCAACCATTGTGGATGAGCAGCTCCAACACCTTATTTAAAATATAGTGCGAACCATGGCAACTGATCTCCACGCTATCTTCGCCGGTATAGCTATGCGGGGCCCGGAAGACGCTTACCATCACCTCGTCGATGATTTCCTCGGCATGGATGATTCGTCCGAAATGAACCGTATTGGCCTGGCATTCTCTACATTTGACGGAACATATGGCAGATACCGCATCAAAGGCTTTCGGACCAGAGATGCGGATCACGCCCAAGGCTCCACCCGGAGCGGTGGCAAGAGCGCAGATTGTTTCAGTGTTCATCTTTCTTAAGTTTCCTTGCAATGGAATAGATACAATAGCCTATAGCAATCTTCATATTCTGTCGAGCACCAGTTTGATAAGGGTGTCGATACTGTTCTTGTACTCGGTGTTCATCTTCTGGGCATAGCGGTTGGCGATGACCATACAACAGGTCATGGCTTTATGTCCCAAAAGTGAGGCCATACCAGCCAGGGCCGAACTCTCCATCTCGAAGTTGCACACCTTCATTCCGTCATACTCAAACGACTCGACCTTCTCGTTCTGGTTGGGGTCGGAGATAGGGATACGTATCTGCCGTCCTTGTGGTCCGTAGAATCCGCCGCAAGAGATGGTATATCCTCTCACCATATCCTCGCCAGCTATCTTGTTGAGCAACTCAGGATTGGCGATTGACACATAGGGTGATCCTTTGATAGGGTTCCATTCCATGTGCTTCTTGAACGCCTCTTCCATCTGCAGGTCGCACACCTCGTTGCGCCCGGCATAGAAGTTGAGCAGGCCGTCGAATCCGATGCTCTTGACTGATGCTACGAAGGTGCCTACCGGGGTGTAGGGCTGTAGTCCGCCGCAAGTACCGATACGCACCATGGTGAGTGTACGATGCTCTTCTTTCTCGGTACGGGTGGTGTAGTCGATATTAGCCAGCGAGTCGAGTTCTGTTACCACGATATCGAGGTTGTCGCAACCGATGCCATGCGATTGTACGGTAATGCGCTTTCCCTGATAATAGCCGGTAATGGTATGAAACTCTCGGCTGCTTACCTCACATTCTATTTCTTCAAAGTGCTTGGCTACGGTATTCACCCGAGCGGGGTCGCCAACGAGGATTACCTTGTCGGCCAACTGTTCGGGCTTGAGATGCAGATGGAAGCAACTTCCGTCGGCATTAATGATGAGTTCTGATTCTGGAAAATACTTTTTCATCCTATTAAATTATTGGTTAATGGTCATATTCTCGGCATTACGAATCTGCTTCTCCATGTCTTTGATGGATTGGGCAGAAACCTCCAGAGAGTGCTCCAGGTCGAGGATGGTGGGCGTAAGGCGGGCCCTTACCAGTTCACCTCCCTCAGCATACTGGTCGCGTAGGGATTCAAGTCGCTCGCTATCCGCCATAAAGCGCTCTTGTGTCTGTACCAGCGTGAGGAATAGTTTCTTTGCTGATGGAGACTTAAACTGACTCACCTGGCGGTAGGTGATATTATCGTTGATCACAAAGTGGATCTGATCGTCGCTATTGACCTGTTGGCGTCGCTCGGTAAGCTTGGCCAGGCGTTGCAGGGCCTCTTCCTTAGCTGTGTTGTCGGTCCATGTATCGCTGATGGACTCTATGGCGGCGAAACGTTTTACATGGGCCTCGTCGTATTCCGACAGGTCGTAGTTCTTACGGGTCTTGTTGGGGATAAAGGTGTAGATACAAACCTTACCTTCGGGTTGTCTGCGGTCGGTAACGAACCATCCGATATTATCCGTCTCATCCTCCAGGTACATATAGTCGTTGGCTGATGAGTTGAAGGGCAAACCGATATTCTCCGGACGGAAATAGGTGCCCGACTCGGCATCGTAGCGGGTTACGAAGATATCATAACCTCCCAGACTATTATTGCCTCCTTGCTGACCGAAATATAAGGTGATGCCATCCGACATCAGATACGGGTAGTTCAGGGAGTTGGCATATGAAAGACCTTCCAGGCGCTTACCCTTGGTCCAGTTGGTGCCCAACTTATCCATCGTGCCGATCTCCGACTTGCCGTTAGCATCGGCAATAGAGTAGTACACCCTGTTCTTGAACTCGTTGAGCCACACATAACTGTCGCTATGGCCGGAGGTGGCGAAAAAGGCATCGTAAAGCATCAGCGAACCGCAATCGGGAGGGAGGGGGATATGATTGATAAACTGCTCCTTATCCACCACCACGCTATCGATAATCATGATCTGTTGTGTAGAACTGAGCATGTTCTCATAGAGGAGCTCTTCGGGCGAAGGTTGCTTCTCCTCAACGACCACGGGCTTGGCCTTAGCCTTGGCCTTGCTTGTTGTTCTCCTTCTCTGAGCATTTCCGTTGGTTACGGCCATGCATACACAAATCAGTAATAATGCCTTGATTATTTTCATCTTGTCAAATTCTCAAATAACTATAAATACTTGTCGGAGCTTTTGTGCGCCGACTTCTTGTCATGCAAAAATACGAAATTATTCCGAAACAAAAAACTTTTCACTATGATTTTGCATATTCCCCAAAACATTTGTACCTTTGCAATTCCTTTTTTGGAATGTGTATTAAGAATTAGAGAATAGTCTGAGAATCATCGATGAAGAGTTTGCTGGTCTATATATTATTGAATATCTTACTCGTCTTGGGAAATTGCCAAGGGTATACGGCTTCCCCAAACGAGGATGTGCTTCCTGTCCGCTCTTCTCAAACCGAGGAATCATCCACTATCCGTAGTACCTCAGATCATGACCGTGGAGTGGCTATCTTGTCAGACGCCTCACATCTCTATCGCATCTGCAATACCCGTCCACAACGAGTCCTACCGACATACGGTTCACAATTAAAGAGAATCTCAGGTCGGACCACCACGACATTACTACGTTTTGTAAAACCCTTTAAATCATTTCATGACAGGAGGTTCCGTCAGGAGACGGCTCCTTTCTGCTCATCTGTCTCATGCATCTATTATATCTATGCGTTGAGACACATTATCCGTTAGCGTTTGTATTTCTTTAGGGACACATTTTTTATTTATTCATTCATTTAAAGAAATACAAAACAATGGCAAGTATAAGTAAGATGGAGATGGCGGCTGCCCTCTCTGAAAATAATTATATACAGATACAAAAGGGTCTTTTCGGATTAAAACAAACGGCTTATAGTGTAGATACAAGAAGTGAGATTGATTGCTTCGTCTTTGATTATTCTCCATCAGAGGGTGACAAGATGATGCACCTGCTCAATAAGTCAATTGCTGATATAGCTAATGAATTGTCAGCCGGACATAAGCCTCAGAAGGCGGATATCGGTAACTATCGTCTGGAGTGTTGTTTAAGCAAGGATCGTCAGTTCTTTGCCGTACAACTTTTCCACTATGCTGATTTCCAATATACTCCTGCCACTAACCTGAAGGTTTTCCGTGGTAAAGATGTGGAGACGATCGCTAAGTTGGCTGATCTATAGTATCGGATAATTGAATAGTTTGTTATGAGGTTTTGGGGTGTCATCATGGCACCCCATTTCTTTTTCTATCTATCCATGAAAACAAGATAGACAGCGCAAATGATCAGCAGGAAGGCCAACAGGTGATTCCAATGGAGATTCTGGTGTTGGAACATGATATTGGCGATGACGCAAAAGACGGCTAACGATACTGCTTCTTGTATCACCTTGAGTTGTACAAGAGTGAACGGACCGCCATTTCCTTCGAAACCCAACCGGTTGGCCGGCACCTGACAACAATATTCGAAGAAGGCGATACCCCATGAGAAGGCGATCACACCTATCAGGGGCCAGTTGGCGCTAATGCCGTTTTCCTGAAGGCGCAGATGCCCATACCAGGCTACCGTCATAAAGATATTACTGAGTATCAAAAGCAAGATAGTGTACAATCCGTTCATAACCGTATTTTTTAAAATGTCTGCAAAAGTACGGTTTTCTTTTCTGATAAAGCGCTATTTAACAATGTTTATTGTTTTCGGTAATATTGGTAAAAAAATCCGTAAATAATATATCCTACTTTTTGAATATAATTGATTATCTTTGCAGAAACAAAAAATAACCGTATGAAAAAGTTTCTGATTCTTTTGCAATTAATGATTGTAACGACTTATACAAATGCACAAAAAATGAATAGTATGAAAGAAAAATGTCCTCAAGACAAGGTAAATGTGGATTTCTCCGTATGGCCCAAGGGAGAATTGAATACTGGCTATGCAAAATATTTCATAGGTAACAGTTATCTGGCACCTGTAGGTGGAGCAAATAGTGGATTGGTGAATGTCACCTTCGAGCCCCGTTGCCGTAACAACTGGCATATTCACCACAAGTCTGTACAGGTATTGGTCTGTGTGGCAGGATGTGGCTGGTATGTAGAGGAAGGTAAGGAACCGTTGATGATGCGTCCGGGGTCTGTTGTAGCTATCCCGGCAGAGGCCAAGCATTGGCATGGAGCGGCAAAAGACTCTTGGTTCCAACATCTTACCTATATGACAAAGGTGGAGGAGGGTGCCTCTAACGAATGGTTGGAGCCCGTTGTGGATGAAGAATACGACAAGTTGCCGGGTAGTCAGTCATGCCTTAGTGTTACCGATCCGGAGTATATGCAACGCTTCGACGCTTTTGCCTTTGGTGAGGTAGCCGATCAGGTGAAGACCCGTTTGGATGATCACACACGATATGTTTGTTATCTTGCAACACTTCTGGGTTGTCAGGGAATCGACGCCTATCGTGATATCCTTCCAGATGCGTTGAAGAATGGAGTGTCTCCGGTAGAGGTGAAGGAGATTGTTTATCAGGCAACCGCTTATCTCGGCATGGGTCGTGTCCGTCCGTTCTTGACGGCTACCAACGAGATCTTCCAACAGAAGGGTATTGCGTTGCCGTTGGCTCCTCAGGCAAAGACCACGATGGAGAACCGTCGTGAGAAAGGATCTCAGGCACAGGTGGATTGTTTCGGAGAACAGATGCGTGACTTCTGGAAATCAGGTCCCGAGGACAGTAAGCATATCAACAAGTGGTTGGCCGATAATTGCTTCGGAGATTATTACACCCGTACGGGTCTGGATATCCCTCAACGTGAGTTGATCACCTTCTGTTTCTTGGCTGCTCAAGGAGGATGCGAACCCCAGTTGAAAGGTCATATAGCCGGTAACTATCATGTGGGAAATGATAAGGATTTCCTCATTGCCGTCATCTCAAACAACTTGCCTTTCATCGGTTATCCAAGAACGTTGAATGCCCTGAATTGCATTCGTGAAGTAGAATCTGCAAAACAATAATATTCAATAATTTAAACAATATGATTAACGACTTTATTTATGACATTCCCGTACGAGTATATTTCGGGAAAGATCAGTTGAAACATCTGGGTGAAGAACTCAAGAAGTATGGCACACGCGTGCTGATGACCTATGGTGGTGGATCTATCAAGCGCATGGGCTTATATAATAAAGTGGTGAAAGAGATTCAGAATGCGGGACTCGAACTCTTTGAGCTCTCTGGTATCGAACCGAATCCCCGTATCGACTCTGTCCGCAAGGGTGCACAGATGTGCAAGGAGCATCATATTGATGTGTTGTTGGCCGTAGGTGGTGGTTCTACCATCGATGCCACGAAGTTCATGGCTGCCGGGGCATGTGTGGATCATGATCCATGGGAGTTCCTCGACTATAGCAAACAGGCACCTATCGAGAGAGCCCTGCCTATCGTTACGATCCTGACACTCTCGGCAACGGGATCAGAGATGGATTGTGGTGGTGTGATCAGCAACCCTGAGACAAAAGACAAGAACGGAAGGCTGGCACCAGCCATGTTACCGAAAGCTTCTTTCCTGGACCCCACTAATACATTTACCGTATCTCCTTACCAGACAGCTTGCGGAGCAGCTGATATGATGTCGCACATCATAGAGGTATACTTCAACATGAATCAGGATCTGTACATGCTTGACTGTTTTATGGAGGGATTGATGAAGACCATCATCAAGTATGCCCCGATAGCTATGAAAGAACCGGATAACTATGAGGCACGCGCTAATCTGATGTGGACCTCTTCATGGGCTATCAATGGCTTCGTAGATGGTGGTAAGCGTCAGGCATGGTCATGTCACCCGATGGAACATGAGTTGTCAGCTATCTATGACATCACCCACGGACTCGGATTAGCCATCCTCACTCCTCGTTGGATGGAGTATTGTCTGGATGAGACCACGGTTTCTAAGTACGTTCAGTTTGGTGTGAATGTATTTGGTATTGATCCTTCATTAGCACCCATGGAGATCGCTCATAAGGCTATCGATTGTCTGAGCAATTTCTTGTTCAACGAACTCGGACTGAAGCGTACCTTGCCCGAAGTAGGTATCGATGAGACACACTTCGCTACGATGGCGATGAAATCTGTTGGTGGAGATACACTCCCCGGTTTTAAACCTCTCAAACAAGAGGATGTGGAGAATATCTTTAAGATGTGCATGAAGTAATACATCGCAATATCATTTGGAATCCGTAATTTGTCATGGCAAGTTACGGATTTTTTATGCCAAAAAGATTTGTACGTTCAAACAATTCTACTTACCTTTGCATTACATAAACACACTTTTAATAATTATGAAGATGAAGAAAACTAATTTTTTAAAAGCAGCATTCGTGATGGTATTGCCAGCTATGATGCTAACCTCTTGCGCAACGATTCTTACCGGTGGCAGTCCTACAATAGCCATCGATGGAGACGTTAAAGAACCCGTAACGATTATCACGGAGAAACAAACGTATGCTAATGTACAACTCCCGTGTAGTGTTCAGGTAAACAGACATCATTTGGAGGGTCAGCGTATCAAGATCCAATCAGAGAATTTTGATTTCAAAGATATCGTGTTGGAAAAGACCATCAATGGTGTGACCTTCGCGAATATCATATTAGGTGGTTTGATCGGTTGGGGCGTCGACATGATTACCAATTGCGTAAGCAACCCACAATCAAAGAATTACTTCGTGGAGGGAAAGAAAAAGGAAAAACAAGAAAATTGATCAAACATAATAAATCCCGGATGGCATGAACCATTCGGGATTATTATTTTGTATGAATTGAAGTTTAAAAACTTATTCTCCACGTAACTGCTTGTCCATAGACAGGGCTGCCCGGCGACCATCACCCATGGCGAGGATTACGGTAGCACCTCCACGAACGATGTCACCACCGGCAAATACCGTAGGACGCGAACTACGCATCTGATCATTTACGGCGATGGTGTTCTTACGGCCTAACTCCAGTCCTTGAATAGATTTGGGAACCAATGGGTTTGGACTAACACCTACAGCCACGATTACTTGATCGACATCCAATGTGACGGTTTTTCCCTCTACAGGAACTGGTGAACGTCTGCCAGAAGCATCTGGCTCACCTAATGTCATCACCTGTAAGACAGCTTGCTTAACGGCACCCTTCTCATCGGCAATATACTCGATGGGGTTATGGAGTGTGAGGAAGTTGATACCTTCTTCCTTTGCGTGCTTCACCTCTTCCAGACGGGCTGGCATCTCGGCTTCACTACGACGGTATACCAGGGTAACATTGGCACCTAATCGCTTAGCCGTACGACAAGAGTCCATAGCGGTATTACCACCACCAACTACCAACACATTCGTTGCCGGATTGAGCGGCGTGTCCGTTGTTGGATTAGCAGCATCCATCAGGTTCACACGAGTAAGATACTCATTAGATGACATGATGTTGATGGCATTCTCACCAGGAATATTCATGAAGTTTGGCAGACCGGCACCCGATCCTACGAAGATACCCTTAAAGCCCTGCTTCTCCAGTTCTTCTACGGTGATGGTCTTACCCACAATCACATCGGTCTGGAAATGAACACCCATCTTGGCAAGGTTCTCTATCTCCACATCTACGATGGCATTTGGCAGACGGAACTCAGGGATACCGTATTTCAATACACCACCAATCTCGTGCAATGCTTCAAAGACATACACGTCATAGCCTTTCTTCACCATGTCACCAGCGAAGGAAAGTCCTGAAGGACCAGATCCCACGACGGCAATCTTCATACCATTGGCAGGAGCGATCTCCGGTAATGAGATATTACCACTCTCGCGCTCGAAGTCGGCGGCAAAACGCTCGAGATAACCGATAGCTACAGCCTGACCACCACTCTTCAGATGGATACACTTACTCTCACATTGTTTCTCCTGAGGACAAACACGTCCGCATACAGCGGGTAGGGCAGAGGTGTTCTTCAATACCTTGGCAGCGGCCAAGAACTGTCCACGCTCGATATTCTTGATAAATGAAGGAATATCAATATTTACCGGACAACCCTCTACGCAAGTAGGTTTCGGACAATCGAGACAACGCTTGGCTTCTGTGAGAGCCATCTCCTTGGTAAGTCCGGTATTCACCTCTTCCGTACGTGTAGTGGCACGGTAGACAGGATCCAACTCCGGCATGATCACACGTGGGATAGCCATACGCTCCTTCGGTTTCATGGATTTGCGAAGGGTCATACGCCACTCAGCCTTATTGTCGGTAAGCACTTCGATGGTATCGTTGGTGGGATCATCATCCATCACGATATCATTGGTCATATCTACCTTCTCTGTCTTCTCTCCATGATCGAGATGCTCCTCGAAATGCTCTAATTCATCCAACTCCTCACGCTTGAAAGTTCCCATGCGCTTGAACATCTCATCCCAGTCAACCAACGCACCATCAAACTCCGGTCCGTCGATACATACGAATTTTGTCTTTCCGCCGATAGTCAGACGACAAGCTCCGCACATACCCGTTCCATCCACCATAATGGTGTTAAGACTCACCTCACAAGGGATATTGTGCTTCTGGGCGGTGAGATTGGAGAATTTCATCATGATGGGAGGACCGATAGCAAAGACCTTGTCGATATGCTCTTGCTCTATGAATTTCTCAATACCTACAGTTACAACGCCTTTTTCACCATAACTGCCATCGTCGGTCATGATGATGACCTCATCAGAAGAGGCACGTACGGCATTTTCTAATATGATAAGGTCTTTTGAACGACCGGCTAATACGGCCAACACACGGTTGCCGGCAGCCTTCAATGCCTGGATGATAGGAAGCATCGGAGCGATACCCAGTCCACCACCAGCACAAACCACGGTGCCAAAGTTCTCTATGTGAGTAGGATTACCCAAAGGACCCACTACGTCGGCCACATTATCGCCCTCATTGAGCATACAGAGTTTCTTAGAAGAAAGACCAACCTGCTGGACAACCAACGTGATGGTGCCTTTCTCTATGTCGGCTCCTGCAATGGTCAGAGGCATGCGCTCGCCTTTCTTGTCAACACGTACGATGACAAAGTTGCCTGCCTTACGACTCTTTGCAATTAACGGAGCCTCTATCTCGAAGAGAAACACTTTCTCTGAGAACTGCTCTTTTCTGACTATTAAATTCATAATGTTTATTGGGGGTTAATGTTTACATTAGTCGATGATCTCAAAACCGGTATAAGGAACCAGCGCGCGAGGAATACGGATACCCTGCTCGGTCTGGTTGTTTTCCAAAATGGCTGCCACGATGCGCGGTAATGCCAAGGCAGAACCGTTGAGCGTATGACACAACTCAGGTTTCTTCATACCCTCACCACGATAACGACATTTCAGTCGGTTAGCCTGGTAGGTGTCGAAATTACTTACTGAAGATACCTCCAACCAACGTTTCTGGGCTTCTGAGTAAACCTCGAAGTCGTAACAGATAGAAGAGGTGAACGACTGATCACCACCGCAAAGTAAGAGGATGCGATAGGGGAGCTCGAGCTTCTTGAGCAGTCCTTCCACATGTTCCAGCATCTCCTTATGACTCTCTTTGGAGTGTGCCGGTGTGTCGATGCGTACGATCTCTATCTTAGAGAACTCATGAAGCCGGTTCAAACCGCGCACATCCTTACCATAAGAACCGGCCTCTCTACGGAAACACTCCGTATAAGCGCAGTTCTTAATCGGCAGGTCTTTCTCATCGAGGATCACATCACGGTAGATATTCGTAACAGGTACCTCAGCAGTAGGGATAAGATAGAAATCATCCACCTCACAATGGTACATCTGTCCTTCCTTATCAGGCAACTGACCAGTGCCATATCCGCTGGCAGCATTGACTACCGTAGGAGGAATGATCTCTGTATAACCGGATTTCCTTGCCTCATCAAGGAAGAAGTTGATGAGTGCCCGTTGCAGACGAGCACCCTTACCGATATAGACGGGGAAACCGGCGCCCGTAATCTTTACGCCTAAGTCGAAGTCGATCAGGTTATATTTCTTTGCTAATTCCCAATGAGGCAACTTAGCTTCTTCCACCACAGGGTTGGTATCCCAGTTGCCCACGGTGTCGCCTTCCTTACACTCACGCAGATTACTCTTTACCACGTGGTTGTCTTCTGCTGCCTTGCCCTCAGGTACCTCATCGTAAGGGATATTTGGAATCTGACAGAGAAGGGTAGTCAGATCGTTTTGAGCCTGAGCCATCTCTTCTTCCAACTGTTTATTAGTCTCTTTCAAGGCTGCTACCGAAGCTTTGATCTTCTCAGCTTCTTCTTTCTGTCCTTGTTTCATCAGTCCACCAATCTGCGCTGCCATCTTCTTGGCATCAGAAAGATTGGCATCCAGTTTTTGCTGTGCCTCACGACGTTTACGGTCTACATCTAAGACCTGCTGTATAGCTTCCTCCGGATTAGGAAAATGTTTTTTGTTTAATCCCCTAATCACACGTTCAGTTTCCTCACTGATGAGTTTTAATGTAAGCATAATCTATCTCTTTTGAATTCAAAATCTTTTATGAGTGGCAAAGGTACAAATTCGTGTGAAAAATACAAAAAAAATTAAGTAATATTTTACTAAAAGCAGAAATCCCAAATCTTGTTAAGGATTTGGGATTCTGTTGTTTGTTTGGAATAAGTTGTTTACTAAATTTATGCTTCGGGTTCTGGTATTACAGATACCGTGCTCTTGTTCTTACGGCCTTTCTTGAAGTCTACAGTACCGTCAACAAGTGCATACAGAGTATCATCCTTGCCAATACCTACGTTGTTACCCGGATTGTGGTGAGTACCACGCTGACGAACGATAATATTACCAGCGGTAACTTTCTGACCACCCCAAATCTTTACGCCAAGTCGCTGTGCAGCACTCTCGCGTCCGTTCTTAGAACTACCAACACCTTTTTTATGAGCCATTTCTAAGTCCTCCTAATTAAACGATTAATGATTTGATCTCTACTTGTGTGTACTGCTGGCGATGACCGTTCTTCTTGCGATAGTCCTTGCGGCGCTTCATCTTGAAAACAATCACCTTGTCACCTTTAACAAGCGGATTAATTACTTCACACACTACTTTTGCACCTTCTACGGTGGGTGCGCCTACCGTTACGGCTCCCTCATTGTCTACGAGGAGCACTTTGTCGAACTCTACGTTCTGACCTTCTTCAGCATCTCTGAGGTGATTGATGAACAATTTCTGTCCCTGCTCAACCTTAAACTGCTGACCGTTGATTTCTACAATTGCGTACATTTTTTTTTTATAACGGTTTCTCCGCAAGGCGGACAGGCTTCGTGCCGTCACTTATTCGAGCCTCCACGGACTAAATAATTTAATCTCTAATAATCCTTTCGGACAAATTTGGCTGCAAAGTTACTTCTTTTTCTTTACTCTACCAAATTTTTCCAACTATTTTTTTTATGATCTGAGCTTCCAGTGACTTATAATTACACCTTATTAATTATTTATATGTTATTAACATGATTATTTATGTTATATTTTCTTAAATATTACATGTTTATAACAAGTGATAAAAAATCGTTATGAATAACGAGATAATATAGACAAAATTAATATAAGTATAGACGTTTTGGTGCGTTTTAACCATGCATTTTCTGTTATTTTTAATATTTTTGTAAAAAAGTCTATATAAAATGTCTACAATTAAAAAAAATGTATTATATTTGCAATATAATTCTGGACACACCAATATTTAAGCCATGACGAAGTATAACATAACCGAAAAAAAGGAAAAGGAAGCTGCGTATCGTAGTCTGGTCAGCCCCAAGCTGATGGACGAATTGAAGGAGAAGATCCTTGATGTTATTCTAATTCAAAAGAAATACAAGGATAAGAATTACTCTGCCAAGCGTTTGGCGGAAGATTTAGGAACGAACACCCGGTATATATCAGCTATCGTGAATGTGCGATTCCACTGTAACTATACCTCGTTTGTCAATAAGTTCCGTATTGAGGAGGCAATGGCGCTCTTGGTTGACCGCCGTTACCTGGATCTGAATATGGAGGACATCAGTGACATGGTCGGATTCGCTAACCGCCAGTCATTCTATGCTTCTTTCTATAAGATTACCGGTATGACTCCACGTCAGTATAAAATGCAGCAGTTGATGCAGCATCCATCCAAGTCCGAGTTACCCGTTGAGAAAAAACGTACACGTAAATCCAAACAGTAATACAATATGAAGCCGTCAGACTCTTTTCTGTATAATGACGAGTGTTTTGCAGATATTCAGATGCTTAGATATCGCCTGAATGGTTTTGAACAATTGAGTCTGAGGCAGAAAATATTTATCTATTGTCTATCGCAAGCTACTCTTTACGGTAGAGATATTACTTTTGATCAATTCGGAAAATATAACCTCAAGATTCGAAAGACTCTTGAGGCTGTATTTTTGTATTATAAAGGTAATCGTGAGTGTGACGACTTTAATTCGTTCGTCACATACCTGAAAAGAGTATGGTTTTCCAATGGTATCTACCATCACTATGGAAATGAGAAAATCATACCAGACTTCTCGCAAACTTATTTTCATCAGTTGTTACAACAGACGCCAGCCGATAAATTACCCTTGGGTGATAGTTCGTTAGATGATTTCTGTGAGGAACTAATCCCAGTGATGTTCTCACGAGAGCTGTTGGCAAAAAAGGTAGATACACGTGAAGGGATCGATGTCGTTATGTCTTCAGCCTGTAACTACTATGAGGGCGTAACTCAGAAGGAGGTGGAGGATTTCTATGCCTCTCAGAAGGATACCGATGACACAGAACCACCATCCTATGGACTTAACACCACCTTGGTAAAAGATCATGGTGTCTTGAAAGAGGTGGTTTGGAAAGTTGGTGGGAAGTATGGAAAGGCCATTGAACAGATTGTTTATTGGTTGGAGAAAGCTTTGGAATATGCTGAGAATGACGATCAAAAACAATATATCCAATCGCTGATAACATACTATCAGACAGGTGATTTGCGTATCTTTAATCAATATTGTATTGAATGGGTAGGTGAACATCAGTCAGCGATAGATTTTGTCAATGGTTTCATAGAGGTGTATAGTGACCCTATGGGACTGAAAGGCTCTTGGGAGGGTATCGTAGAGTATCGTGACGAAGAAGCGACCAAGCGTACCCGAACCATCAGTGATAATGCCCAGTGGTTTGAGGATCACTCACCGGTAGATCCTCGTTTTCGTAAGCCCCATGTCAAGGGTGTTGTCGCCAATGTTATCAACGCAGCTATGCTCGGTGGTGATGAATATCCGTCAACAGCCATTGGTATCAATCTGCCGAATGCCGACTGGATACGGGCAGAATATGGCTCTAAGAGCATTACCATCGGTAATCTGATTGATGCTTATAATAAGGCAGCCCATGGAAGTGGATTCCGTGAGGCTTTCATCGAAGACCAAGAAGTGCTTGCATGGATCGAGAAGTATGGTGATCAGTGTGATGACCTGCATACCGACTTGCATGAGTGTCTGGGACATGGTAGTGGACAACTCTTGCCGGGTACAGATCCTGATGCCCTGAAGTCGTATGGCAGTACGATAGAAGAGGCGCGTGCCGATCTCTTCGCCCTGTATTATATCGCAGATAAGAAACTTGTAGATCTGGGTTTGCTGTCTGATGAAAACGCTTATCAGTCACAATATTACACGTATATATTAAATGGTTTGATGACCCAGTTGGTGCGTATCAAACCTGGTGCCCAACTGGAGGAAGCCCACATGCGCAACAGGGCTTTAATCGCCCGTTGGTGTTATGAGAAAGGCAAAGACCAGCGTGTAATTGAGGTGTACGAGGGTAAAGACGGGCATTATATCCGTATCAACGACTATCCTGCGTTACGTCAGCTCTTTGCCCAATTGCTGGCAGAGATCCAACGTATCAAGAGTGAGGGCGATTTCCCTGCCGCCCAACGGTTGGTGGAAGATTATGCCGTGCAGATCGATCCGGATCTCCATCAAGAGATTCTTGAGCGGTACGAACGACTGCATCTCGCTCCATATAAAGGTTTTATCAATCCTGTATTATCCCTGGTTCGTGACAACGACGGTCATGTAAGCGATGTCTCTGTAGATTACTCAGAGACTTACGAGCATCAGATGCTCAGATATAGTAGTGATTACGCAACTTTAATATAAAGTATGATGGATGTTGTACAGACGGTTAAGGACATCAAGCATTCCTTCTTCCTGCGAATGAATGGTGAGACGGCACGTTCTATGCGTGACAAAGGAGTGCAGTATCATCTGAATTGGGGAATCAGTTTGCCAGATCTAAAACAGATGGCAAGTGCTTATACCAAGGATTTTGATCTCGCCATTGCCTTATGGAAAGAAGATATCCGGGAATGTAAGATCATGGCTTTGATGCTGATGCCACCCGAGAAGATGTTACCTGAGATCGCAGACATATGGATAGAACAGACGCATACACAAGAGTTGGCCGAGCTCTCAGCCTTCTATCTCTATCAATATCTTGACTACGCTTCTGTCATCGCTTTCGAGTGGATAGCCAGCAATGGTGAATACAAACAGATCTGCGGTTACCATATCCTTTCCCGTTTGTTCATGAAAGGCAAAGAACCCGATGAACGGGGTATTCACGAACTGTTGGATCAGATTGTCGTGGTGATGAAAGAGGAGAATGCCTCAGTAAAGCGCGCTGCCTATACCTGTCTGCAACGCTTTGCGCAATTGGGTGATGTCTACGAAACGATTGCCCACAATGCCATGAAACGAAATAATTTAGATTTTTTATAAAGAAAGATATCCAGTAAATGTTGAAAATATAGTATCTTTGCACGGATTATCGTTTTGTGATGAAAGAAACAGTTAACTCATCCGTCAGAGCTATTCTAACAAATTATCTGGAACAGAGTAACCACCGTAAGACCCCAGAGCGTTTTGCGGTGCTTGATACTGTATATCAGTTTGATCGGAGCTTCTCGATTCAGGAGTTGAGTGAAAGCCTTGAAAAAGCCAAGTTTCATGTCAGTCGTGCCACCTTGTATAATACCCTCAAGCTACTCCTCAAATTACGTCTGGTAGTTTGTCACCGGTTAGAGGAGGGTACGAAATATGAGGCATCCTATGGCACCGATAATCATTGTCATCAGGTATGTACCGTATGTGGAAAGGTAAAGGAGATTTCCGTTCCCAATATTGTCAAGGAAGTCAACGAGACCCATCTGCGTCGTTTCCGTAAAGAAGGTTTTACACTCTATATCTACGGCACGTGCAGTACCTGTCAGGCAAAAATAACTCGTAAACGTAATAAGAATTTAGGAATCATTAAATAACAGACAAATGACACAAGGTAAAGTTGATGTCCTCTTAGGATTACAGTGGGGCGATGAAGGAAAAGGTAAGGTTGTTGACGTGTTGACACCTCTCTATGATGTCGTTGCCAGGTTTCAAGGTGGCCCAAACGCAGGTCATACACTTGAGTTTAAAGGTGAGAAATATGTTCTTCGCAGTATTCCCTCTGGTATCTTCCAGGGTGGAAAGGTGAATATTATCGGTAATGGCGTGGTGCTGGCCCCCGATCTTTTCATGGCCGAGGCAAAGGATCTCGAGAAGAGCGGTCATGATCTGCATGCCAACCTCCATATCTCTCGCAAGGCACATCTGATCCTTCCTACCCATCGTCTGCTTGATGCCGCCTATGAAGCAGCCAAAGATAAGGGCAAGGTAGGAACCACCGGTAAGGGTATCGGTCCGACATACACAGATAAGATCTCACGTACAGGATTACGAGTTGGTGATATCTTCGATCGTTTTGAGGAGAAATATGCCGCTTGCAAGGCTCGTCATGAGGCTATCCTGAAATCACTCAATTATACCGACTACGATCTCACAGAGGTAGAGAAGACGTGGATGGAGGGTATCGACTACCTCAAACAGTTTAAGATCGTTGACTCCGAGCATGAGATCAACAACCTTCTCCGTGCAGGAAACAGCGTTCTCTGTGAGGGTGCTCAGGGCACGATGCTCGATATCGACTTCGGCAGTTATCCATTCGTTACCTCATCAAATACGGTTTGTGCTGGTGCATGTACCGGTTTGGGTATTGCCCCCAACAAGATCGGAGATGTCTTCGGTATTATGAAGGCTTACTGTACACGTGTAGGTGCCGGTCCATTCCCTACAGAACTCTTTGATGAGACAGGTGCCAAGATACGTGACCTTGGTCATGAATATGGAGCTGTCACCGGTCGTGAGCGTCGTTGCGGTTGGGTAGATCTCGTAGCTCTTCGCTATGCCATTATGATCAATGGTGTTACACAACTCATCCTCATGAAGAGTGATGTGCTGGATGCCTTTGATACCATCAAGGCTTGTGTGGCATATAAGGTGAATGGCAAGGAGACCAGAGAGTTCCCCTTTAATATAGAAGAGGGTGTAGAACCTGTCTATCAGGAACTGCCGGGATGGAAGACAGATATGACGGGCATCACCTCAGAAGACCAGTTGCCAAAGGCATTCGTCGATTATATCCATTTCTTGGAAGAACAGTTGGAGACACCTGTTCGTATTATCAGTGTAGGACCCGATCGTGAACAAACGATCATCAGAAAATAAGACTATGGCTAATAAACCAAATATACCTAAGGGTACGCGTGACTTCTCTCCATTGGAGATGGCAAAGCGTAACTATATCTTCAACACCATCAAGGAGGTGTATGCACTCTACGGCTTCCGACAGATAGAGACACCCGCCATGGAGAGTCTGCAGACGCTGATGGGAAAGTATGGTGAGGAAGGTGACAAATTATTGTTTAAGGTATTAAACAGCGGTGACTTCCTCAATAAGGTCAGCGATGAGGAACTGCAACAGCGTAATCCATTACACCTGGCAGCCCGTCTGTGTGAGAAAGGACTCCGCTATGACCTCACGGTTCCCTTCGCCCGTTATGTGGTGATGCACCGTGATGAGTTGCAGTTGCCTTTCAAACGGTATCAGATACAACCCGTATGGCGTGCTGACCGTCCTCAGAAGGGCAGGTATCGTGAGTTCTACCAGTGTGATGCGGATGTTGTTGGCTCTGACTCTCTCTTGAACGAGGTAGAACTGATGCAGATTATCGACACGGTATTTACCCGTTTTGGAGTACGTGTGCAGATCAAGATCAACAACCGGAAGATCCTTACCGGTATCGCTGAGGTGATCGGCGAGGCAGATAAGATCGTAGATATCACCGTGGCTATCGACAAACTGGATAAGATCGGACTGGAGGCTGTCAATGCCGAGCTGGCCGAAGATGGTATCAGTCAGGAGGCTATCGAGAAGTTGCAGCCCATCATCTCTCTGAGTGGAACGAATGATGAGAAACTGGATACCATCGCTCAGGTACTCGCTTCATCAGAGATTGGTATGAAGGGTGTTGAGGAGACACGATTTATCTTGGATACCCTGAAGACAGCCAATCTGAATAATGAGATGCAACTGGATCTCACGTTGGCACGCGGACTCAACTACTACACAGGTGCCATCTTCGAGGTGAAAGCACTCGATGTACAGATTGGCAGTATCACCGGTGGTGGCCGTTATGATAACCTGACAGGTATCTTCGGTATGCCCGGACTCAGTGGTGTGGGAATCTCCTTTGGTGCAGACCGTATCTTTGATGTATTGAACACGTTGGATCTCTATCCTCAGGAAGCTGTTCATGGTACACAACTGTTGTTCATCAATTTCGGTGACCGGGAGACTGCCTACTGTCTGCCTATCGCCAATGAGATGCGTAAGGCCGGCATCCGTACAGAGGTTTATCCTGATAAGTCGAAGATGAAGAAACAGATGAGTTATGCCAATGCGATGAATATCCCATTTGTTGCCTTAGCCGGTGACAATGAGATTCAAGAGGGCAAGATCACCCTGAAGAATATGTTGACAGGTGATCAGCAACTCGTTACTCCCACAGAGATGATAAACATAATTTGTCAGCGATGAGAAAAATCCGAACTATTTTAGGCGCATTAGCCATCATGATGATCTTCTGTGCTTTTCAACAAGACAAGAAGGTTACTGTCTTCATGATCGGTGACAGTACGATGGCTAACAAGGATACCACAGGCGGAAAACAAGAAAGAGGGTGGGGCATGGTGCTCCAACCCTTCTTCAATGATCCTTATGTGATCGATAATCATGCGGTCAATGGTAGAAGCAGCAAGAGTTTTATCAATGAGGGTCGTTGGCAAAAGGTATTGGATAAGATACAACCCGGTGACTATGTCATCATTCAGTTCGGTCATAACGATGAGAAACCGGCTGTCGACCGACATACTGATCCCGGTTCTACCTTCGATGATAATCTTCGTAGATTCGTTCGTGAGACACGAGAGAAAGGTGGCAACCCGATTCTCTGTAACTGCGTGGTAAGAAGGAATTTCCATCGCCAGGTTGATTCAACTGTTGAAGATGAGTCACTACGCGATGTGAAGTATTCCGACGAGGAGATTAACAGCGACACACTGATAGATACCCATGGTGCATATCGTGAGGTTCCCCGTTATATCGCCAAAGAGATGAACGTGCCATTCATCGATGCCAATAAGATCACTCACGATCTCGAACAGGGTTTGGGCGTGGTGAAATCACGTAAACTGCATATGTGGTTCAAACCGGGTGAGACACCATCAATCCCCGGTGGTCGCAAAGACAATACCCATTATAATATAAAGGGAGCCTCGATGGTTGCGGCCTTGTTAGCCGACGAGATGCGGAATACAATACCAGCCTTGAGGCCGCATATCAATAAGAAGATGATCAAGAAGACCAAGAAGAATTTTGCCAAATACATTAAAAAATCCGAATAAATTTTGGTTTCATCTTTTTTTTTCTTATATTTGCAAAATACGATTTATACGACATTAATTAAAATTACAAGAGCATTATGAATAAGAAGTTTATTTGTACCGTTTGTGGATATATCCACGAGGGTCCGGAGCCACCAGAGAAGTGTCCCATTTGTAAAGTTCCCGCCAGCAAGTTTAAGGAGTTGGTAGAGGAGGATGACCAGTCATTCGCAACTGTTCACACCTTAGGTGCTGCCCGTGATGAAGGTGCTGATGAGGAGATGATCAATGACTTGAAGAACCATTTCGAAGGTGAGTGTGGTGAGGTAGGTATGTATCTGGCTATGAGTCGTCAGGCAGATCGTGAGGGATATCCTGAGATTGCCGAAGCTTTCAAGCGCTATGCCTTTGAAGAGGCAGATCACGCCAGTCGTTTCGCAGAGTTGCTGGGTGATGTCTTGAAGGACACCAAGAGCAACCTGGAGGCTCGTATCGCTGCTGAGCGTGGTGCTTGTGAGGATAAGTTCCGTATTGCCCGCAATGCCAAGGCTGCCGGCATGGACGCTACTCACGATACTGTTCATGAGATGGCTAAGGACGAGGCTCGTCACTGCGCAGGTTTCATGGGACTCCTGAAGCGTTATTTTAAGTAATCTAAGACTAAAGATTTTTGATATTGGGGACAGGTATCCGAAAAGGGTCCTGTCCCCAATTAATTTAGGATATCCAACGACGTAACCATCCAAACCTTCCGCTTTCCTTTCCAATACGGAAACGGATATAGGTGCGGTCATCAAAACTGACGTTGCCTTTCATCACTCCTTTGGTGGCAAAAAACTTTTCTATGCACAAAGGATCGTCAGCCAGTAAGTCTTTTAATGCTTGTTCACTATCTGCTAAAGTGTTTTTCAAGAATGGATAACCGTCGGATGCCAACACAATCTCTTTACTATCTTTACATGGGATCATCCTCACACCATCTTTATAAACCGGAAAACCATCGAAGACTGCATACGTCACATTCTGCAACTGGCATCCAGCGATAATATCAGGCAATATCAAGAGTCGCCCCTCATCCTTTGTCTGAAAATCTTCCGTTGTCTTGCCGTTTACCAGGGCATCCTTGATAAACGCACTTCTTTTCTTGGCGTTGACTTCTTCAGATGGCTTGGGATTGTCATAGAAGACACCATCCACCAGACATTGACAGTCACCGATCATCCAGACCTCTTGATGGAAGGCACTATAGACAATACAACTGGCTGTCAAGCGCTCTGTGGGATGATCCTTCAGATGTTGGATGTCAATGCCTTTATAATCATAAAACTCCTGTAGTCCTTCGGTGATTACACGACAGAATCCCTCGCAGTTGATCTGTGAAGGCATCTCGGTGATCATATCATGAATCAGTTCCATGGCCAGTCTGCCGTTACTCTTCTCTGGAGAGATCTGTACAGCAGACTTACTGGTACTCCCGTCGATGACGGCCACGAAATTTTCATTTACGACCATTCCGTCTTCGCACGTCTCTTGACTTTTCTTGCCTGTTACCTGACTTTCTATTATTTTCATACAACTGATTGATCAATTCGGGTCTTCCAATCCGTTTCAATTCTCTTTCGATATTTCTGCGTTCCTCAGGCTTATACCAGAAGAAGAACATCCTTTGGGCCAACTTCTCTTTCTGCGTCTTGGCAGAGAATACCGGTTGCAGGGTGTATGGATCATACCCTGTATACCATGTTTCCGTGGCCACTGTCATCGGGGTGGGAGTGAAGTCCTGCACCTGTTCGAGATGGAAGTCCAACCGTTTGGTGATGACGGCCAACTCTGCCATGTCTGCTTCCTCGCATCCCGGATGCGAACTGATGAAGTAGGGGATGATCTGCTGTCGCAACTGCTCTTGTTGGTTAATACGGTCGAACACTCTCTTAAAGGCCTCAAACAACAGGAAAGATGGTTTGCGCATCAACATGAGCACTTTATCTGACGTATGTTCTGGCGCCACTTTCAGTCGTCCACTCACATGTTTACAGATCAGTTCTCGGGTATATTGCTTGGCTGCGGCATTGCATTGTTCGTCGTTACTCCGATGCAGCAACAGGTCATAGCGCACTCCACTGCCGATAAAACTCTTCTTGATCTCCGGCAGGGCATCCACGGCGTGGTAGATCTCAAGCAATGGCGTATGGTCGGTATTCAGGTTCGGACATACCGCGGGGTGTATGCACGAAGGACGCTTGCATTTCTCACAAGCCTTCAGGTTCTTACCTTGCATGCCGTACATATTAGCAGACGGACCGCCCAGATCACTCAGATAGCCCTTGAAGTCGGGCATCTGCACCACCTCTTTCACCTCTTTTAATATACTCTCCTTACTCCTGCAGGTGATGAACTTCCCCTGATGAGCGGAGATCGTACAGAAGGCACATCCACCGAAACAACCGCGATGGATATTCACCGAGTGCTTGATCATCTCGTATGCGGGGATTCTTTTACCTCTATATTTAGGATGTGGTTGTCGGGTGTATGGAAGGTCGAATGAAGCATCAAGTTCTTCTGTGGTCATCGGCGGATAGGGTGGGTTCACCACTGCATAGAGTCCGTCAACCGCCTGCAGCAGTCGTTGGGCATGTATCTTATTCGATTCCTCTTCGATATGTCTGAAATTCTCTGCCTGTGCTTTCTTGTTCTTCAGGCATTCTTCATGCGAATGAAGGACGATGTCGTTATCGGTGATGCCGCCAGGAATATCTTGTTTCTTCGACAGATAGACCGTTTGCGGCAAGTCACGTATCTCACGGATGGTCTTTCCTGCTGCCAACTCCTCAGCGATCCTCACGATGGTCTTCTCGCCCATACCATAACTGATGATATCCGCCTTCGAGTCGCATAAGATACATTTCATCAGTTTATCCTGCCAGTAGTCGTAATGGGTCAGTCGGCGCAGCGATGCCTCAATACCTCCCAAGACGATAGGCACATCGGGATATAGTTTTCGTAGGATCTGACTATATACGATCGTAGGATATTCCGGTCGACAGTCGTGTCGCCCATCCGGACTATAGGCATCCTCAGAGCGCAGTCGGCGGTTGGCGGTATATTTGTTAACCATCGAGTCCATGCATCCGGGAGAGATTCCGAAGAACAGTCGTGGTCTGCCTAACTTCTTAAAGTCACGGTAGTCGCCATGCCAGTCGGGCTGCGGCACAATAGCCACCCGATATCCATTCGACTCCAATATCCTGCCGATCACCGCCGCCCCAAAAGAAGGGTGATCCACATACGCATCACCCGAAAACAGAATCACGTCGAGCTCATCCCATCCCCGTAGTTCTGTCTCCTTCTTGGTTGTCGGCAGGAAATCCGACAGTCTGTATTCCTTCATCTACTCTGCTGCTTCCTCTTCTTTCGGAGTCTTCTCTTGCCATTCCACAAAGAGCAACACCAGGTTGTGCAATCCCAACGCTTTCATATTGGTGTTGTAGATCACGTCAAGACAAAGGTCCATCAAGTCCTTGTCAACCTCAGCCTGCGCCTCCAGAATCGAACGACAGTTGAGTTTGAGCTTCTCCAATACACCCTCATCAATGATACCATTGCTGTCAATGAGGTTCTTCAACAACGTATATTTCCTGATGGTCTCAAGATGCTTGTCACTTACTTCGATGCTCCTTGTGCCAGAAGCATTAGCCTGAATTTTGTATGTCATAGCATTTGTTTTATATTTTCTTGCAAAGATAAATAAAAAATTCAAGAAAAAAACTATCTTTGCAAAAAACAAGTTAAGTATGAAGAAATTATTAACTGTTATGATGATGTCAGCCATGTTATTGCCAGTTAGTGCTCAGGTGAAGTTATGGTCAAAGACGATCGACAAGGTTGTGAAGGAGATGACCCTTGAGGAAAAAGCCTCTCTACTCGTGGGATTCAAGTTTGGTGAATCGTATACAGGCCTCCCCACTAACAGTGCCTCTCAAGGTAATGCCATTGTTCCTGGAGCAGCCGGCTTTACCGCAAAGATTGACCGTTTTGGTATTCCCCACACCGTCTTGGCAGATGGTCCGGCCGGACTGCGTATCAATCCCCAAAGAGACAATGACCCCAATACCTATTACTGCACGGGATTCCCCATCGGCACGTTGCTCGCTTCTACCTGGAATACAGATCTTGTCTATCAGGTAGGACAAGCCATGGGTAACGAAGTGCTGGAATACGGCTGTGACGTGCTTCTCGGTCCGGGCATGAACTTGATGCGACATCCGCTCTGTGGGCGCAACTTCGAGTATTACTCTGAGGATCCCTTCCTGGTGGGATATACCGCTGCGGCGATGATCAACGGTATACAGAGTAATGGGGTAGGAGTCTCTGCCAAGCATTTCGCAGCCAACAACCAAGAGACCAATCGGTTGCATAACAACTCTGTCATTGGTCAGCGTGTTCTCCGAGAACTCTATCTGAAAGGTTTTGAGATCGCTGTCAGAAAGAGTCAACCGTGGACCATCATGAGTTCGTATAATTACCTCAACGGCAAATGGACTCATGAGAATAAAGAACTGCTCACTACGATCTTGCGAGATGAGTGGGGATTCAAAGGTATTGTGATGACCGACTGGACAGGCACGCGTCATACAGCCGATCAGGTGGCTGCCGGCAATGACTTGCTGGAACCCGGCAATGCAGAACAGATCAAACAGATTATCGAGGGGGCCACCAACGGCTCTATCAACATGAATGATATCGATCGCAATGTGCGTCGCATTCTCGAATATATCGTCAAGACACCGCATTTCCGTGGTTATCAGTTCTCCAACAAACCGGATCTCAAGGCACATGCTGCCATTGCCCGTAAAGCAGCTCCAGAAGGAATGGTATTGTTGAAGAACGACGGTGTGTTGCCTATCCGTCAGGTTCAGGATACCCTTCCTCATGTGGCCCTCTTCGGTGTTTCTTCTTACCATTTCTTTGCCGGAGGAACCGGATCTGGTGATGTCCACAAACCCTATGTGGTGGATCTCAAGGAAGGACTTGCCAATGCAGGTTTCAAGATGGACCAGATCATTACGGATGTCTATGAGAAATACAAGGATTATGGTTTGCTTGAACTCGAGGCTGAGATGGGTATTTATCGTGGCAGTTCATTCCATCCCCGTCCAAGAATGAAAGAACCGCAGTTGGGGCAGAATGTTTATCGTTTTGCAGCAGAGAAAAACGATATGGCCATTGTCACCATCGGGCGTAGCAGTGGTGAGGTAGAAGACCGTAAGTTCTCTGATTTCACGATCAACCCCGATGAGAAGGCCATGTTGGCAGCTGTATGCCATGAGTTCCACAAATTGAACAAGAAAGTGATCGTCATCCTCAATGTGGGAGGAGTTATAGAGACGTCTCTTTTGAGTGAGATGGCAGATGCGATCCTCTTAGCTTGGCAACCAGGTATGGAGGGTGGTAATGCCATTGCCGATGTACTCACGGGCAAGACTTATCCATCAGGAAAACTGTCGGTTACCTTCCCCGTCAAGTTGGAGGATGTGCCTGCTACGAAAAACTTCCCGAAGGACTATACCATCTGGACAGAGAGGGATATGTCGAAAGCTCGTAAGGCTACGTTCCCTTGCTTTGCCGAGACCATCTATGAGGAAGACCTGAACGTGGGTTACCGCTATTTCCAGACGGAGAACAAACCGGTGAGTTTCCCCTTCGGATTTGGTATGGGGTATACCACCTTCGAGTATAGTAATGCCTCTGTCAAGAAGAAAGGCAACGACTATGTGGCCACCGTCATGGTAAAGAATACCGGTTCTTATGCTGGTAAAGAGGTGGTTCAGTTGTATATCAGTGCCCCCAAGGGAACCTTAAAGAAACCTGCTTACGAACTGAAGGCCTATGCCAAGACCCGTGAGTTGCAACCCGGTGAGAGTCAACTGTTAGAGATGACTTTCTCCAACTACGATCTTGCCTCGTATGATGAAATACAACAGGCATGGGTGACGGATGGTGGACAGTACACAGCCCACTTTGCAGCCAGCGCAGCAGATCTTCGTCAGCATGCCACCTTTAATGCCAAACAACAGGTTGTCAAGTGCCACAATGTGTTACCGTATCGCCGACTTCCGAGATAATTCAAACAATCAGGGACAGCCTTCATTCAGGGACTGGCTCTCCCAAGTGGGTGTCTGTCCCTGACATATTTTTGATATAATAAAAAAGGGAACAAATGTTCCCTTTTTTGCAAATACCCTTGCGGAAGATGAGGGATTCAAACCCCCGATACCCGTAATGGGTATACCGGATTTCGAGTCCAGCGCATTCGGTCACTCTGCCAATCTTCCTTTAACGTGTGCAAAAGTAATATTTATTTTTTAATCCGCAAAAGAATTATATCTAAAAGATTTTATATCGCAAGCGATACATCTAATACTTTAAGAACGTTTAACAATGTATCGTGTGCGATATAAAAATAGTAATACTATTCTATAGAAATAGAACATTAGATATTGTGATCCTCTGCTGCCATCATCATATCCTCTTCCTCTTCGATACGAGGATACATATGTACTACAGGCGTTTCGGGTTCTACAACCGAATAGTCATCGTCATCGGTCCATTCCTCACATTGCTTCAGAACAATGTCTAATGCATGTTCAGCCTCTTCAGGGGGATAATGATATTTCTTTAGGAGGCGCTTTACAAGTTTTCGCATACCAGCTCGAGCAGACTCTTTATGCTGCCAGTCGATGGTGCGGTTCTTTCGCAGTGTCTCTGTCAGTTCACGCGTCATCGCAACCAATACATCGTTCTCATAAAAGTCTTTTACAGCCTGCGGACGAGTAAGTGCATCGTAGAATGCCTTCTCTTCATCATTTAATCCAAGTTCGTTACCCTGTTGTTCTGTCTCCTTGATTTGTGAAGCTAACTTTAGCAGTTCCTGAATGACTTCTTCATTCGTAAGCATACCTTTCAGATAGTTGCTTAGAGCATTATTCAGCAATTCAGAGAACTTCTCGCTTTGTACGATATTCTTGTGCTGGAAAGCTTTTACTTTGTCTTTTAATAAATTGTCCAGTATTTGGATAGAGATATTCTTCTCCTTCATCTTAGCTAACTCTTCCAGGAAGGCTGGGTCGTTCAATGAGAATTCTTTTCCTTCATTCTTAAACAGATTGATGACTCCTTCACTTTTTACGCTCTGCTTCATCAGTTCGCGTATACGTTGGTCAATATCTTTCTTTGTTATCTTGTTCTTGCCACCAAGCCGTGTCAACATGACACGAACAGTCTCAAAGAATGCACTCTCCCAACGCTGCGACTCATTCAGCAGACTCCGGCAGAGGGTGATGCTCTGATGTAGCAAGGTGGCATGTTTCAGGTAATCGGTCTTTTCTTCCTGCTTGTCAATCGCCATGAGGAAGTTTGTTCCACCTTTAATCAGTTCGGCTCGTTTTAAGTCAGAGGCATCTTTGAACTGCGAATAGTCAAAGCCATACATCAGGTCGCGACATATCTCCAGCTCTTCCTGGAACTTTTTCAAAGCCGTGGTCTTGATGTCTGGGTCACCAAATTTTTTGCGGTCGTTGGTGGAATAGAACTTCATGGCTTGTTTCAAGGCTTGAGCAATACCAATGTAATCTACTACCAAGCCTCCGCTCTTTCCCTTGAACACACGGTTCACACGGGCGATGGCCTGCATCAGGTTGTGCCCACTCATGGGCTTGAAGACATACATCGTTGCCATCGATGGCACATCAAATCCTGTCAGCCACATATCCACTACGATAGCAATTTTCATCGGATCATGATCGTCCTTGAACTTCTTGGCCAACTCCTGTTTGTATTGTTTGTTGCCGATGATGTCACGCCACTCTTCGGGGTCGTTATTACCGCTTGTCATCACACACTTCACCTTTTCTGTCCATCCCGGGCGCAGTTCCAGCAATCGCTTGTATATCTTGATGGCTATCGGTCGGCTATACGCCACAATCATAGCTTTTCCCGTCAACTCCTGTTCACGGTAGTTCTCGTAGTGGTAGAGGATGTCTTTTACCAGTGAGTCGATGGTCGAGTCTGCTCCTAACAATTCTTCCAGATGCGACAGATCATGCTTGCTCTTCTCCAACTGTTGATGATCGGCACCCTCTGCTTCCAGTTGTTCATATTCCTTGTCTATAAGTTGCAGGGTTTCATCATCCAGCTTCAGGTTGATAACACGGCTTTCATAATAGACAGGCACCGTAGCATGGTCGAGCACACTCTGTGTCATGTCGTAAACGTCGATACAGTCGCCAAACACCTCGATAGTGTTTCTGTCTTTCAAGGCAACAGGCGTACCCGTAAAACCGATGAATGAGGCATTAGGTAGAGAATCATGAATCAGTCGGGCAGTACCCACACTGATTTTTCCCGTTTCTGGATTCACTTTCTCTTCAAAACCATATTGCCCGCGGTGTGCCTCGTCACTCATCACGATGATGTTCCTCCGCTCGGATAGGGGAGCGTCATACTCCTCAAACTTCTGCATCGTGGTAAAGATGATACCGTTGGCGGTGCGCCCTTCCAGCAGTTCACGCAAATGCTGGCGAGTAGTGGCTTGCACGGGCACTTGCCTGAGGAAGTCCTTGCACTTGGCAAACTGACCATAAAGCTGGTTGTCGAGGTCGTTGCGGTCGGTAATGACAATGATGGTGGGCTGTGATACGGCCGATTGCAACAAATGGGCGTAGAACACCATCGAAAGCGACTTGCCGCTACCCTGTGTATGCCAGAACACACCTATCTTACCATCTCCCGTCACAGCATTCTGCGTACGTTGTATGGCTTTGTTCACAGCAAAGTACTGATGATAACCAGCCAATATCTTATAGTCCTTGCCTTCATCCTTACAGTAGCAGACAAAGTTCTTGATGATATCCAACAGTCGTTCTTTGCGGAACATACCTTCAAAGAATACATCGTAATCTACAACCTCCGTACTCTCATAAACGCCGTCCTTCGATTTCCACTGCATATAGCGGTCTTCACTCGATGTAATAGTGCCAGCCTTCGACTCTGCCATATCACTCATCACGCAGAACACATTGTAGGTGAACATCGTCGGGATCTCCTTCATGTAATTCTTCAACTGGCGATAGGCGGCGCTGGCATCTGTCTCTTCTCTTGAAGGAGACTTCAACTCCATTAGCACCACCGGCAAACCATTCAGGAACAGGATAAGGTCAGCACGTTTCTTCGACTTCTCGATGTACGTCCACTGGTTTACCAGCAAGAAATCGTTCTTGCTCACGTCTTTATAGTCAGCTATATACACGATGTCGCTCTTCAACTCCCTGCCGTCATGGAACGTCACCTCAATGCCATGTTGCAGATAGTCCATGAATAGTTCGTTGTTCTGCACCATGTTACCTGCCTCAATGTGCAGTAGTTTCCGCTCTGCCTCATCGAGAGCCGACTGTGGCAATGCCTTATTTAGTTGTCGTAGCATCACCTTCAGCCGTTCGCAATACACAGGTACATAATAGTCCTTTTCAGTGAACGACTCCTGTGCTTCGTAGCCATTGAGATAGTCGTATCCCAATCGTTCTGTGAACAACTGAATCAGTGTCTGCTCGTAATGGTCTTCGTTATATGCTGACATAATCGTTATACTGTTATTTCGTTTACGTTCAGTTCACCAGACATCAAGCGGGGAAGGAGAGTGTCGCGGAGTTGGGCAAGACGAGATGATTCAGAGCCTCTCGTCTGGATTTGAAGTTGCACGCTATCAACGAACTGTTGGAACTTACCAAGCAAATCAGCTGGGGGTATAACAACGGGTTCTACAGAAATAAAATCCTTGATACGGAAATTCTTGATGCCAGAAGTTCCATTCTCGTAGCCAAACATTACTTTGCCATTATACTTATACAACCAGGAATAATACAAATATGCGGCGTATGCCGCAATAGGTCTAATAACTCTACAGAAATTTGTGCAGACAATATCTGCATTAAACTTGTCTATCAACAATTGAGATACGGGACAAACTCTTCCTGTTGAAACCGTTTGTGTACCACCAGATATTTCTACAAGAACATCATTATGGTGAAAATGTTTACTTTGATAGTTTTTCTCTAAGATATACCGTTCAGGCGTATTTCCTCTAAGTCCGTTCTTTATGTCTTGGAAGTCACAGCCACGGATACACGCTACTTTATGGACATATTTCCCTTCACGCTTTTCCTTCCCCCAATCACCAGAGATTGTCATTTCTATAATTTCTTCATATCGCCCGACTCTCCACCCCTCAGGAATCATCCCTAATTCAGACTCCACAAAAGGCTGGTCACGGAAAGGCTCAAAGTCCACGAACCAAGACTTGAACAACGCCTGTGCCTGCTGCTCTAAATTATCGTTTATCCGCCTGTTCACCTCGATTTTTTCATCAAGAGAGGAGAGAATAGAAGCAATACGCTGCTGCTCTGCAAGAGAAGGAAGGTTTATCTTACATTTTAATAATTCTGGTTGCCTTAATCCAATAACGGTAGTTCCAGTTGCTCTGCCGTCCAATTCTGCTTGGAAAGTATTAGTTATCATATAATAATAAACAAACTTGGAACAAACTTCTTCTGACAATCTTAAACAGAAAAGCCGTTGACTAAGCACAATTTTCTCATCACTATTCCAGTAATAAATTTGTCCAAATGGAGCTTCCGACGTTACAAAAATATCACCTCTTTGAACCTCATCTTTCATCCATCTTCGATATAGTTCTTCATCAACAAATCTAATACTATCTTCGTTGACAATAGCTCCTGTCTTAATATTCTTAGCTGAGAGAGCTCTATATCCGTTTTGGCTCCAACTTCCGCCAAGTTTCAAAGGTGTTTTTCCCCTATAATCAATTACAAGGTTTACGATATCACCTAAACTATATTCTTTCCATTCTTCCATAAATGAGAATTTATTTGAATAAGATTCCGAATAATCCAGTAAAGAAAGCAATTAAAATAGAGATCCATGTAGCCCATTGCTGCTTTGAAAAACGTCTTTCTTCCTCTGTCTTAAAATTATGTTTCACCAAATCTTTAAGCTCTTGGCTGATAATAAAAGGGTGATCAAAGAAATGAGATAATTGCATCTTCTGCTCTGTATAATGATAAGGCCAACATTTCTGATTCCCTTGAACATCTAACCAAGTGATATACCCAGCCTCGAGACAGATTGTTTCAAAGCCATTAGTCCTATAAAGATTGGGCTTTACCCCTTGCATACCGTCAATGCCAATCGTTTTTGTATCGCTACTCTCGAATGGTATGATGACAACATGCCGTTTCTCTATTAATTTACTGATGAGTGATATTATTTCAGCAATATAACCTAGTGCTTCATTACTAAACCAGTCATCATATTTGCCTTTATCTAAAAAAACATAGTTCATGTTATTTTGGTGAATAATAGCAATACCACGCTTCTCTAGCAGTTTGCTCAGATGTAGCACTTCTGCCAAAGACTTTGCTTCTCTACTATATTTGACAATAGCCTTTATTATTTCTTTCTCCGTTTTTTTTAATCTCATACTTTATTCATAAAAAGAAAACTCTCCACCACAACGATTACAGTAGCACTGTGTTCTTTTGCGACAAAACCAGCCAAACAAGATACCCCATAGATGTATAAACAGTACAGCCCAAAAGGCAGCCTTATAATTAAAGCTTTCTCTTGACTCATCTATATCGGTACTGCCACAAAACGGGCAATGTAGATGGTCATACATCCTATAGTTATATTCTTTCCATCCTTCCATAAATGAGAATTTAGTTTTGCTGATTTATAAGATTGACCACCACTTTCACCATCACGTCTTTTTCTTCTGTCCGGCTCTCGGCAATCATCAGTGTGAGAGCAACGAGGGTATTATCGGCTATGCGTTTGCTGCCGTCAGCACGATAGAGAATCCGATTGTTGTTGAGGAACCAGAGGAATAGTGTGGCGGCAATACGTTTGTTGCCATCACTGAATGAATGATTCTTCGTAACGAGATAGAGTAGCATTGCAGCCTTTTCTTCTACGCTGGGATAAAGCTCTTCACCGCCAAAGGTTTGATAGATCTGCCCAATACTGCTTTTGAAAGACTCATCCTTTTCGTTACCAAAGAGTGTGCTGCCACCGAATTTCTCACGTAGCCCATTGATTGCCTGCATGGCATTCTCGTAAGTGGCATGGAATGTTTCATCTTTCGTGGTCTTGTCAATAGCCAGACGCTCATAGTCGTAGTTGTCGAGAGTATCGAGGGCATAAGTGTAATCAACAACGATATCGAACAGAGCCTGATTTTGTTCATTTGGCTCTATTTCCTTGTCTTGAATGGTACGGCCAAGAATACCAACGAGTTGGCGCAACTCGCCTATCTGCTCTTTGCGTAAGCGTTCGTTGACGGCATAACCTTTTATGAGGAAGTTCTTTAACACTTTGTTAGCCCATTGACGAAAACGAGTAGCGTTTTTACTGTTTACACGGTAGCCGACGGATAAGATGGCATCAAGATTATAATACTTTGTTGTATATGTCTGTTTGCCTTCATTACCCATGTGTTCCAAAATGGAACATGTGCTATTTTCATCTAATTCTTTTGAGTCATAGATATTCTTCAAGTGCTTGGTGATAGCGGGTCTCTTTGTGCCAAACAACTCCGCTATCTGCTTTTGTGTCAACCACACGGTATCATTATCCAGACGGACATCTATCTGTGTCTGACCGTCCTCGGTTTGATATATGATGATTTTGTTCTCTTCCATAGATGTAGTCCTTATTTATATGGTAAACCCAATGCTGCCCAGTTGCTTGCGGATTTCATCCTCCAACTGATGGCTTTGCTCGAAGAGATCTTTTAGCTCGGTAGTGAGCCTAGTCATCTTCTCCTCGAAAGGTTCTCCATCGTCCTCCTGCTCGGCTATGCCGACATAGCGGCCAGGAGTGAGGATGAAGTCTTGTGCTTCTACATCGGAGAGTGATTTCACAGCACAATAGCCTTTCTCGTCCTCCAAAGTACCGTTGCGATAATCTTTGAAAGTCTGGGCGATGCGGTTGATATCATCCTCGGTGAGTTCACGCAGTTTGCGCGTAACCATTGTGCCCATGTTACGGGCATCGATGAACACCATCTTGCCAGGCTGTGACTTTTGCCGACTCAAGAACCAAAGGCAAACGGGAATACCAGTGCTATAGAACAGCTGACTGGGTAATGCCACGATTCCCTCAACAAGGTCGGCTTGCAGGATGTTCTTGCGTATCTCGCCCTCACCACCTGTCTGACTGCTCAATGAGCCATTTGCCAATACCATGCCGATACGTCCAGTTGGTGAAAGGTGACTGATCATGTGCTCTAACCATGCAAAGTTTGCATTGCCCTGGGGCGGGATACCATAACGCCATCGCACATCTTCCTGCAACTTATCGGCTCCCCAGTCGCTCATGTTAAATGGTGGATTGGCCATCACGAAGTCGGCTTTCAGTGTAGGGTGCTGATCATCGAAGAATGTATCCGCGTTCTTATCTCCAAGGTTGGCCTCGATGCCTCTTATAGCAAGGTTCATCATCGCCATTTTTCGAGTATTGGCATTGATTTCCTGTCCGAAAATGCTGAGGTTCTTGATGTCGCCTTGATGGTGGCGTACAAAGTCGGCACTCTGCACGAACATACCACCGCTACCCATCGCCGGGTCGTAGCAACGACCTTTATAGGGCTCTAGGACTGCCACGATAGTACGCACGATGCAACTGGGCGTATAGAACTCTCCGGCATTCTTGCCTTCAAGAGAGGCAAACTTCGACAGACAGTATTCATAGGTGCGACCTAAGAGGTCTTTGTTTTCCTCCTGTTTACCCAGTTCTATGGTATTCGTGAAGAGGTCAACGACATCGCCCAAGCGCCGCTTGTCGAGTTCTGGACGGGCGAAGTTCTTCGGCAGAATGCCTTTCAGAAGGTCGTTCTCTTTCTCAATCTCCATCATGGCATTATCGATGACCTTGCCAATCTCTGGAGTATGTGCCGCTTCTGCTATGACACTCCATCGAGCATCGGCAGGAACATAGAAGATGTTTTCTGAGGTGTACTCGTCTTTGTCTTCCTCAAATCCGTCGCCTTCGTCCACCAATTGCTGGTGTTTCACATCAAAGCAATCGGAGATATACTTCAGGAATATCAGGCCCAACACCACATTCTTATACTCTGCAGCATCAATCGAACCGCGCAGAAGGTCGGCTGCTTTCCATATCTTATCCTCAAATCCGAGGTCAGCTGTATTATTTTTCTTTGCCATGATAGATTTCTCTTGTTTAATGGCAAAGTTACGAAAAAACGAGAGCAGAACAAAATAAGTTCACTTATTTTTTTTGCAGAGTGCATTGTAAGTTATCCAAAGTTACGAAAAGTCGAGTGGAATGCAAAAGAAAAAGTCATTTTTCTGCTCATTCCCGAGACGGAGTAACTTCGGCGAAGCCAAAATTAGCTAAAAGGCGAGTGGAATGCAAAAGAAAAAGTCATTTTTCAACTCCTGCAAAAATAGGGTAGGGATGCGAATGATATGTTCGCACCCCTACACTTTCACCTTTTACCGCAGGAGATTGCGGGTCAAGCCCGCAATGAGGGAGAAACGGAAGAAGATCACTGAAAACAATGATGGTAAAGCCTTTGACCTTTGACAGAGTCCCTTTAACCTTTATTTCTCCTTCAGCCAGTATTCTGCCATGCCGTTGTAAATTCGTTTTTTGAACTTAAATTTATAACTGTTCATCGCTTTGCCAAGTATGATAGGTGAGGCCTTTTTTGAATCAAAGTATGGGTAACGTTTCAGGAATAGATCGAGAATTTCTTTTGAACGCCACCACCGTCCTTTGTCATCTGACGATTCATCAAAGGTATCTGCAATCATCTGTTCTAAGTCAACAGGCTGCTGATAGGGTTCATTCTCTGCAATCAACGTCTCAATCTCTTCGTTGTCAAGCCAATACCGTTCTTTATTATTAAAGAGGTGCAAAGCCTGGGCAAACAACTGTCGATGATTCAGGTTGTCAGTATAGTCGATGGTCTGACCATCGGGAATGCTCACACATACGAAACGTCGGGAGCCTGTAGGATCCACCAACGGTTGCTGTTGGTTGGTTGTGCCGATAAACGAGGTGTAGCGACGGAATTGCTGGATGGTTTTCCCGAAGGGAGGACGGAACTTCACGTCGGCTGACGACAGCAGGTATTTCAATACGATCTGCTGGGAATTAGTGGTCTTGTCGAACTCATCGATATTGATGAGTGCGAAGGATGTTAATGCAATGTTGAGGTCGAACTCATTCTTGAAGTTCAGCTGATCATTGTAATACATACGCAACTCCTGAGGCAGGAGGATCTTACAAAAACGTGACTTGCCGCATCCTTGTCGACCAATCAATAACGGTATTAAGGCATTGCCTGTCAGTTGCTTGTTACTCTCTCGCCACTGTGCCACCATACCCGTGAGCCACATCCTGAGGTATTTCTCCCAATGAGGCTGATGAGTGGGCACCCTTGCTGCCAACTCCGTGATACGGTCTTTTCCATCCCATCGGGGCAGACTATCCAACCATGTATTTATGGGGTCATACTGCTCAATACGGGTGGAGTTGACGTAGCGGTTCACGTTCTGATCCCACCCCTTGATTCCTAACTCGATGGCTTGTAGGGTCATGTCATTGCGCACCTCTTCCGTAAGCGGTTTGTAGGTCTGATCCTCAGAAAACTTATCACGATATTCGGGCACACCCGTCATCAGGTTCTTACGCATGTCGAAATGACTTTCCAGAAAGATCTCCGTCCGCATAGCCTGTATCATATCATCTGGAATACTTTTCAAATGTTTGATTTTATGTTTCTTACAATATTCCTCCTGAAGTGTTACTTCATAGACAGATGAAAAGACGTTGCGTACCAACACAGGGTCGGTATTCAACGCAGGATGTAGCAAGGTCAAACCCTGCGCATGACTCAATGGGATACCCTGTTCCAGCGACATTCGGGCGATACGCATCAATAGTTGCATCTGTCGCTCCTCATCCGGCAACTCATAATAATCGCCTAACACCTGCTTGACGATAAAGAGCCAGTTCAGTTGGTAAGTGCGTGTAAGGGTTCGTCCCGGCATCAGACGATCGCTCTCCTCAGAGATTGTCACTGGCGCTGACGTATCGTGTTTTTCTGCATCAGCCTTGAAGGCACGAGCATTTGGATTGAAGTACATGTCAGGATCGGCACTAAGATAGACCGTTCGTTCCAGTAGCGGATACAAATACTCGATGTCAAAGCCAAACTGATTTTGATAGGCCCTGCGGGCTGTCTCGTAAAGATTAAGGTGGAACTGTCGGATAGCATCTTTTTCCGTGGGAAACATATCCTCTTTGTCGTCCTTTTTAAACAGTTCACCCCGACAGACAATCTTCACGCTCTTGCCCGAAGCACCTAAGAATGCCATGACGGTCTCTTCCATCTTCGATGCCTGATTCCTCACAATCACAGCTTCCTCATACGTCTTCAGACCATTCACCTCAATGACTACCAGTCCGTTGTATGCCAACATCTTTCGTTTACCTTTAAGGTGCTGGTACTCAGCGGCGAATAAGAGTCGTGGCATGTCAAGGACATGCTGACTATCAACAGCTATCTGTCCGTCTTTAAGCCGTTCAGGTTTCATAAACTGGTACTGAAATCTCAGGTCACGTACCCTTTCTTCGTCAGGGTTCCGACGAATCATCTCTGCTACAGCAGACAACTCGAGGCGATTGATCACCTCTTTGCTCCTCGTAAATTTTACTAAAGTTACCATAAAAATAATGTTTTAAATTAGAAATAAAAATCATGCATCAATATAGCGAGAGTTTCGCTAAGATCTAGCAAGTTTTGTTTTCAAAGATACAAAATATTTCGGCTTTTTGCAAATCTTTTTCGTTGAAATTTTATATATGAGCTTTTATCTCCACTTAAAACTATGTATTTGTTTTTTTATCAGATACTTAAGCCAAAAATATCTCCACTAAACCCACTACTAACTCCCACCTGACCTCCACCTTGACAGTAAGCGTATCCGCTTTGACGCCTTGTTTTCTATAATTTATTCCATTTGTCAGGCAGTAGTTCCCTGTACTGTGTGATAGGTGTATTTGGCTGCATCAATGCAGTTTTGTTGATGACATCTGAGATG
>Ga0256405_10002817_pt1 | contig 37941 bp, 49 predicted proteins | sample RumenRJG_02DNA_FD_189096 | JGI IMG/M metagenome (GOLD analysis project Ga0256405, IMG submission 189096) | Bovine rumen microbial communities from Lethbridge, Alberta, Canada - RJG_02 | ecosystem: Host-associated > Mammals > Digestive system > Stomach > Rumen | place: Canada: Alberta...
CCAATAAGAGAAGGGGTAGTCCATAAATGTCCTTTCTGTGGTGAAATCTTACCTTCCAATGTTGGTAGATGCCCAACATGTGGCCATGAAATCCGTGGAAGAGAAGTATTAAACTCAATTAAAGAATTAACAAGTAAATTAGATGCCACCGATGATGACATCAAGAAAATAGAAATCATTAAAACATTCCCAATTCCAAGTAATAAAGAAGATATTATGGAATTTATGTTTTTAGCATCTTCAAATTTTGATGTTAAGCATTATTTATCATTCAAGAAACAAGAAACAATTGATAGTGCTTGGTTGACCAAAATTGAACAATGCTATCAAAAGGCACAAGTATTATTTACTAGAAGTGATGATATTGCTCCTTTTAAGCGTATTTATGATGATGTTCATTCTAAATTAACAACAACATCTAAAAATAAATTCCTTCTTACCATCATTGGCATTGGCACAATTATTGTCGCCGCTATTGGTATTGTTATAGCAAGTGTTATGCCTAAAACACCAGATGGCAAGATCTCTACACCTGCAATGGTAATCCTTTATATCTTCTTAGCTGTTTTAGCTGTTGGCATTATTATCACCGTCATTGGTGTAAGAAAGAAAAAGACTGCCAAAGAATTCGAAGAAGAAAAAGCTTTAAAACAAGAAAAAGATAGACAAAAAGCCACTCTTAAGATTGAAAAAGAACGTAATAAGAGAAGATAAGGAGATTTTATATGTCCATATTTACAAAGCCTAAAAAAGGCGGAATAGCGGACGTAATCCGCTGTGATCAAAGCGATTATCTAGTTTGGAAATGGCATCCAAATGGTTTTGAAGAAGGCGAACTTAAAAGAGAAAACTCTATTAGAACAAGTTCTATTTTAAGAGTTAAGAATGGTGAAGTAGCAGTCTTCTTCTATAAGAATGGTGAAGACTATATTGAAGGTCCACATGATGGAAAATTAACAACTAAGAACTTCCCAATTTTATCTTCCATCATTGGTTTATGGTATGAAGGTGATACACCTTTCCAAGCTGAAGTATATTTCATCAACCTTGCTAGAGCAGAACAAGTAAGATTTGGTGTTCCATATTTTGATGTTATTGATCCACGTTATCCTGATTTCCCTGTTCCTGTCAGTGTGCGTGGTGCATTAACTTTTGAAATTGATGACTATAAAGAGTTTATTAAGTTTTATCGTTTAAAGACATTCACTCTTGATGATTTAAAGATGAAGATAAACGCTATGGTCGTTAAATTAGTCAAGGATTCTGTATCTAATGCTCCTAGATTAAATAACATCCCTGTTGTCTCTATTGAAACCAGAATTGGTGAAGTAAGTGACATCGTTGAAAACAATTTAAGAGAAAAAATTAAAGAGAACTTTGGTGTTAGATTAAAATCCTTTGATATTGACGCTATTGAAGTCGATAAGGAAAGCGAAGGATATATCGAACTCAAGAGTATCACTAAAGATATTGTCGCAAGACAAGCTAGAGCGAATATTGAAAACTACGAAGAACAATTACGCATCCAAAGAGAAGAAGGCCAATATGCGCAACATATGTCCACAAGACAACAAAATCTTGGCGCTTATCAAACTGAGATTAGAGGCGAAGTTGGTGTGGCTAGTGCTGAAGCTTTAGGCAAAATGGGCGAGAACGGTGCTGGAAATATCAATATGGGTGAAGGTGGCGGTGGTGCCGGCTTTAACCCAATGACCATTATGGCGGGTATCGCTGTTGGTTCAGCTGTTGGCAAGAATATCGCCAATACGTTGGATGAATCATTAAATGCTGGTGGTAACCCTGTTCCACCTCCTCTTCCGCCAAGCCAACCAAAATATCATATTGCACAAGATGGTAAGGCAGTCGGTCCTTTTGAAATGAATAAGATTGTTGAAATGATTGCTGCTGGACAGATAAAAAGAGACACCCTTTTGTGGAAGGCTGATACTCCAAGTTGGGAAAAAGCCTCTTCATTCGTGGAATTTGCAAACTATTTTCCACCTGATATCCCAAACATCTAACAATAGTGCTTTTATTTGAAGAATACCTCTTTTGTTTAACCACCATTTAACTATCAACTATGGATAATAAGGATGTCGACACATTAGGTATACCTGCTTTTAAAAAGAAGAAGGTAAAAAGAATGAAAGTCATGAAAGGACAGGGTCTCCTGTATATTTTCAACATCCTTAAAGAAAAGGGTAGAGTTAAAAAAGAAGAGATTATTAACGCATTAGAAATTACAGATTTATCTTTCTGGAGATATATTCAAGAAATCAAAGCATTCATATATAACTTCAATCTTCCTTATGAACTTGTATATGATCGTAAGAATGAAGTGTATGTCTTAGCTGATAATAAGTAAATTATTTGAATTCTTTTAATCCTGAAGCCCTCATTAAAAACGACGAGGGCTTTTATGTACGAAAAAACGGACATATTATTTAGTACCATTAGGCCAAGAGGTGACAAATATGAACTACAAATTTCAAACACTCATGGCAATGATAATGCATGTGAAAACCGGATTCTGGGAAGTCGAAAAAAGAAATGATTACGCAGATGACAAAGAATTAGTCAAAAGCAAGTACGAGGACATTTTTAAAAACGAATTAATAAGAGAATGCTATGATGCTACTCATATTGGCAATGGTTTATACAAATACATTGGAACCGTTACAGTCTTTGGTGATTTTAAGAAGAATCATTTCAAAGCGGTGGATAACTATAACACATTGCTATCTCTATACAATGGTATCTATAAAACATTTGGAGGCAGAAAACTTTGTTTAGACACAAAAGCACATGGCTTAAGAACAGAATACTTTAAATACTGCGAAGTAGAAGATGAGCAATATGTATCTGTTGAATCGATTGTTAATGGCACATGTAAATACACACCTAATGTTAGAAGAATGATTAGTGTATTATTCTCGAGAGATTTCCAATATTTAGAAAATTACAATCCAGATCAATTCATGTTCTTCGATTATTCAGAAGAAGAAAAAGAAAAGATTGTTAAAGAATCCAAAAGGTTCTATGAAAAACCAACTAAAAAGAAAATTACAAAAGATGAAGAATAATAAAGCGTTAACGCACAAATTAAGATTCGTTCATACAGTGCATTCAACATAGAGTTATAATGGTGTTAATGATTGAAAACAAAAAAGCATCGATCCTTCTTATTCTCAAGGTCTTGGAAGAATATTCTGATGAAGATCATTTTTTAACGCAGCAAGATATCATTGAAAAAGTAAACCAATTATACGGGATTGAATTAGAACGTAAATCAGTAGCGTTTTCTATCTCACTTCTACAAGAACTCGATTACGACATAAACAAGTCTCCTAGAGGTGGATATGCGCTTTTATCTAGGGACTTTGATTGCACAGAGATACAGTTTGTCACCGATGCCATATTCTCTTCTAAATCAATAAGTGGAAAACAAGCATTAAAACTAATCAATAAACTCAATAGTTCGTTGAGTAAGTATCAAAGAAAGAACTACGACTTTGTTTATAAAAGCAGTGAAGTAAACCGCTCATCTAGTAATGAAGTATTCTACACTCTCGAATTAATTGAAGAAGCTAAAAGAAGAGCAAAAAGAATTTCTTTCCAATATCTAACGTTTGATGAAAAAGGCAATAAATGCATTAAACGTGATGGATTTAGATATATTGTTTCACCATATTATTCGGTCAATAGTAATGGAAGATATTATTTGATTTGTAACTATAGAGAAAAATATCGTCCAATTCAAGCATATAGAATTGATTATATGATTAATGCAAAGATTGAAGAGGAGTGGCCGCTTAAGCCAATAGGCTCTTTACAAGGATTAGAAGATTTTGATATTGCTAAATACTTAAATGAGAATATCTATCTTTTAGTGGGTGAAGTAATTAATGCTGAAATTGAATTGAAAGATGAATCATCAATCCAATTTGCTATAGATTGGTTTGGTAATAATGCAAAGATACATAAAAAGGATAATAAGATTCTAGTTAGCATTAGATGTAATGAAAGCGCTTTGTTCTACTGGTGCATGCAATATAGTGAATGTACTAAAGTCATATCCCCAGAATCATTAAAACAAAGAATTATCCAAGAAGCACAATCAATATTAGAAAAATACAAGTAGTGTTGTTACAAAGTAACAAATAGATGGATGTCCCAAAATACGGACATCCTTTTTGTTATTAGTATTATGAAAGGAAAATTTTAAATGACATATCAAGAAAAATATGAAGAACTGATTAATCGCTTCATTGAAAGAAAAAGATTATCAATCGCCACAATACAAAAAGAAGCTAAAGTGGGATTTAAGATTGCTTCAGCGGTCTATGGAGAATGGCTACTATATCACGATGAAGTCTATTGGCATAGCTGTATCTATGATATGAGTTTTATGAAAGAACCGCCTACACCCGCAAGAATAATGGACACGTTCCTTATTAGTTATTATTTTGCGAAAAAGTTGTTTGATAGATATATGGAGGAAGTAAATGAACAAGCATGAATTTATTGAGTTCCTAAAAAGTTTGGAACTAAAAGACATACCAAACGTGCCTAAGAATAGTTTTGCCTATGATGAACTAATCGATTTAGGAATAGTGGAAGCCTTCGTTGGTTTAACTGAAGAAGAAAGAAATTATGCTGCCTCTGTGATTAGCTTATATCCTGCCATTTATTACAACCAGTTAGCAAGAAAAGTATTCAACAAAGACACAAGCAAAAAGATACGCAGTTATTTCGGTACAGTTACAAAGATTAACTGGGAATATCATAAATTCTTCTTCCATCAATATGTTGGCCCGTTCTTTTATATCGATGGAGAATTCAAATATTTAAAGATGGATATTACCGATGGAGACTTTGGTGAACGATTTATTAATCATTCTATTTCTCATTTTGATTTCTTTAATTCGTTTAATATTGATGATTCAATCGATTATGGATGTTATCCAAGATGACGAGTAATATTCAACAATTCCACAAACGAATTCTATATTTATGTAGATAGATATCTTTATGATAAAAAAGAACTCATAGACGAGATTAAAAAGATTTATAATTTGACTGGATATAATAATATAGTCAAGAAAGATAGCCATTATACCCATAGTGGTTTTCAGCGGGAAGATAGTATGAACGAATTAGACACATTTGTTAAGTTGATTAAAGAAAGCGTCGAAGATAAAGGAAACTTTAAGATAGAACCAGTCGGTAGAAGATTCTATTTTGAAAATCGATATTTTAAAAAACTAGAGCCACTTTACAGAGAAAGAGTGGATGGTGATGTTAAAATCAACGAATTTAAAGATACCCGCGGCCATCACGGAGTTAAAAGAATTTGTTCTGTTTCCTCCAGCGCTAGACTTTGCTTTTCTTGGTTATATAAAAAAGGAGCAAGATTTGAAATAGCTTTACCTAATCCGGTGAGAGGTAATCCTGCTCAATTGGATGCTCGAATTGAGAACGAATATTATGAATGCAAATGCCAAGAAATAATAAATGGTGAGCACGAAAAGTTGAGAGAAAGCTATAAGCCACTCTTGGAAGCAGAGTTTGGTATTAACAACATTAAAATCGATTCTAAAGGCTATCTATCATTCAATTTAAAGGACATGGGTGCTAATTACGATAAAGAATATAGCGAAACACATTTCAATACAAAACAGCTTTTTACTCATCTTCTAGCAATAGCAAAAAAACACCCAGAAGAAAAAGATAATGTTTCATTGAAGTATATAATTTTCAAACCTTCAAAAGATAAGCTTGCCACTAAAGAGGAAATAGTAAATATTTACAGGATATTAGATGAAGAAATGGAAGCCATTCGCAATTCTTCAGCAATTAAAACTTTTTTAAATAAGCACAAAAATATCAGACTATGTATGAAAAATGTCTATGTGAACGTTGATAATCCCAGAATGATGGTTGGTATTGAGGAGTAGAAATATGAAAAATCTATTTAATTACGCTACAAAAGAATTGAGTCAGGATGCATTTTTGAGCTGGTTTATTGCAAACTATGATGACAAAAAGATAGGTAAGTATTCGTATGATTTTATCAATTTTCTGACTGGCTGTAACTTTCTAAATGGCGACATCAAAAAATTAAAAATTACTCAACAAGAGCATAACATGGACATTATTGTAGATCTATGGGTAAGAGATAACGAAGAACATTATGTCATAGTAATTGAAGACAAAACTACTTCCTCCGCTCATAGTGGACAATTAAAGAAATATGCTAAAGAGATGGACAAGTGGGAAGAAGATGCTGAACATCGAAGAAAAGTGTTTTACAAAGTTGGAAAATTAAGCGAAGAAGATAAAAAAGAATTAGTAATTGGCAACGAAGGCTATCAAGAAAACGACAGATGGATTGAATTTGATATTAACAATATTTATGAGTTCTTTTCCAAAATCGATGAAACTGAATCAGAGATATTGAATCAGTATATTGAACACATTGTCTCTATCTATAATGATTATTCCTCTATCTCAAAAAAACCGATGAAGGAATGGAACTTCATTAATTTCCAAACTTTCTTTGAGAAGAATATAATCCCAACGATTCCAAATAAAGAGATAGATTTTCATTATGAAACATGGCTGTATCAAGGACGTTTAGTCAGTCTGGCTTTTTATAGACATTCACAAAATGAAAAATTAAACAAAGGTGTTACTAATAAATATCCTTTATTTGCCTATCCGTTGGTGGAGTTTGTTCATAGAACTGGTTCCGATAAGCTAATAGTTAATACTCACATCACATATCACTGGTGTGACGAAAACGGCGCTGAAAAATGGTCTTGGAAATACAATAAATGCACGCCATATAAAGAAGAGGCCAAAGAATATATGCAGGCTATCATTACTTCCTTGAAGAAAATACCTAATATTAAAGTTAGAAAAATGAATAACTTGAGAGATCAAACTATATCGGTCGAAGAGATAAAACTTGATGCCAATTCTGATGATATCGGAAGAACAGTTTTACAAAAAATAATTATCTACTTCTCAGCTTTCAAAGAGTCAGAAGAAAACTGATTAGATAGAGGTTTCTTCGTTATTTATTTTCAATAAAATTTGCGTTGAAACTACAGTTTGCAATTATCTATTGCCAAAGAAAACACAATTAAGTAGTCACTGCTATTAGTGGCTATTTTATTTTTTATTTGATAAAACTGTACTATAATAGAAGAGAAAGTTAACAATAAATAAAAAGATAATCTATACGTTAATTTCAACTCGTATTTATCATTATTGCTTTTCAAAATATGATATTTTCGTCGGAGGTGGAACGATGAAATATTGGAAAGTTGATGCCAAATGCGGGCATGTCAGAAAAAGCAAATACATCATCAAAACATTCCACGTCCAGGCCGCTAATGGTTCTGAAGCTGCTGATATCGTGAGATGGAAGCCACGAGTTAAACACCACGATAAATCCGCAATTCAAAAAGTTACTGAGATAACCAAAGAAGAATATGAGTCAGGTCTTAGATTTCAATTGAATGACCCGTACTTCAAATCCCACAGTGTGCAAGACCAACGAGCACAGTGCATAGGCATTGAATATGAGACATTCTATGAGGAAAAACCTGAACTATATAAAAAGAAATCTCATGCAAAAAGACATTTGATCCAAAAGCAGCTGGACAATGAATGGAAAAAAGAAAGGAGCACAGAGGCTTATGAATAAAAAGAAGATGGGCCAATTATTAAAAGAATGCAGAATTGCTTCACAAATGACCATGAAAGATTTGGTTAATGCTCTTGATGAAGAATTCTTAACTGTGACTATTAAAACTATCGCTGACTGGGAAAGTGGAAAAACAATCCCAGAATTAGATAGACTTCAATTCCTTTCCAAACTATATCACCTCACGATTGATGAAATACTTGATGGTGAACGAGCTTTGACAAATGCTGATTTGCAAAAAGACTATCCTCTTATAAGCGGGGAGCTTCAAAAAATTAAAGACCATATTGAATATTTCAGCAAAAGAACTCAACAGGTGAAAAAGATTAATAAGAGATTCAAAGAGCTTTTGATTAAATATTATGTTTCCGGACTTTCTTTAAACGAACGACAAGAACTTCATTATCTATTCAATGGCAAGTGTTCATTAAGCGACTACTTTGATTACGATAGGAGCTCATCCGATGACTTTGTCGATTTTTACAATATGTTGTGGCTTTTGAAAAAGGATTCTCGTTTTAGTAACGAACAAGAGTATTATTGGGAAGTGCAAAAATACTTCGATAGCAAAGGAATGCCATACTCTTTGACATTTTATGCAATTAGTGATGAGGAATTGTTTAACTGTAATGACTTTGTTCAATATTTGGTAAAACAGGCGGAACCATGGGAGCTTGATGCGGTCGTTTCCGGATTTCAAAAATTTGAACCAATTTCATATCAAATAGACACAAGTTCAAGTGGACTAGATAGATATAAAGAAAAGCACAACAAGGAGTTTAATAGAGAAGAAATCTATAAGAACACACTTAAATACTTGTTGGCTCATGGTGCAATGCTCAACCCATGCTTCTTTAGTTACAGACTAATAAAGAACAAGAAAGTTCAAATTATCGATAGATTAGAAGAACTATATCGTTTATGTGTTAGACCGCTCGAGGTGTTTATAGCCGAAAATGATGAAATGGGAAAAGCAAAAAGATGTTTTGTTGAAAATACCAGATTCAATAGATTTCTTGATAAATATTATGAATTAAAAATCGCTTCTGGTTGTGGTGTTCACAATGATAAGTTATCTCCACAAAAACTATATTCGCTCTTGTTTGAAGACAATGACAACGAAAAGATTGTGAAGTTTTTATGTGAATCAAAAAACATTGATACGAATAGGGATAAAAGTAGAATTCTTGCTGATTTAAGCTTTGAACTAAATTATTGGAAAAAGGAGAAACAAAAGGTATTAGATAAAGAAAATGAAATTGAGGCGGGCTTGAAAGAGATTAAAAAACTAGAGACTCTTCTCAAAAAAGGAGAAACGTTTTACTCTGTTGAATACATTGAGGAAGTCGGACCTTCCGAATCAAGAAATGTGATTAGCTTCGCCAGCGAATGCAAGCGCGAACTCACATATAGTGCTTTTAACAAGGAAAGAGATAAAAAATCAACCGAATCATTGCTCGATGAGATTGATAATCTTTCAATTGATCAAATTAGGAAGAAATACTTCCCAATATACGAATACAAAGTAGGAGGTCAAACAAATGGAAAGTAGAAGTTTTGAAAAGCCGTTTGAAGCCACTGGAAAATTACTCTATAAGTTAATTACCGATTATTCTTATGACATTAGCAGTTTCGCTCAAGAATTAGGTGTTAGCAAAGTAGCTGTTTCCCAATGGGTTAAAGGCAAACAAATGTCAATAAAACACATTTGCCAAATCGCAGATTTTTTCCAAATAACTATTGAGGAGTTTATTGAAGGCAAACTGCATGATGAAGGCACAATCGACTATCTAGAACGTAATTTTGACTTATCTCCGTTTGATTTAACCGAGTTAATTGAAAATAAAGACATTGAAGGACTTAAAGAATACTACCGCAGATGTCTTTCGATTAAAAATAGATTTGTCTGGCTTCTAGAAAAATGGGGTAACAACGACTTGAACGAAGATCAAAAAACAGAATTTCAATATCTCGAAAAGTATATTCAATTAGACGTTAGATTATTCGGCGAGAGATATCATTACGATTTTGATGCCATTAGAAAAAATGGTGAAGATGTTTTATTAAAACAATGCGTCCATGATTATTTTGAGAATATTAAAGACCTAGACGGAGACTATTATGATGGTGAAAAAGCCTGGGAAATAAACAAGCTAATTGAATATAGAATTGATTTAAAAGGAAAAGATATTATCGAGCTTGGCGATATGGATTTAATCATCTCTTTTCTCTACATGACTAACCAACAATACCGTGATGAGTTATTAGCACTTAATCTTCAAGACAAAAATAGAAAAGATTTAGAAGATAACAAAGCCATTGGTTTACTTCCTATTTGTGGTGCTAATTGCATTTATCGATTATGGAGATCACCTTCTATCACCGACAATGAAATAGCAGAATTATTTGAAGGCAAAATTACTGAAGATAAAGACTGGTCTGAAGCTTGGGAATACAACAATACTCCTGGTTTTAATTGTGCAGGGAGAAGTCAAATATATACATTTAAAGATGAACTGAAAAACTATTCTTACAGTGAATACAAGAAAACAGTGATGAAAAAAAGAACCAAATATATTGAGGATTTGTGCAACATTAAACATGAGCAACCACTTGTGTATTATGAACGCCTAAAGAACGGCGAATATGATGACTACTTAATTGAATATGGAGAACCAAATGCATCCTTATTTCGTTAAAAAGAAAAACAAAACTAAGCAAAAGCAACAAAAACGTCCATTTATCAGCGAAGAAGAGTGGAAAGAATTTGAAGAAGAAGACGACGAAATGATATTCATAGAAGAATATGTTGATAACGATTAAGCACCCAATTGTTACATGCATGAATAAAAATGTGTACATCTCCTTGCTTTACACTTGTGAATAAAACGCTGTCTAAATAGCCTAGTTCCTCTTTGAAAGGAGTACAAAATGAAAACTTTTATTAAGAAATGGTGGTCGGATTTCAAACAATTCGACTGGAAGATGTATCTAGCGCTTTGTTTATTAGCGTTAGTGCCTGCTATTTATCAAACTGTTATCACCAAATTAATTACATCATTTGCTAGTCCAGGCAGCTTAGATATTATTGGCCAAATGGAATGGTACGATCTGATTGATGAAACAATCTGCGCCTTTTTAATCGTGCCAATGTATTCTGTGCTTTCTAAGGCGTACAAGAAAGAAGACTTTAATAAGGTTGTATTCAAGTTAGGATTAATCATTGTTGTCCTATATGCCTTATTCAATATTGGTACATTTTTCTTTGGAATTCATATGGTTTCATTTATGAATCCAAATGAAATTAATGTTGCAGCAGCCTATAGATATTTATCATTAGAAACAATTGCTTTTATGATTGGCATTGTCTTTAGCTATGTAAGTGTAGTCTTCCTAGTTATCGATAAGTCTAGATATATGTATGCCTTCCTAGTGGCTAAAATCTTATTAAGCTTATTATCCGATTTAGCGTTAGTCCCTAATATGGGTGTTGATGGTATTGCTATTGGCAATATTATCGCCAACACAATTATGGGTGGATTAGGTATCGCATTACTTATTTATGAGAAACAAATCAAGCCTGCTAAATATGGAAAAGAAGATCTTCCAAACCTAAAAGACTGGGGACGTGTAGGCTTATTTGCCGGTGGGCAACAGTTCTTAGACAACATCATCTACGCCTTAATGATTGCTAGAATGGTCAACGCTGTTAGTGAATCTGGTAACTATTGGGTATCCAATAACTTCATTTGGGGATGGTTATTAATACCTATCACCTGTTTAGTGGAAATCATTAGAAAAGATGCCGGTGCAAATGGCTATAATCTTAAACAAAAGAATTACTATTCAATTATTACTTTTACTTTATTAATGTGGTTTGCATTAATTCCTACATATCAATGGTTCTTTGGAACGGTTGAAGGTATTGAAAACCCAGGAAGGATCTTTGAGATTGTCATTAAGAATCTTGGTTTCTACGTAGCATATGCCTATTCACAAGTGCCTGACGCTATATTTGTGGGTATGGGTAAAACCAAATACAACGCGATTAACTCTTTAATCTGCAATATCGTTTACTATGGTATATGGTTCATTCTTTATAAGACTGGTGTAGTAGTGATGAGCATGGATATGATTATTGTTATGTTTGGCTGCGGCAACATAACTCACTGGGCAGTATCTCTTGTGGAAGAAAAAGTTTTTCTTAGACGCGAGATAAGAAGCAATTGCATATAAATCAATTTGCTAATAATATGGGGGTGACAAAACATATGCTTTACAAAATAAGCCAAACAAGCAAATACAACGACATTAACGATGGAAACGATATCATATCTTTTCTGAATTCTAGTACAAGAGCGTTTTATAATGATGAGCCACGGTTTCTAATGAGTTCATTCAAGAACTATTTCAAAAGCTTTTTGCAATCCGCTTTAGTAGATATCGAAAGAACGATTCGTGGTACTTTTTGCTGCGGGTTTTCATTGGAAACAGTTAATATCGAAAAAATAAAACAAATGTATCCAAACATATGTGAGAACATGTTTAAAGTTAAAACAGACAACGATATTAAAAGAATTTCAAACTTCCTTTCCAATGCAAGAAATATCAATTCACACGCTGTTGTTTCAAAGAAAAACTTTGCCTTCTTTTACAATGATTTTTCTTTTTTGAAAGAACAATTTGTAGCTAATCCTAGAATTATCTATGTAGATAATGACGGGTGTCTAACCATTGCCGGTCTTATCTTTATAATCATTAATTTTTTGAATGTTAAATCATTGAGTGCCTTAATAAGAAAGCATCGTCTTTTTGCGATTGTTATTACTGGTAGTTGGGACAATGTTGACCCAAGTGAATTCGTTGAAAAAGTCAGTAAGGTGAATTTAGAGATTCCAATAAGAAGCGTTAAAAGCGAAACACTGATCGATTCGGTCTTAGGTAATTTTAAAAAAATAGCCACATTAACTGAAGATGGTAAATTCTCAATTTCTATTGGAAAAGAAGGAGAGGAAACATTTAAGGTTTCGGGCTTCATCAAAGATAACGAAATATATATCAAATCGTTTTCTTTAACTAGAACCTTTTATAAACAAGATTTTTATTTAAAAATTGAAGAAAAAGAATCGTTTATAAAACTATGTAATCAATTGCCAGAATTTGTTTTACTTGATTATTTGTTTGAAAAAGAGATAACTATTTTTAGCGAAGAAGCATATCTGAATCTGATGCTGGAATTCGATAAAATATCTAAACTTAATCATCCAAAATACTACACAGATAAAAATATAAAGATAATTGCTTTGCCAAATACTGTTGCAGATTTCACATATTTATCCACGCTTTTCGATGATGGCGTTCAAAGAATCTTGCTTTCTTTGGAAGATTACATTTATGGCAATTTCATTAAAGAAAAGCCAGAGTCATATTCTACTCTATATGAAGCATTGTCGGCTGTTAATGTTCCGAAGAAAACGGCTACTGGCCTTATCCATATCAGAAATTGGGCCTCTCATGGTTATTTGCTTGGCGAATATTTAAGGATTAATGGTGAAGCTGTTAAAATACATTACAAAACGGTTGTCAATTCTCTGCATGAGTTAGTTAAAACATTTAAAAGTACAAACAATAATATTTCTGATTATTTTTCAATATTAATTCGCGAATCATTTATAGAGGCTGTTGTTAATTTTAAATACAACCAATCATATATGGTTTCAAAAAAGGTAATAGAGTCTTATCCAGAAGAAGATAAAAATGAATGGACTATGAAGAATAATCTAATTGAACACTCAATGTTTGATGTAACTTTCTTAAACGCGATTGCGGAAGAGGTTGATTGCAAGCCAATGGTTATTAAACTAGTTCTGCCTTCACGCAATCTCCCTCTTTATTTTAGAGCTACCCCAAGGTCAGTAGATGAAATAAAAGCCTTTTGCAGTAAAAACAATATGACAATTAAAAGTATTGAAAAAAACGGACTTCTACACACGTATTTGCTTATTTGATAACATCTTATAAATATTTAGGCGATAAGAGAATCTTTGTATCCGTTTTCTGCTAATAAATCATTTAACTTAGACAAGTCATATATCTTATTCTCTATACAATATCTAATAATCAAATAATAGTTATTCGCGGATGATAATGTATATCCAGCTTTCTTTAATAGATATTTACACTCGTGGTTATTTAGTTCCAATGCAAATACAATCTTAATCAGATTATTTAACGAAGGAATATGTTTTCCTGACATTATCGATGACCATGTCTGTCTTGATATATTAGCTTTGTTATATACTTGTGAATCTTTAGAATAACCACGCTCTTTAATTAAATTAGAAAGGTAGATGACGAAATCATCTGCCTTTTCTTTATTAACTTTATGTTTAGCAATAAATTCTTTTAAGCTTTCCATCACCTTTATTATAAATGTCAAATAGCGTTTGACCAAATCCAATATCTTTTCTTCTATAGTATGTGTGTCAGGAGGGAAAAGACATGACAAAGAAAGAAATGATATTGGATATACTAAGGGAAGACAAAAAGAAAGATACAAAATGGATCTCTTGTGTGATAGGCGATATAGCCCATATTGGTCAATATAGGGATAACGGTCACCCGTATTTCGCTCACCCAAAACATTGTGCGAATATGTTTTACGATCTAGTTTCAATAGAAGGGTGGATGAATAATCGTGTGTTAAAAGAACATGATATCCCGTGCGGAGTAGTGGAGCTAGCTTATTTACACGATGTCGTGGAAGACACAGAACTAACTCATCAAGATGTTAAAGATGTATTCACTGAACTTGGATACAAAGATTTCTTTGAATCGTTTATTGATAAACCACTTAAACTAATCACTCACGATAAGAGTGAAAGCTATGACCTCTATATTGATAAAGTGATGGAGCATCCTGCCTCCGCATTAGTTAAGATGTTAGATTTAGCTGACAATATGAATCTCTTTGGTTTAGCATCGCTTGGAGATGAAGAACTAGAAAGAGTAAAGAGGTACGCTAGTTATTTCAAAAAGATTAATGATAGATACCATTATTTAGAAAAATTCAAAGAATGCTTCTCCGATATGGTGGATGCATATGACGATTAGGAGGAATTGCTATGAAATACTTATTACTAGGCGACGATTATAAAACTTTATTTATTGAAGATGATAATCAACGGTATTCAATCAGATATGATCTCAAAACCAAGCAGTGGTATCCAGGGGGTAATGAGCTATTTAACAACCGTGTAGGCTTCGATAGCTCTGAACCTATTGATTCTCCTTATAGATATGGAAATAGTTCCTGTATGCGCTCAATAGTGGAGATTACTCATGAAGAAGCAGAAGCATTTACATCGGAAAAAATAGATGAAGGTGAAGTTATTGGCCTTCTAAAAGAGGTTGCACTCGATAATGATTGTGAATAAATGATTATCTTTTGCGAAAAAGCGATATGGTCTACTATGTAAATATGAAAAGAATTCCATATAAGGTTAGACTATGGCTTAGCATAGGATTATTTATTTGGTCAATAGTGGCGTTTATTGTTTCAATTATTTGGTACACAAACACAATGCAACTATGGATCATAATAGCCATTCCTACAATTGCCTTTATTAGTTTCATCATGTCTGTTGCCTTCTTTCCAAGATTCAAAGATGATGGAACACCGACTGTGGAGCCAAAACAAAAGATACAAAGTCCAACACATCGCAAAACAAATAATTCTAGAAAATCATTCATTAGTGAAAAAGAGTGGGAAGAATTAGAGGAAGAAGATGAAGAATGCATGTATTCAGTTGAGGACTGTTAATAAAATTAGCAAATTATAAAAGAACAATTTTCTATGTTTGGCGGTTTATTGTTCCATAACCGCCACTTTTTAGTTGCTTAAATAATCGCCAGAAAAAACTGGATATATAATTTTAGCGAACAACTTGGAGGTCACCTAAATGAAATACGTCTGTACTAGTAAAAACGCTGTTATGCGTGCCGTGATGGCGCACATGGTCTTAAAGCGTGCGTATGTAGAGCATCGCTTAAATGAAATATCAAATATGAGCGATATCTTGAAAGATCTCGACCCTGAAAACATCATCGATGGATTCATTAAGAACTGTGAAGAAAGAAAACTAGAGGAGGAAGTCACCAATGAGACGAATTAATCTCAAATGTCTAACAGAAGCAGAAAAGAATGTTGTTATACTACGCTATGGCTTAAACGATAATCAACCAAGAACACTATTAGAAGTAAGTAGTGTATTGGGAATCACACGTGAAAGAGCAAGGCAATTAGAAAATAAAGCAATCATCAAATTAAGAAATTCAAGCATATAATAGCACATTAGTGCTATTTTTATTTGAATAAATGGTATATCGACGCTCGACAATTTATTAAAGCCCAAACATCATTCTAATTTCTTCTAAAATTGATTGGCCAATAATCTTGATTAAAAATCTCCTATTTCTAACTACAAATGATGCAACTTCTAATGAATCTCCTTCAAAAGTAGTGGACCTATATGATTCGCCATTAATGACTATATTTTTGCTTCTATCATATTTAAAGTTATTCTTAATTATTCTTCTCAGTTCTTTGATTGGTGCATCTTTTTTGAAAACAATAGTAGCACTTATTTTGTATGGCTCTTCATATGGGATAGTTTCTAAGTTCCTTTCCCATGAAAAACATCCATACTCTAAGTATTCGTGGGAATAAGGGATTGATATACCGCAATCGACGACCAGTGGCGCGTTAAAAGTTATTTTTGAAACAAGAAAGTTTTTTAAATCTATTCCGTTTCCAAAAGAGTCCTTCAAGCAAAGGAGATATGGGCTATCATTAATATAGTTTATTTCCAATGGAATGATGGCCATATCTTCATTTTCATATTTAATAGAAATGCCAAGAGTCCCACTTAATGTATCAATAGTATCTAATATAGTTTTTACTTTCTTTTCAATCTCCAATTCGTTATCTGATTTGGTTTGAATATAATAGCCTTTTTTAAAATACTTAAGATTAATATCAAAGTTTTCAGACAAGAAATCACGATATCTTTTAATTGTTCTTCTTTCTACTTCCAAACCGTATTGATCCTTTAATATCTGAACCATTTCAGAATCATTAACAGCTGATCCTCTATTTTGATAAACATCAACAACAGCATAGAAAATGCCTAAATGTGAGCAAGAAGAAAATTTGCAATCACTTTTTAGTTTTAAATTAATCATTTTTAAACCCTCTACAAGATAGTATATCTATTGTTAAGGCACTTTACTAGCACTTAACTACTATTTTTGAAATTAAAAACAATATTGAAAAAATAATAGGTATATAATTGATACCGCGATAAAAAAATTAGTTTATCAAAATGTTCAAAGCTTTGCTCAAAAAAATAGATTGATTGAATTACTCTTTTTATCGCGTATATACTACTTTCACAAATTCAAATCACTTTGGCTCTGATTCGGGTTTAAAAACACACATAATCCAAATATGTTTTTTCTTACGCTTTTTTCTAGAAAAAGCTTAAAATGCTCTATCTCATACATTAATAATACTTATCTACTAAATAAAATTAATCGGTTATTTGGTATTTTATATATTCCAAAGAATATATATCATCACACTCCTTTAATTCGAATAAAACTCGCTAATCGTTAAAACAAATAATCATTAAATAATAAACGTTTTTAATTCTTATTTTTTATATTTACATCATTATTCTTAATCAACCACACATATATATTTTTAAGGAGGTATTTATTTAAGATAAATAAAACTAATAATTTCAACAAAACTACATTAAATAAACGAAAGGAGATTTTTCATGGAACAATTGAACATACAACCAATTCATACCGATGTACAACAATTCATGGCCGTATTCAAAAAGAAGGGCAAGTTATATTACAGATGGCATTACTCAGGCATTCGCAAGATGGCCAAAGAGGTCTCACCAGCGTATCGTGATTTCGTTAATAAAGTATTATCTAACGGCAAACTTAAAATAAAACCTACCGCAAGAGGATATTGCCTTCCAAACTTTGCTTGTTCGAGTAACTTATCCAAAAGAATGGAAACGACTATTTATATTGATTATTGCGATGGTAGAACATTTCTTCATGAACTTGGTCATTCAATTGACTTCTTGTTCGGATTACCACGTGCCTTATCATGTAACGTGATTGTTCAAGATGGAAAGACATTGCGTGAAATCTTTGATGAAGAATTCAAAGAACACCATCAAGAGTTAAGAGAATTCATCATGAATGAGTATCGCTCTAACATCAATTCGAATATTCATGCTGGTGCATACGATATCTTTATTAATAATATGCCTAAGTATCTTGAATTGTGTAAATGTGAAGACAAGAAGCAAAGAAAGAAACTCCAAGACGAATTATATAAATGTGGCTTTGTTGAGGTTTATTACCAAATCGCTACAAAGAATTGCTTCAGCATTCTTAATAAGAAATATATAGCAATCTTAGATGCTTTATCCGCTATCTATCCTATTGATGGATTATTCTTGCTTGGCCACGAAAAAGAATATTATGAACTCGATGAAAAACATCCAGTTTATGAATTCTTCGCCAATGTCTGCGCGGATAAATTATTGGGTAATCAATATAGATATGACCAACTAATCAAACTAATGCCTAAATCATTTAACGCATTTGAAAGATTATTTGTTCTAATCTATGACCACATCCAAAACAATAAGAGATTCACTAATCTTTCTCTTATTCCATACGAAGAAAAAGACGAAGAAGAAGTAGAACAAAAGGAGGAATATCAAGCTTGAACTACGAAGCATACATTAATCAAAAGGTAACAAACTATAAAGGTCAAAAAGGCTATATTGTCTCTTTTGACCAAGAAAGAGTAACTGTGCAATTAGATAATGAACAAGTTATCTATAAACCAGATGTTGCTTTTAAAAACAAAGCACTTGTGTTCGATGATGAAAGCTTAAATCAACTAATGAGTAGTGGTCTTGAACATCAAGAACAAGAAGCTGAAGCATACAAAAAGAAGATTGAGAAAATCAATAAAGAAGCGATAAAAATCAACGCTATGTCATCTAAGCAATTCATTGAACTTAGAAAAAAAGACAATATCTTAAAGAGCTTATTTGGCGATGATTTTGATTATCCGCCCTTCATCGCTCTTAAGAAGAAATTCCCTCATTCCAAACAAAGAAATGCCTATGATAGCTTACGCGCTAAATGGTATCGTCAATCAGCTATTAATGACCGCTTCACAATATTATAAAAAGGAGAATATATGAGACTAGAAGACGAATTAGAATTAAAAGAAAGACGTATGCAAGAACAAGAGTCATTAGAACTCGATGAATTAGCAGAACTTGCAATGGAAAGAAAAACAGTTAACCACGATGTTGATGTGGAAGAAAAACCAAAAGAAAATGAAAATAAATATCCTTATGAATTCATAAGTCCAAATAAATTAGAAGATGGCGAAGAACCACTTAGCAAAGTAGTGGGCCTTGAGAACCAAAAAGAAGAATTACTCAACGTTGTCGATTGGTTCAAACGCTCTAAAGAATTAAAAGCAAAAGGGATCTCCATCCCAAAAGCCTGTATCTTATATGGCCCTGCAGGCTGTGGTAAATCCATGCTCATTAAAGAAATCATTAGATGTTCGGAAGCGCCTGTATTCGTCTTTAAAGGCGAAAAAGACAACGCTATTGTGGAAGGCATCATTGATACTTTCGAAAAAGCGAGAGAAGCAGGGCACGCTATTGTAGTCTTTGATGAACTTGACTTACTTATTAATAAAGAAAGAAGAGTCATTAGAGCCTTACAAGAAAATATGGATGGTGTTGAATCTGATGATGATATCTTAGTGCTTGCGGCCACTAATGACCTTGATGAAATTCCTGGCCCATTATTAAGACATGGTAGATTTGATAAATTAATCCATATCTCATATCCAAAGGGTAAAGACGCCTTAACATTATTCAAAAAATATATGAATGATTTTGGTGTTAAGCTCCCTGATGACATTGATAACGAAGAAATGGAATTATCATTAAATAATATTAGCTGTGCGAGTATCAAAGCCATTGTTAACGACCTACTCTTAAGAAATGGCTTTGAAAACATCACTGTTGAGATGATTGATAAGTCAATCTTCAACATTACAGATAGAATCAAATCCACACCTGAAGAAGATAATATGGAAGTGGCAACACATGAAGCCGCCCACGCAGTAGTGGCTAAACAGTTCCCACAATTCTTCGATATTAATAGACTCAATATCAGTGGTGCCTCTGGCATATTCCACGCTCGTGAAGTAGAACAAGGATTCTGGCCTTATGAAAAAGTCTTAGCTAATATCAAAATCGCTATGGCGGGTATCGTTGGCCAAAAGGTCATCTATGGTAGAGCATCTAGAGGCGTTGAATCAGACCTACAAAACGCAAGAAAAAGTGCTTATAACTTAATCAATATCTGTGGTTATAGTACTTGTTGGGAAACTCTTCCAGTAATCTCAGGCAGTTCAAGAACAGAAACACAAACCAAGAGAAGAAAAATGGAAAGAAAAATCGAAAGACTTCTCAGAAAGTGTGAAAAAGAAACTTACAAAATTGTTAGAAACAATAGAGATAAGATTACTGCCTTAGCGAAGTTGCTCTTCGAAAAGAAACACCTTAAATCATCAGAAATCCTAGCCGTCATTGGCTAGGTTTTCTTGAGGAGTTATAAATGAATTTAAGAAAACTATTAAGTGTTTTTAAAGATGAAACATATATTTCGATATCTGAGATCCAAAGAAGAATGGACATCGGCTATCTAACCGCTGGAAAATATCTAGTGGAATTAATTGATAAGAAATATATCTATAAGAATGAAGAAGGCAAATATGTCTTTGATAAGAAAACAGTTGATATGGGCATCAATATTATCTTCTTAGATATCGATGGTGTACTTAACTGCAGTACCACTAAAGATAAGTGTGGTGGATATACTGGTATCGAAGATCAGAAAGTCAGACTACTTAAACAGCTCGTGGATAAAACAAATGCTAAAATCGTTTTAGTATCTACTTGGAAGTTCTATTGGTATAAAGAGAAATATCTAAAAGATAAGCAAGACGAACTAGCCAATTATCTTGATATGAAACTTGTTAAACAAGGATTAGCCATCTATGACAAAACAGATGATTATGAAATTCTTGAAAGAGGTGGAGGTATTCTTCAATACTTAAATATCCTTAAATTAAAAGAAATTAAAGTTAATAAGTATGTGATTCTAGATGATGAATTATTTGATTACCTTCCCACTAAATTAACAAAGCACTTAGTGCAAACTAGCTATAGACAAGGTGGCCTAGAAGAAAAACATATTAAGAAAGCATTAGAAAAGATGGCGGATTAATTGCCGCCATCTAAATTGCTATTGCTGTTTGCTTGCGCTTCTCTTTGTGCTCGTCTTGCTCGCAACTCTTCAATTCTTCTACGTCTTTCTGTAATTTCTTCTTGGGTAAGAGGCTTACGGCCATACTTATCAACTCTTTTTCTAAAGCGTTCGATGTAAGGGCTTAAAAGACGATTGTTAAAAGAACTAGGAGAGACAACGACCAAGTGCTTAAACCATCCATGCTCCCAATACCAATTTCTAAATGATGTGAAGTTACATTTAACAGAACCATAAGCATCGACATAAATCGTTGTTACCTGTTCTCCATTTTCTTTTTCTTCAGTTTCTTCTCTATTTATTAGTTCGCACGCCATAGGAGCGTCAAAGTAGTCTTCGTAATCCTTCTTTAACTTATCTACTGTTTTTTCGTCAATATCACCTTCAGTACCAACTACATATTTGAATTTTATTGTGTATTGGACACCGGTTTGGCCTTTGTAGTAAGAGTCAATCATTGTGTCGATATCTTCGTGACTTGAATCTACTAGTTCGAAGCTCAATGACTCTTGACGTCTATGGTCTACAGAGAATTTTTTGATGATTATATTATCGACATCAACGATGGCCGCGCCTTCAATATCAGGGAAGTATAAGCAAACATCTTTTCCTTTTGCTCTTATATAGCCAACAGTTTTAATGTATTTATCATTTTCATTTAATAAACCATTAACAGCTTCATATACTTTAGCGTTAGAGCAAGAAGGATATTCTATGCGTTTTCTAGGTTTGAATAAAAACTGGTATTGGTTTTCAATTAAATCCTCAATTGTAAAAAATTTTTCCACTGTTTGATGGCTTTGATGTCTATTCCTGTTTTTGCCTTTATCAATAGAAGCGATAATTTTTTCTTTTGTTGGTTTGTCACATATATTATCTAGGAGTTTATTGATTAAGGCATCAGACATGGCTTTGGTTATGTCCTCATATTTGGAAATGGCCTCTGCTATCTTCTTTATTTCCTTGGTGTTAAATGCACTGTATTCAATATAGTAACGTGGTTTCTTATCTACTTTTTTAATAGTGAAAGGAAGAATACCTGGGAATGTTTGAGGTAATTCCGCTAAGAACTCTAAGATACCATTAACTCTTCTTCTATCTAATAGAACCATATAGTTCTTTTTAGCGTAATCCATTAAATCAATTGTCTTAGATGTATGCCTCTCATCATAGCAATTGTCTAATAAGTACTTTAAGGTAATAAATAATTCTTGTCTTGTTGCATCTACTTGTTTGCCTGCCATATAAAAAGCCTCCTAAAAGATTGAATAAGAAATGATGTAATGATGTAATTATCTATATTATAACATTTTGTGCACAATTTTGCACATTTCTTATGATTACTTGAATTAGGTTTTTTTCTATGTCTATACTATTAGCACATCACTCAAATCAACCCTCTTACATCAATCTTAATTAACACCATTTTGTAAATAACTAGTTTAATGAGGAGGTTTTTATTTACGCCTAAAAAACAAAACCCTGATTGCTTAAAAAACAATCAAAACACCGGAATCATCTATGATTACGAAGATGAGTTAGAACTCATCGAAATCGAGGAAGAACTCGAAAAATTAGAACAAGAAAAGTTCTACATCGAATAATGAAAGGAGAACATAACTTAATGTACAATTACACATTATCTAACAACCATTACATCATTAATATCGAAGGTAATAATTACCTTCTTGATACCGGCTCTCCTGTATCATTCTCTCTCAAACCAGGATTAAATAGCGTAATAATTAACCAAAGAAGATACTCATTACCATGTAACGTAATGAATCTAGATATAGAAGCCACTCGTGAACTAGTGGGTATGGATGTTGATGGATTCATCGGTATGGATATCATCCGCCAAACATCATTAACTATCTACAAAGATGGAAGAATTGAGTTCAGGGCTCTACCTGAACAAGGAAATAGACTTGAAATGCTCGCAGATCCATACGGGCTCATCAAACTCAAAGTGTCTAGCAACGACTATGTATCAGCCTACTTAGTGGACACGGGTGCTAGATATGCATATGGTAGAGAATATCTATTCGGTGGTAGTCAACCATTCGGTCATATCAAAGATTACAATCCAAGATTAGGTCACTTCGAAAGTGATATCTATCATATCCCTGTCGACTTCGGTCCAATCCAAAAAACACTTGATATTGCAGATAGCGTTGAGGTCAGAGACGACTTAAGAAGCACTATGTCATTAATCGTTGGTAATATCACCGACTTATTCAATGAGGTATGTGTCATCAATATGCAAAATAGAGTAGTAACTCTTAAATAAGGAGAAAGTCATGGAAAAAATTAGTGTCAAAGACTTAGTAATTAATAAATCTGGTTATGAAAATAACATAAACATCAGAGAAGTAGAAGCAGCGGATACAGTGTTTGTAGGCGCACATGCCTTCAAAGACTGTACATCCTTAGAAGGCATCTTCTTTGGCTACGACATTAGTAGAATCAGCCATGGTGCATTTGAAAACTGCAAAGCATTAAAAGATGTCTGGTTCGCTATTATTGATGAAGATAAGATTGTTGAAATCGCTGATGATGCATTCAGAGATTGTAATCAAGATATCACATTCCATATCTTCGGTACTGCGATTAAAAATAAATACTTAAATAGATATGCACGTAAGCATGGATTCCGTGTTGAAGGTATGATTTAATACCAAGAATATATTGTTCATAGATTTGTACAAAAATAGCGATTAGTTTACACACCAAATTTCTGTGTCATAAATATATCTGCCGTTAAGGAGAAAACCTATTAATAAAAAAGTAAGATGGGCGAACAAAGAAGAAGCCAAAATGTTCGTCAAATCAGCCGAAGAGCTCGGCCACCTTGGCTTACGTTATGTTTCTGCTTGTGACTATCTTGGCTGGGATGTCTCTGCGAGAAGAGAGATCTTAGCTAAGCGCAAGCGCAAAGCCCATACCAACAAATAAAGTGGGATCTTATTAAGCCAATAAGAGAAATCTAGAAGGGGGGTTGTAAGTAAGTATACATCACACAAGAAAAACACACAATTTTCACAACGAAACCCAAAGAAGATTAAAAAAAGTCTTAGCGAACAGCCCTGTTTCTCGCTTTGCTTCAACCCCACATTATACATACATTGAATACCTATACAATGATTTACTTTGTAGGGTTCATCCATATTGGGTGGATGTCCATTCCTCAATGCATGCTGTGTACAAAGATGCTATCAATAAAAGTAATAGATTTTTTGATTCTTTTGAAGAAGCCGAATTTGCTAGAACTCACCGATTCTTAGTCAAAAAATCAAAATCAGACGGTAAAAACTCTTTATACAATTTTTATAAACGCTTAGTCCACAAATGGTGGAGAAAAAGAGGGTTTGATGAACTTACTTACTCTCTTAAATGATCACACTGCTCTTATATCGATGTTTTCTGGTAATAAAGAGCTGGTTTTACTCGCTATGCGAAGAAAGGAAGAATTAGAAGTTGAAAACAACCGCAACAGAACTTATGAAAAAGCTTAAGTTCATTGAACAAGAAATCTCCAACATCCATCAAAATGATGAAAAAGACTCATATGTCCCAGTTATTGAAAATGTAAATAAAGAAGGACACAAGACCTTAGTACCTGCCTATGATGTTATCTATGACTTCATGGGTAACAGAGAAAGAATTAGAGAACTCTATGAAGAGGAATCACAAATCAAAAAAGTCCTCAATGAGTTCAATCAAAGAACTCTTATCAATGGATATAACCTCACCATCAGTGAAGGCCTTGTGAGATTAGGTCAACTTAAAAGCGAAGTCACTGTCCTAACAAACATCACAAGAAGAGGCAAATATATCCAAGACTCTTATAGAGAAGGCATAAGAAAAGCTACTTATGATGACAAAGTAGTGAAAGATGAGTTAAGAAAAGCTCAACACGAGTTAAGCGCCTTACAAGTCGCTATCGATAGAACAAACTTAACAGTACAAATCGATTACTAAAAACAAATCCGATTAATTAATATAAATCAACGCTTATCGCGGCTTAATGCGGACATGCTCAGGGATCTTTTTGATAAAAGATTACGTAGATTATGTGCATTCAGTTATATAGGCGATACCTTATCCGTTTGCATACGGATCGGTCATAGAGTTATGACGTTCCTAACGGAATGATTATTGTGAGTTGTATTCATCTCCTTGATTTATATAAATGTTAATAAAAACCAATTTGATATAGATGGTTCGGTTCGTCTATATCCCTTTTTATAAATTATGAAAGTTAGTATTTATTCAAAACCAGAATTATTCAAAATTATCAAAGATAAAGGATTACCACCCAACACTGCTATTGTAGCTTTTACCGATGAAGGGTGTGGTGAGTTTTTAGATTTTCCTATTACCGCTGATGTATTAAAAATTGAATTTGATGATATTAGAGCTCGTGATATCCCAAAGGAACGAATAGTGGAGCTCCTACCAGAAGCCCACGCTATTGCAGTGTTTGTAGATCAAAAGATTAAAGAACACAAAGACATCATCTGCCAATGCGACTATGGCATCTCAAGAAGTGCAGGATTAGCCGCGGCAATACTAGAAAGATACGCTCATAAAGGCATAGAAGTGTTTTCTAATTATCGATATAACCCTAATCAAATTGTTTTTAACAAAGTGTATAAAGAGTTGATGAAACTATGAACTACGAAATAACGTTTTTAAAGCCAAGAGCAGAATATAACTGGGTTAGCGTATCTTCAATCACTAAAGAAGAATTCCTAGGTTTTATAATTACTTATATAGCCTTGATAGAGACATAGAGATTCAGCCATATATTCCGGGTGGATATGCCGCACTTATGCTTATCAGAGAAGACTTAGATAAAACATATCTTGTCGAGAAGATAGCAAACATTATCAAAGACAAAAAACCAGTTGTTGAAATATACAAAAAAATGGATCATGTTAGACAGAAAGAAAATCATAAATCGGACATTGTATTTATCGAGGATGTGTATGAGTTATATCTCTCTTTAGGCGTCCCACAAGATGTAGCATTAGAACACGCGAATAAACAAGTGTATCCATGTCATAAAGATAGTATCCTTCCACTTTACAAAGGAAACAATAAAGTTGAAACATTTATAAGCATTTTAACGACTATGACTTTTATTTCCCGTTCACATCCAGATATAAGTTATCTATATGTTTAGAAACGAATTCATTAGATATATGAAGGCTAAAGGATATGATGGCGTGACTATTGAAGGCGGATGGATATTAAATGATAAAGAAAGAGAAATGAAATTAGAAATAATTGACAAAGAAGGTAACCTAATTCTGTGACAATTTTCAAAATAACTCTTTTTGTGATATTCTTAAAGAGGAGAAATAATTATGAGCAATAGACATGATAATATAGGGGATGTTTTTTCTATTATTAAGAAAGGACAAATTAGTGAAGAAGAATTAATAAAGACAATCAAAAGAGATTTGCCACACATTACCGGTTATGAAAAGGTATTTAAAAGCCTTCTCAAAAATGAAATGATTTGCAAAACCGAAGATTGTTTCTATAAAGTCAATCCTAGCTATCGGCCAAAAAAGAAAGGAAAAACAAAATCTGGGACGAGAAAAGTTCCGACTGAAATACTTGAAAAATTTAAAGGTTTTAGTCCTGTTCAAGAATTAAAAAGCAAAAAAACGCCGATTAATTTGTTTGAATTTTCCAAACAGTTTGTCTACAACATCCTTGCGTCAGCCGTGAGCGATTCTTTTATTGAACTGAACAAAAGAAAGATTAAAAGCATAAAAGGTCTTATTGATAACTATCTATTTGTTAGAAATGTTGAGAAACCTTATACATTTGAAAAAATTTTAGAAGAAACTCTTCAATCTTTCGCAACATCATCTGCGAAAAGAAGGGCAATAGATCTGATTGGCCGTAGAAAGGCAATGAAAGAAACATTGCTAAATTATAATGTCCAGAATCTTATGAGAATTGAGAGCAACGGGATAAAGGAAAAACTTGTTGAAAAGTTTGGTGATTCTTATGTTTGGGGAGAAGCTGCTAAATGTATTTATTCTCAGGTAATTATCCTAAACACTTTCTCTAATGCTAATGCCTATATTAATTATCTTAAGAACTTTAAATGCACGCATGACGGAAAAGACTTTATTAAATATCATGCTTCGAGTAAGAAAAAATACTCGTTCAATGCTCCTTCATTTGAAGATGCAATAAATATTCAACGCAATTATTGTGCTGTATATGGATTTGGCGAAGCCATTGCCTCTAACTATATGAAAGAAATTGGCTTTGATTTCGGAAAACCTGATACGCATCTACTCTATGTAATGCACAAGATAGGACTTACTAAAAATGACAAGAATCGTGATGCGTGTCAGAAAGCTATCAAAAAACAAGCTAAAAAATGCAAGTGCACTTCGTACGCACTAGATAAAATTATTTGGCTTTGCTGTACCGCATTTTTCTATCGAGATCATAATGAGCATTATCTAAACGCTTCACATTATCGAATTAGAGAAGTGTTTGTTGATGAATTAAATAAAGCCGTAGCTGCAGGACTCGTTGTTTTGTAATGCTGCTATGACGTATTAAGACCTAGCCACTAAAACATATTGATATAGATGCTTATACTGTTTTTAACGTGACTTTTGTGCATCTTTTTGCACAATTTTTTCAATGTTTTGAATTGTAAAAATAATTGTCTTAATATACTTTCGCAACCAACCAAACTTACCTCCATATCAATCACCAATTCATTCCTCTTTCACTTTCTTATCCTCCTATTATCTTTAACACTCGAATTGGTGATTGATATTTCTTTGCCTAATAAATCTTTAATTAAGCAAATATAAAAAACAAAAGGAGAAACAATAATTATGGAAATCAAATTAACAGTTACAGAAAAAGACAGAGTCTTATACAACTTCTTAAAGCAGTTTAAGAATGAAGAATATATGATGAAGGGTCTTAATGATGCAGTGGAAACATATGGTTTTTGCTGTGGCGATGATAGTGAACAACTTGGTTATACAACTCCTGAAAAGTTAAAAGAAAGATTGTGGAAATCTATGAAAAAAGAAGATCTCCTCAATCTAAGAAATAAATATTTAGAAGAAGTGTTAGTGTACGCTCAAGACTTCCATCCTAATGAAATTGATTGTGGCATTATGAGAGGACCAGATACTGAATACTGGTTCATCAATGACGGATCTAGAATCGGTTATATTAGCCTATATGCTAATTACATCAAACTGATTGATGAAGTGTTAAAGGAAAAATGTTAAACTATCATTGATCACACAAAGAGTTTGCATAATGAAATAATAAGTTATTTTAGTTTTTAAGAAATTAGATTAACTATCATTCAATACGAAAGAGAGGCATATATTATGGCAAATGAAAAAGAACGCAAAATACTATTTGAATTAGTAGATTCACTTCCTGAAATGGAGAAAAAAGTTATCCGCTTAAGATATGGATTAGATGATAATAAAACTAAAACTTTACTTGAAGTTGGCAATGAATTAGGCATTACCCGTGAAAAAGTTCGCCAATTAGAAGAAAAGGCTATTAAGCGATTAAGGGAAGCAAATAAAAAGGACTAACTTATGATACTCGAAAACGTTAAAACTTTTATTAAAGATGCATTTGCAGTGGAAGAAGTGACTGATGAACAGGCAAATAATGTTCAGTTAGCATTAAACGAATTATCAGATAGAGAAGAAAGGGCAGTGCGCTTGTACTATGGTTTAGACGATAGGCCAAGAACATATGCAGAAGTCGCTCGACACTTTGAAGTAGACGAAGAAACGGTAAAAGAAATATTAAGAAAAAGTAGAATAAAAATGCGTCTTTTAGCTAGGGAAATAATGATGTTTGGCGATAAATAAACAATCACTTTGTTCAAAAGATAGCGCAAAAACTGCCGTTTAATGACAACGGCTTTTTTGCTGCCCATAATAGTGGTGTATGAATGACATTATAACAAGCGCTTTAAATAACAATGAACGTTTTATCAGACAATTCAATTTAGTGCCCAACATCGCCTATTTGACATTGCTTTATTATCAATTCAGTTATCTACAAGGATTATCAAACAATGATAGGAATAAAGAAGATATAGTTTGTAGCTATTTTGAAAGAAACTATCAATCACCATATGTAGTTATTATGAGCCACTACAAAGATAAGAAGAGATATACGCTTAGGAGAATAAGACTTAAAGAAGATATCTATAAAGATTTAGAAACAATATATAAAGATGATAAGCAAACACCATTAGATGATGATTTGCTAAGTCAGTTCCTAAATCTATATGAGAAATACGATAACAAAATAAGGAAAATAAAATGATTAATGTATTTAATAAAAACAATTTAGAAGAAGCTTCCAAAAAAGAACCGGTGATTTGCTATTATTCCGAAGATGGAGCGTGTGGTCCAAGTGGACTATTCTTTGTGGTTTTCTCTGATAGAACCTGTTATGGATACAGTACATACTATGAAAAGTCAGATAAAGAACTTATCCGCGATATCATTGAACACGTTCCTGAACTTAGACAAGTAGTGGGTTTTTCTGGCAATCTCAATTACAAAAGAGAAACACGAGATAATCTAGAGATGGTTTATCTTGGGCTAGGTAATCACGCCCTTATTAGAGAAGATTTACTTACACAAATGAAAGAATATGAAGGCAAATATGAGTTTGAGCGATTTAAACAACTTGTTGAAAACTATGTTGATGGAGATATCTATGAGATATGGAGTTTAGTTAAAAGCGCTATTAATCAGTGATTAGTTATGTACCAATGCATGCACAAAAACTTAGAAAAGAAGAAATGCATTTAAATGCCAGTTAAAATGGAGATGTTATGAAAAAAGAAACAATCAAAATCAAGGTAGACCAAACAAAGCTTCCTAATAAGCTTCATTTTGAAGTGCAAAAAACAACTAGAGCCACTATCTATAAGCCTAAGAAAGGTAAAGGTAGTTTCAAAAGAAATAAAAAGGTGGATGAAGAATAATGAAATTAATAATGTTAGGTTTCTCTAAACAAAAATCATATGAAGACAAATGCATCGTAGAATTTACAACACAATATAAGCCAATGATTATTTCTTCTGAAATGAAATATAAGCCAGAATTACTTATTAAGAACAAAGTGTATAACGCTGACGTAACACTATCCTCTTTTTGCTGGTGGTCTGATAGAAATGACAGCCAACATAGCACTCATATTACGAACTCTTGCTTACCATATTCATTTATCTCTTCAAAGATAGAAGAAATAGTGGATATCAACCTTAATACTAAACATCCATATGTGAAATACAGAACCACTTTAGCGGATCAAACATTCGATATGGTATTGCATTATCCTGAGCAAGATGAAGATGATGAACCAATTAAAGATATTTTTGAAATTGGCGATACAATCGTGGGTCTATTTAAAGCCAAAGTTAAAATCAAAAAGTCTTAACTTAAACCACTATAGTGTTTAAGATGTTAATTAGGAGACAACATGAATATTACTAAAGCTTTATATGTTGCTTTTACTCAATGTCCCGCTTTAGTGTGGAACGATTTATTTAATCCTCTTCCAGATGATGGCGATAGATCAAGAGCCATTGAAGGTGAAAGAGTGGGCGTTTTTGCTAGAGACTATTTTGATAATTGGGAAATGTATGATTTCTACAATCCTCAAACAAAGCCAGGTGTCTATGCAGAATATATTCTCAAATATAAAGATATGGAATGTCGTGTAGACATGCTTGTTATTAATGAAGACAAGACGGTGGACATTTATGAAGTTAAATCTGTTAATGACGTAGACAAAGATAAATTCTTAGAAGACATATCTTTCCAATACTATGTTGTTAGTAATGCTATCAAGAGTATGGGATTAACAGTTAAAACTGCCAATTTGATGCATTTTAATCGTGATTATGTCTATGATGGCAAACAATATGATTTAAAGCAGTTGTTTATGGTTAGCAATATGACTAATCAAATAATCGAACGTCTACCAATTGTGGAAGATAAGATTAATTCATTAAGAAATCTTGATCCCAACAATTGTCCTAGATGTCCATTTACTGGCAATTGCAAAGATCAGCATAGCTTATGCCGCTACTTAGACAGATGCAAGGCAATGTATGGACTTGCTAAAGAGCACAGTGCTTTTGAACTGTACGGCAATGTTAAAAAGAACAAGCTAATAGAAGATGGATTATTAACTTGGGGTCAAATATACAGTTATAGAAAAACTGAATTATCTGACTTTAATAAAACGATGATTGAATGTTATCTAAATAATGTTCAAGGTCCAGTTGTTAAAAAGAACGAATTAAAAGAATATCTAAGTAAGATTACATATCCTATCTACTTCTTTGATTTTGAGGGTGTTCAAGAAACAATACCTGTTTATCCAAATTCTAAACCATATGAACAAATACCATTCCAATACTCTCTTCATATCAGCGAGTCTATTGATGATACCGAAGAAGATATTGTGAAGAGACATAAAGAGTTTTTAGGCAATGGCGTTGATGACCCCAGAGAAGATTTAATTAAGCAAATGATTCAAGATTTAGGCGATACGGGTAGCATTATTGCGTATCATGACACCTATGAGAAAAGCAGAATTAAGGAATTGATTCAAGACTTCCCTCAATATAAAGATGAACTAGAGCCATTATTAGATAGATTTGTGGATTTAGAAAATGCTTTCCATTATCACCCAGATTATCAATTCTTTAATAAGAATGGTGAAAGAGTAGATAAACCAAAAGGCAAAGCATTAACACTTGTCTATCATCCTTTGATGGGTACCAGCTGTTCAATCAAATATGTTGGTCCAGCATTGTCGCCAGATAGACCAGATTTAAACTATCACAATCTTGAACAAGTACATCATGGTGGTGAAGCCGTAGATGCTTATAAGAAGCTAAAAGAGTTAACTGGTGACGAACGAGCCAAACTTATTGAAAATATGCTTAAGTATTGTTGCTTGGATACTAAGTCAATGGTAGTGGTTTATTTAAGATTCTTGGAATTGATTGCAGATAATTAAAAGGAGTAAAAATGTCTCAATTTATTTCGCGTTTTAACAAATGGACAAGCGTTGGCTCAACTGTGCCTGATGGTCACGCCAAGGTTAATAATTTCAATAACTACGATGATTTGACTGACGCTGAATATCTAATCATAGGTACTTTGACACCTTGCTCTGGAAGAAATGAAAAATGCTATAGCGAAGGATATTTCTATTGCAGCAAAGGCAACTGGATGTATGAATTTATCGATTATGCATTTAAAGGCGATGGGAATGTTGATCTTGAAACAGCAAAACGTGAATTTCGAAAGAAATGGGGAGATCCTGCCAATATCAAAGAGATTCTTCATAAAAGGCATATAGCTTTTTTGGATGTTGTAGGAGAAGCAATTGTTCATATAGATGATCCAAGCGATGATGCTATTGTGCCTTTTGTTTTAGATAAAGATAATTTTTTAAAACAAAAAGAAAAGATTGAATGTTTAATCAACAATCATAGAGTAGTTGCAAATAGCAAGAACGCCGCAGAGGGATTTAAAGCAATCATGGGGGATAAGAAACAAATCCCTGTTATTCCTCAACGCATTAGAAGACATTTTACAGATTTCACAACAAAGGACACATATGCTTCAAAAGATGATTTAAGAAAAGGCTGGGATAACTTTTTTAACAGAAAAGGATACTGGAAAAATAAATAATTAAACGTATAATATAAGCACAACCATAAAGAGTGTGGTTAGGGACAAGCCCTGTGATCCACCGACAACCCAAGTAATGTTGGGTGCCAAAGCTTGCACGATGGGAACATATTTAAACTGATACTCCTATCGTGACGATGGGAGTTTTTAATTCCTCTTTATGGTGAGAAACAAAAAGGAGGAATTATGAGCAATTCACTAATTACAGAACCACTTGGTTTATTTGGCTGGTCACATCTAGAACCAGTCATATTGGCAGCGCTCACAAGCGAATCGCCAATGTTATTAATTGGTAAACACGGTAGTGCTAAATCATTTATTTTGGAAAGATTAGCGGAATCACTAAATCTCGATTTTAGATGCTATAATGCATCACTTATTAATTACGATGATTTAGTGGGTATTCCAGTTCCGGTTAATAACAACACATCATTAAGTTATATTTCTAATCCAAATTCAATTTGGGATGCAGAAGTAGTCTTTATTGACGAATTAAATAGAACAAAACCAGAACTGCAAAACAAATTATTTCCAATCATTTACGACAAACGTGTACAAGGAACAGATTTATCTAAATTGAAATATAGATGGGCTGCGATGAACCCGCCTAGTAAAGATGACGACGATGAAGATGACTTGTCATATATAGGCGCTATGCCTTTAGATCCCGCATTAGCGGATAGATTTCCTTTTGTCATTGAAGTGCCTACTTGGGAAGATTTAAATGATGCAGATAAAAAGAGGATGCTATTTGACAATCATCTTGGAAGGCACGAATTCCCAGTTGATATACACGAACTTATCAATAAAACAAAAGAATTCTACAAAACAATATTAGAAACAAACGAAGAATCAATCTCTAAATACATCATTATCCTAATGAATTTGTTGAAGAACTCATTTGGGTATTTTTCCGCAAGAAGAGCAAGAATGCTTGAGAATTCTTTATTCTATCTATACGCGGCATCAGAAACATTAAATGCTCATTTTGGTTTAGAAACATCATTCCATAATGTTGCGTATCTTCATATTCAAAATTGTTTGCCAAATATTGCCAATGAATCAATTGATAAAACATTGTTGATGAGTATTTGCCAGCAAGCCCTCAAATTAGCAAAGCTAGAAGAATCGATTGAAAAGGATATTCTGTTGATATCTGATCCAATTGAAAGACTTAAAACACTTATAAAGAATAAGAAAACGGTCAAAATCGACATTGTGAACGACACAATCACAACTTCTCTAAGTCAGATAGTCGACCCAAAGATTCGTCGCGCTATGGCCTTATTTACTTATCTTTCATTTAGAAGCAATCGCAATGTCCATGCAGCGGTTATGGAGACCTTAGCGAATGAAGTAAGACCTATTTTAGCGACAAAGACTCACACCTCTATGGAAGTCCTTAGCGAGAAAAAATGCGCAGATGCGGTTGTTTCATTAATGCATAGTGTTCCATCCAATAAGAAATATAAGGGATATTTGAATAACTATCTTTGCTCTTATCTCCCTGATAAATATTTATCCCCAGATGAACCAAAGTCCTTATTTACATTCTTCATTGATACATGGGAGGAGCTTGATTTATGAGTGAACTATTGCATAACATGTCAGCGCCTCCTAGGAGTGAAGTTCATTTTGAACAGAACCAATTAGAAGAATATGTTGCTTTTAACCCTATTGTGTTAGCGAGACTACTTAACTTTAAAAATAAGATGCTCAACGGATTAGAAGAAAAGGCCAAAGAGTATTACAAAAACCACAAAGAACTTGAGAATATTATCGAAAAGCCAACAGGTTATATGATCGCGGAAATAATTGAGTTAAATGGCGTAAATAGATTTTCGAAACAGTTAAAAACAAAGATAGATAAATACAAACATAAAGATTGTGAGAATCTTGAACTTCTTATTTTAGTTTTCTGTTCAACAGTGGGGGACCTATACATTCCAAATAGACCACTTAGTTTTGAAAAAACCAAATTTGATAAGATCCTTTTGTTCCCAAAAGAGGGGGTAAACTCATGAGTGATATTGACGATATTAAAAGAAGACTATTTTCAGTAATTCCTACTAGTTCCCTTCACATGATGGAATTTCTTAAGTTGATGGACATAAGATTTGTAGAAGAAGAAACAAATTCCGCTGCAGTGACATGTACATCTAGGCCAGAATTATTGTTAAATAAGGCTTTTGTGGATACCTATTGTAAGACAGACGAGCATTTGTTCATGCTTGTCATGCACGAACTGTATCACATCATTTTAGGCCATACACATTTATTTAAAAGGCACACTGATATCGATAATATTGCTTTTGATGCTGTTATTAACGCTATTCTATGTCGCATGTTTCCTGGTGAAGAATATGCATCTTTCTTCACATCCATTAATACCGATAAAGCTTTTCCTGGTTGCATTCTTAGACCTATAGGGGCAGACACACCTTCAAAGTATATTCCTGTTCTTAAAAACCTTTATTTCACAAATACGGGCACTTACTTTGAGGTATATGAATGCATCACAAATGAATTAGAAGAAATGCTTGAAAATGGAGAAATCAAATACGTCCTTTTAGGGAACCACCAGGACAATAATGATGATATGAATAATCCGCTTCTTAAAAAAATGCTTGATAAGGTTATATCTAAATGGCCTAGAGAGATGATTGTTAACGGAAGAGACTTAGGTGGGAAATTAGAAGATAAAACTATTGAATTTGCTAAAACCGAAAGAAATGCTCAAAACAAGATGAAAAGGCTATTAAGAAAATCGGGAGTTATACAAGGAAGCACTTCCAAAAGAAAAACTTCGATTCAATATGTTCAAGAAGATGCAACATTGGTTACTCCTGATTATAAAGATAGAACATTATTAAGCAAATCAATCATTTATGGTCAGCCACTTCTTTACAATTCATCACTTATAAACGCAAAGATTGTTAGAGATAGCAATGTTCAATCATTGGTTTATTTAGATGTTTCTGGCTCAGTGGTCAATGACATAAATCATTTCGCCCCATTATTATTAAAGCCTTATAAAAACAAAGAGTGCCTACTATTTGCTTTTTCAACGATAGTGGTGCCTGTGTCGTATAAAGACTTTAGAGAAGGTAAATATAAATCAACATGTGGGACGTCTTTAGATTGTATCTTTGAACATTACTTCTCTTTGCCAAAAAAGAAGCAAACAAAAAAGATACTAATCTTAACTGACGGATATACGGGCAAAGTAAGAGATGAGTACTATCGAAGAATAAAAGAACAAAGAATAGAAGTCTACTGTGGACTATTCGGCACATACATCAAAGATGACATGTCAAACATAACAAAATATTTTGAGGAGTTTAACTATTAAAAATCAAGCAAAATAATTGAACTCATGTCAAAAAGATTCACCACAAAGTGAATATGTAAAATTTCACAGCAAAATCGTTACTGATGTTGTGAATTAAAAACTGATAAGTCGAAATGAGTGTGACTCGTTTCCAACTTATAAATTAGTCTCACTAGTTTCCTGGCTATGTGAGATAAAGCTACCCGATGAGACTTACCTTCATTTCTCTTCTTGAGGTAGTAATCATAAAAACTTGGCACATGCATCATACAGGTTTCCGCGACATTCATTAAAGCTTGTCTAAGATAACCAGATCCGTGTTTGACCATTCTTCCAGGAAAATCGGAAGTACCTGATTGATATCTTCCAGAATCTAGACCAGCATAGGCAAGCATTTGCCCATCATTAGCGAATCTAGATACATCCCCATATTCTGCGATTATCGTAGCAGCGGACATCGTTCCAATGCCTGGGATACTTGCAGTGGGTGAATCTAATTTCTCCATTATTTCGGTAATTTTAGATTCAACTTCAGTTATTGTCTTATCTAATAATTGATAAAGATTAATAGTTAGGGCAAATAACATTTCATCGATTTCACTAGAACAACCAATCGTGTTCTTAGCGAGCTCCTTAAGGTTAGCGAACTTTGCATAGGAAAATTTGCCATATGAGACCTTACGAAGGAGTTCAAAAGATTGAGAATTCATATTGGCGATTCTACTTGAAATACCATATTTGGTTAAGATGAACTGAGCAGTCTTAGATTTCAATCTTCCATCAAAGAATTCTTTGAATTCTGGGAACGACAAATCTAACTGATTAGTGAGCATCACCAAATATAGTGATCGTTGTTTAATTAAGCGATCACGAAGACGCGTGAGTGTCTTAAGGTCAGGAAAGTGATATGCTTGTAAAGGATAGGAACTGAAATCCTTACTGGCAATTACTTGAGCGATTAACTTCGCATCGACCTTGTCTGTCTTAGTCCTTCTTAATGTTTCTGAGTGTCTAAATCGAGAGACAATAATCGGATTAAGTAAGATGAATGAATAACCCTTAACACTTAGATGTTTCATTAGGTTATTCATGTAGTGTCCAGTGTCTTCAAGTCCTATCTTTATTTCGTTTTTAGGGCCTAAGCCATCTAGGATAGAGAAGAACTGATCAAATCCAGTTCTATTGTTATCAAAGGTAAAGGTGTCCTTGATAACTTCGCCTGCTTCAGTACCGATGAAACAGTCGTGTTTGTACTTTGATATATCAATTCCAACAAAGTACATATAAATCACCTCCAGTCGTGATTGCTGTGTCTAACTTACCAACAGTTGATGAATCGTATTCTCGTGCGACATGAAACGTTCAACGTTATTCAACTAATTAACGATTGGAAACAAAAACTGTGGCCTTAAACTCCTCAAAACAGTCGAACTGTAAAAGCATAGAGAAAGGTACACAGCATATAAGAATTATACCCGGAGAAAGAAGTGTTACCTAATCGTTAGTCCGGGGATGATTAGATAATACGAATAATGTATGAAAAAGATTCTACTAGTGCCTTTGATGGCAATCTCCCTCCTAGTGGGATGTAACACTAATCAGCAAGAAGAAGAACAAATTGTTACTATTCAAGATTGGCTCACTAATAATGATCCTATAGAAAATGAATGTAATTACTTCAT
>Ga0256405_10002818_pt1 | contig 37931 bp, 31 predicted proteins | sample RumenRJG_02DNA_FD_189096 | JGI IMG/M metagenome (GOLD analysis project Ga0256405, IMG submission 189096) | Bovine rumen microbial communities from Lethbridge, Alberta, Canada - RJG_02 | ecosystem: Host-associated > Mammals > Digestive system > Stomach > Rumen | place: Canada: Alberta...
TCAAAAATTAATTGCTTTTCAAGATTGTCTCACTGTTCAGTTGTCAATGTGCTGTCTCTGTTCTGATCTCTCCGGCTCGCTGTCGGCGTCAGTCACAAGCGACGTTCTATATAATACCACATCTGATTTCATTTGTCAACACCTTTTTTTATTTTTTTGCAGAAAATTTTCGTTGCCGGTCATGCCTACTTATCTCTATCGCATCCCACCTTTTTTTTGTTTCCATTTTTCAGTTTTCATGTTCTTTTACAGTAATTCAAACATATTATTCGTGTCATTCTCTGGTTTTTGATGATTGCACTTTTTTGTTCACAAGTATTGAAATCACCGATCAAAATTTATTGAGTTAAAACCGTTTTAAGTAAATTTAGCAAATCTGAGCATTTTTAAGTTTTAACGAACCTATTGACCTTTTGACTTTCATAATACAAAATTTTCTCATTATATTGTACATACATTTTAACTTTTCAGATGCTATTATAAGATTTGTGCCTTTTGTGTGACCACAAAAGACAATACTAAATTCCATCAAGGCTGCAAGGAGGTTTTATTTTAATGGAGGCTATGAGGTCAAAAGAGAAGATTACTGATGAACAGAAGGAGGTGCTAAGACTTATAGGCGAGCAAATCATGCGCAGACGGCGGAGGCTCAGAATCAGCCAGAGAGAAATGGCTGAGCGGCTGTCCATTTCCACATCGCATCTAAGCAATATAGAAAGCGGCAAGACAAACGTCAGTCTCAGCATTTTTTTACAGATATTGTTTGAACTAAGTCTCTCACCGAGTGACATAGAAGAGCTCGTTATGAGCTCTAGAATCTATATTCCGGCGGAAAAAGGAAGGCTGCTCGCCGGAATCAGTTCAGGTGACAGAAGCTCTTCATAGATAAAGGCTCCCTCAGAAAGGGAGCTTTTTTGTTTCTCAGATTTTAAACGTAACCGCGCCACAGTTTCCTATCTTGGGATTCCAGTATTCATTTAAATCCGTCTTATTTTCAATATTATAAATAAGCGCATGAAGCGCCGCTCCGTGACTTACGACGAGAATATTTCCCTTTACATCCGCGTCATTTACAAGAACCCTTCGATAAAAGGCCTCAGTTCTCGCTATGACATCTATGAAATCCTCACCCCCGTCAGGCTTCTCGTAGGCTGCCGGATTTTCGGCAAAATTGCGGAGATTGAGAGGCAGCTTTTCTATAGCCTCAGGGTCCCGAAGATTATAATAGGCTCCTTCGCATACTCCGAAGCTCATCTCACGTAAATCATCATCTATAATCAGCTCCTTAGCGGGCCTCCCCGTAACTATCATTGCGGTCTTCTTCGCCCTCATCAGGGGGCTCACATATATTTTCTCAAACGTAACGCCATATTTTATTAACGAGTCATGCAGAGCCCAGGCCTGCTCCTCTCCCTTCGCGGAAAGAGGGATGTCCTTCATGCCCTGCAGCTTATGCTTTGTGTTCCACTCCGTCTCGCCGTGTCTAAGTAAAATAAGATTCACGTTATTCTCCTATGCGTGCCTTCTGTCATGCACCTTATAATATTCTGCCTTATTTCTGTACATCATACGCTCTGCCGAAAGCTGAGTTCTTTCAAGCTCGCCCGAATCAGGCGTAAATGCCCACCCGATTGAAATATTTACCGTATCGCTGTCGAGTGCCTTGACCTTCTCATTCATAACGCTTAGGAAATCGCGCTCATTCGCGTAATTCGTAAATGTTACTAAGAACTCATCGCCGCCTATTCTGTAGAGGGTACCCGAGCTGAAAATTCCGGCAAGGGTCTCCTTCGCCCTGATAATAAGCATATCACCCTTAGTATGTCCCTGGGTGTCATTCGTAAGCTTAAGACCGTTCAAATCAGCGAAAATAATTCCAAGCGGCTCATGCTCCCGTTTAAGCTCAACAGAATCTTCCTCAAAAGCGTTTCTGTTAAGGCAGCCCGCAAGCTGATCATTTCTTGAAAAATCAGTGAGCTGCTTTATAAGCTTCGCGTTTCTCATCTCGGAGCTGATAAAGAACGACACCGCCTTGATAAGATTATTTACATCATAGCTCTCATCAACCTTGTAATTAGCGATTACAAGGACACCGGTAATTTTATCCCCATCCCGGAGCGTCTGCACCATAAGAGACTTAATGTGAGAAAAATCCCGTTTGTCAAAGGCCGTATTGAGTGGCTGCTCTATTTCCTTAAAATGCGGTATGCTGATGTAGCCGTCCTCGTCCGTATGGGTAACCGACCACCTCGCAAGCGTAAGCGGAATCTCATTCACGTTACGAAGCGCAATATCGACACCCGGACTCAGCCACTTCTGGTAGACATCATATCTGTCATTATTATAGTTTCCCAGGTAAATGGCATCAGGGTGGGTAACCTCAGCGAGTACGGAGAGGATGTGGCCCATATTGTCATGGAAGCTGCCGCCGCCCTGAAGTATCCTCGCGCCCTGAATGATAACCGTATTCGTCCTCTCACTTATTTCAAGGCGTTCGGTCTCTGTGAGCTTTTTCTTAACGAAGGTCTTCCGGCGGCTGTCAAGCTCAAGCTTCTTGAAGTCTTCTATAGGTACAGGCTTTGAGTATAGATACCCCTGGAAATAGCTTACCGGATATTTCTGTAAGAACTGCTGGAGCTCCTCATTTTCAATACCCTCTATGCAAATGGTCTTGCCACTGTCGGTAACCATATGGGTGAGGGCGTTTATTATGTTCTGGTCTACACGGTTGTTGAGAATATTTTTAATAAACTGCCTGTCGATTTTAATCTCATCGATAGGAAGCTTCCTCATCAGGTTAAGAGACGAGAAGCCTGTTCCGAAGTCGTCGAGGGCGAATTTTATTCCCTGAGCCTTGAGCTCATTTACCTTACTAATCAGCATATCCTCGTCCATGATGCGGCAGCGCTCGGTAAGCTCAAGACAGACATTAGTCGGTGGAAAATGCTCCTCTCTCACTATGGACATAACCACATCGGCGAAATTGCTTCTCTCAATCTGGGCATAAGAAAGATTCACATTTATGAAAAAGTCAGGATTATCCTTTAAAAATGGCCTGACCTCTCTTAAGGCCTGCCTCAGGATAAAGCTTCCCAGATCAGGGAAGACCGCGTCCTTCTCGAGAATTGGGATAAATTCCTCAGGCGTAACTATACCATAGTCCTTGTGCTGCCAGCGAATAAGGGCCTCAGCCCCGTTTAATTTGCCATCGCGCACACGAACAATAGGCTGGTAGCAGATAAAGAAGCCGCTGCAGCCGTCAATTACGCTTTCACGAATAATATTTAATTCTTCAAGCCATTCCTTGCTCTGACTTGAAAGTTTATTTTTAAATGGTATGAGCTCGCCCTGGTGGTGATTCTTGGAATCCGCGTATGCGAATAAGAGGCATGAATATATGGTATGGGAATTCGCTCTCTGAGCGGTAAGATTCATGATTCCGCCTGATAAGAAGAGGTGAATCCTCGTCTCAGCGACATTGATTCCGTTCTTCACCTTCTGACGGAGAACCTCGTAGAGCTTAGTAAGCTCTTCCTCATCATTTTCTAATGATCTGATAACGAACTTGACTCCCTCCATCCTGTAAATCAAGCAGCCCTTGAAAATGGCATGAAGAAGCTCAGTAAAGGCAAGAAGGACCTGGTTTCCGAAGGAATAGCCGTAGATATCATTTACCTCGGAAAAACGGCTGCTGCCTATAAGAAGTACACAGCCCTTGAGGCCTGCGGTGGAGTTCTCGCGCTCCTCCTTAAGATCGTTAAAAAAGGCGTAAAGATTCGGAAGTCCGGTCACGGTATCAGTACGTGACTGCACTCCATAGTTATTAAGGGTACCCGCTATAAACTGCGGACGCCCGTTATCATCAAACACAACATTTCCGGTCTCGTCACAGGTGACGTAGCTGCCATTTCCCTCCTGCACACGGTAACGGAGCCTCGACTGGTTCACAACCCCCGGCTCTATTCGCGTCAGGTAGGCTTTCCTGTCGTCAGGGTGAATCCTCGCGACCCATTCCTTACCGTCATCGGGCAAAGTTTCACTTGAGAGTCCGAAAAATGAAACGGCGCTCTTAGGCCATTGCATTATGTGTCTGTTGAGGTCAAGCATGTAGGTATAACGGCCGCTCTCATCAGACGAAAATGCTTCAATTAAGTCATCAAGAACCTTCTTTTCATTGTTATCCATACCATTAACCACCCGTCAATGAATCCTTTACCCGATTATAACATTTTAGCAAAAAAAATAAAAGGGGGAATTTCAGACTCCTTCAGTTGTGGCTAAAGCCACAACAGCTCCCTCGGAGAGGGAGCCTAATTAGACGTGAGCCTTCGGCTCATTTTATTTTAAGCAACTGAGATAAACTTATAATCCTTGTCCTCGATGGCCTTCTTGAGGTCGGCCTCCGGGACATCCTTGCTTAGCTCCACTACGGCGGTTCCCTTCTCGTGGCTTACATCGGCGCTCGTTACACCATCGAGCCCCTCCAAGGCCTTCTTAACAGTTGCTTCGCAATGGTTGCACATCATTCCTTCGATTGTGATTGTCTTTGTCATCTTTTCTGTCTCCTTTATTTGATTTGTATTATTTTCATCAGAGTAGATATTTATCTTCTCTGTGGATTTCTTATGGGCAATTTTCTTATCATGGCTGCTGTCGTATATCTTAAAGAGATTAAGTCTCAATGCGTTAAGGCAGACAGTCACGCTCGAAAAGCTCATGGCGAGAGCTCCTATCGCGGGCGACAGCTCCCAGTCAGCATGGAAGAGAGCCTGATATAGGCCAATCGCAAGTGGAATGCAGATTGCGTTATAGAAAAATGCCCAAAATAGATTTTCATGGATATTTTTTATAGTAGCCCGACTCATCCTTATAGCGGCAGCCGCGTCGAGGAGACTTCCCTTCATAAGGACCACATCTGCCGCGTCAACTGCCACATCCGCTCCCGCGCCAATCGCGATTCCCGTATCGGCGGCGGTTAAGGCAGGCGCGTCATTTATTCCATCGCCTATCATGGCTGTCTTTCCCTGCTTCATAAGCTCCTTAACGACATTTTCCTTACCGGAAGGAAGAACTCCCGCTATAACCTGGTCCACACCGGCAAGCATTCCGACCGCGTTAGCCGTGCGCTCATTGTCACCGGTTAACATGACGGTCCTTATGCCCATATTTTTAAGCTGTCTTATGGCCTCGGCGCTGTCGGACTTGATAGTATCGGCAACCGCGATAATTCCAATTAACCTTCCGTCTTTAGTGAAGAAAAGAGGCGTTTTGCCGTCAGCCGCAAGCTTAGCTGATTTATTTTTCATTTCATTATCGACATCGCATTTCGTTGAAATGAATTTTTCGCTGCCGCCAAATACTTCGCTTCCGTCAAGCTTCGCCGTAAGTCCATTTCCCGGAAGGGCGTTAAAGTCAAGAGCTTCCTTAGTTGCAATATTGTTTTCCGCAGCATAGCCCGTAATTGCCTTAGCAAGGGGATGCTCACTCTTCGCTTCAAGTCCCGCGGCGAGAGTAATTAATTCATCCTCGGAAATTCCGTCTGCGGGGATTATATCAGTAACTATAGGTGTGCCGTTCGTGATGGTTCCTGTCTTATCAAGTGCGACAATCTCTGTTCTTCCCGTTGCTTCGAGGCTTGCCGCAGTCTTATATAAAATGCCGTTCTTCGCTCCTACGCCGTTTCCGACCATAATCGCTACAGGAGTCGCAAGACCTAAGGCGCAAGGGCAGGAAATCACGAGAACCGAAACCGCGCGGGCCATGGCGAAGCCGATATCAAGCCTTACTATCATCCACCCTATAAATGTGGCAAGGGCAATTAATAATACCGCCGGAACAAATACAGCCGAAACCTTATCCGCTATTCTCGCAAGTGGGGCCTTGGTAGCGGCGGCGTCACTCACCATTTTTATGATCTGAGAAAGAGTTGTATCCTCACCAACACGGGTAGCTTTACATTTTATGAAGCCTGAAGTATTGATTGTGGCTGCGCTTACCGTATCGCCAATCTCCTTGTCAACAGGAACGGATTCGCCGGTGAGGGCCGCCTCATTTATAGCTGAGGCCCCTTCTATGATCTCGCCATCAACAGGGATACTCTCTCCCGGACGAACCACGAAAATATCGCCCGTCTTAACCTCGCCAATCGGAACCGTCTCTTCCTTTCCGTCTCGCACAAGGACCGCTGTCTCAGGCGCTAGCTTCATGAGACTCTTAAGGGCATCGGTGGTACGGCCCTTGGAATATGACTCGAGCGTTTTCCCGATAGTGATGAGGGTCGGAATCATTGCTGAGGTCTCAAACCAGAGATGCTTCATGGAGAGGTTCATGACCGTCATTGAATCTCCCTTTCCCATAGCGTCCGCCATAAGAAAGAGGGCGACAAGGCTGTAAAAAAATGAAGCAGCAGCGCCAAGCGCTACGAGGGTATCCATATTCGGAGCTCCGTGGATAATTCCCTTTGTACCCGATATGAAGAATTTTCTGTTAATAAATAATACGACAAGGGCAAGGAGCATCTCAAGAATTCCAAGGTTTACCGCGTTCTCAAGGATTGGCGGAACAGGGAAGCTCCACATCATATGGCCCATCGAAAAATACATAAGGATAAGGAGGACAATCACCGAGGAAATGAGTCGCTTTACCAGCTTAGGAGTTTCCTTATCCTCTAAGGCTTCTTCGTCTGCCTTTAATCTGTCGGTAGTCTTACCGGCATCGCTCCCGCCGTGAACTGAGGCGCCGTAACCCGCGTCCTCTACGGCCTTAATAATTTCGGCGCTCCCGGCTGTTCCCTCTACCGTCATGGAATTCGTAAGAAGGCTTACGTTACAGGTCTTAACGCCCGGAACCTTACTCACTGCTTTCTCGACATGAGCCTGGCAGGCGGCGCAGCTCATACCTGTTACATCATATTTTTCCATAGAAAATATCCTCGCTTTCCCTTCTGATTCAACGTCACCTGACTTACTTCATGAGCTTCTGGACTAGCTCCACGAGCTCATCTATGGTGGCGTCGTTTCCGGCTCTGATGTCGTCAGCGACACAGTGCCTTATATGACAGGCAAGAAGGGCCTTGTTGAAGCTGTTAAGGGCATTGATGGCAGCGCTCGTCTGCATCACTATCTCAGGACAATACTTGTCCTCTTCAATCATCCTCTCGATGGCATTGACCTGACCCTCAGCCCGCCTGAGACGGTTAAGGAGAGCCTTCTTCTCGTCCTCCGTGCGGATCCTCTTATCATGAGTCGCGCACTTAGGACAAATATCACCCTCTTCAACGTTTTCTGCAGCTTTATTTTTATCTTCCATGCGGTATTACCTCCAGATTAATTCTGCACATACCCTGTGGGGTATCTACTGTCTGATAGTATTATATACCCCTAAGGGTATCTTGTCAAGAGCTATTTCGATGAATTTTATTGAATTTTTCTTTATTCTGTGATAAAATCGAGTTAAAGCAATTTATATGTATTATAATTTACTTTAACGGAGGTAAATATATGCTTATAGCGAGAAATAATGAGATAAAAATACTTGAAGATGCTTATAGTGCGGACGAATCGAAATTTATCGCAATTTATGGCAGGAGAAGAATAGGAAAAACATACCTGATAAGAAAGACATTTACTGACAGGATAACATTTGCCCATACGGGCTATTCAGGCGGTAATATGAAAGAGCAATTGTTTGCCTTTTCTGCGTCACTGCGTGAGTTCGGATACGAGGATTTTGGCAGACCTTCCTCATGGCTCGAGGCATTTGAGCTGTTAAAGGACCTGATTCGAGCTTCGAATGATGTTAAGAAGGTAATTTTTTTAGATGAGTTGTCATGGATGGATACTGCAAAAAGTGATTTTCTTATGGCGCTTGAAGGTTTTTGGAACGGCTGGGCAAGCGCAAGAAATGATATCCTTCTTATAGTGTGCGGTTCAGCCACAAGCTGGATCATGGATAACATTATTCATAACAAAGGGGGACTCTATAACAGACTTTCATATCAGATTGAACTGTTGCCTTTCACACTTGGTGAATGTGAGACCTACGCCAAGACAAACCACATTGTAATGAACCGCCATCAGCTTCTTAACTGCTATATGATTTTAGGCGGCGTGCCTTTCTATTGGAGCTTGCTAAAAAAAGGGTTAAGCCTTCCTCAAAATATCGACAATCTGTTCTTTGCCCGAAACGCTGCCCTGAAGGATGAATTTCAATATTTGTATTCATCTCTTTTCAAGAAGCCTGACCGCTATATCGACATCGTAAATGCCCTCGGTAAAAACAAGGCCGGTATGACAAGGGAGGAATTGTTAGCAGCGACTAAAGAGTCTAACTCAGGCGCATTTACAAAACGCCTTCTTAACCTTATTAATTGCGGCTTCATAAGAAAATACAATGAATTTGGCAAGAAGACCAGGAACTGCCGCTACCGGCTTGTAGATAATTTTACCTTGTTCTATTATAAGTTCATGGCAGACAGACCAAACGATGCGCATTTTTGGGAGAATCATTCAGAATCGGCGGAGGTTAATGCCTGGTGTGGACTTGCTTTTGAGAGAGTCTGCTTTGAACACATTGATCAGATAAAGAAAGCACTGGGAATATCGGGAGTTTCAACAGAGGTATACAGCTGGTCCTGCAAGAGGGATATAGAAAACGGCATTAACGGCAGCCAGATAGACATGCTTATAGTTAGAAAAGACCAGATAATTAATGTTTGTGAGATGAAATTCGCAAGAGGAAAATATACTGTTACCTCAAAGACTGACACCGATATTCGAAAGAAGATAAACGATTTTTTTGCGGTTACAGAGACAAGGTATGCCATTCACCCGATAATAGTCACCACGTACGGCCTTACGGAAAATGCCTATGCCGGAAATATACAGGCGGTAATAACTGCGGAGGATTTATTTAATTGATTTGCAAAATCCCATAGCCGTTCGGTGATGCCTTTGCTCCGTCCTCGGAACCGCTGAAAAGGCAGCTCTTGCGCGACAAAAGGAAGGGGTCAGGCCCCATTAAGAAAATATAAACTTAAGATAGGCTAATTATAATTTCCAATTTACGAATATGACGATTAAAAGCTTGAAAACAGAGGTCTATATGAATTTATAGATATAAAATAAGTGTAAATATATACATATTTTGTCGTGAAATAGTATAAATATTATATAAACTATAAAAGACTTGCAGTGGAGCAAACTGAGGCAAAACACTAATATATAGGCGGCAAATATAAAGAAATTATAAATATCTGCATCAAAAATAATTGCGCAAGCACCCATATATTGTCAGATGATTTCCAATTACATCTTCACAATGATTTTCTCTTATTCTTTTGTTGACATCAAAGCAAATTCATGGCATTATATTAGAACTGTATATATTTGGTTATATTTCAATTGCCTGACGCTAAGATATGGCAAGAACTAAAAGGCTGTTTTACAACGGTGGCATATTCCATGTGATTAACAGAGGGAATCGCCACCAGAATATATTTCTGAATGAGGAGGACTATGAGATCTTTCTCTCTCTATTCTCACAATATCACGAGCCCTACGATTTCAAGGTGATAAGCTATTGCCTCATGACGAACCACTTTCACTTCCTTATCGAGATGGGATCTGTTTCTCTATCACTGATTATGAAGAAAATTCTCAGCGAATACGCTTCCGGCATTAGAGGCACTAACATAAAAAGTAACACACAAAATCTAACTCCGGATTCGACTGCATTTGTCACGTAAAAATTAGGTCATTCGCTCATTTAATTTTAGGTCATCAGGAGTTTTATTTTGCTTCCTGTTCCGGGATTACCTATCATTATCAGGTTTTTGGTTTTTGCCTTCACCAATGAAGCGCAGGTTTATACGTGATTAATTTAGTACCTTATCGCACATATCAAGGGCCGACGCGATTACGGCATCCATGTCGTAATATTTATATTCGCCGAGTCTTCCACCGAAGATGACATTTTTCTCTGAAGCGGCAAGTTCTTTGTATTTATTGTAGAGCTTGCCGTTCTTTTCATCATTTACAGGGTAATATGGCTCGTCTCCGGGCTTCCACTCTGATGAAAATTCGCGGCTTATTACGGTCTTAGGTAGGTCATTTCCGTTTTCATCCTTACCGAATTCAAACCACTTGTGCTCTATAATTCTCGTCCATGGCGTCTCGCGGTCCGTATAATTAACGGCTGCGTTCCCTTGGAAATTAGGTATGTCAAGTACTTCATTTTCAAAACGGACCGACCTGTATTCAAGCGTTCCTAGCTTAAAATCAAAATAAGCATCTATCGGGCCTGTGTAAATAATTTTTTCCGCAATCGAATTAAAATAATCCCTGTCGCTAAAATAATCGGTATTTAATTTTACTTCTATGCCATCTAGCATATTCGCGACCATTTTAGTATAACCGCCAACAGGAATTCCCTGGTAGAGAGCGTTAAAATAATTATTATCAAAGGTCAGTCTTACAGGAAGCCTCTTAATAATAAACGCGGGAAGCTCTGTGCACGGACGGCCCCACTGCTTTTCTGTATAGCCCTTAATTAATTTCTCATATATATCGGTTCCAATGAGTGAAATGGCCTGCTCCTCAAGGTTTTCAGGAATGAATTCGTCACCCTCAGAAAGCCCTCTTTCAGCTAATTTCGCTACTATATAATCCTTTTTCTGGGACTCTATTTTTGCCTTCGCTTCATCGGGCGTAATTACAGACCACATTTTATTAAAGGTGTACATATTAAAGGGGAGCGAATATAATTCGCCCTTGTAATTCGCAACGGGACTGTTGGTAAAGCGGTTAAATGTCGCGAATTTAGTTATGTAATTCCATACCTTAGTATTATTCGTATGGAAAATATGGGCACCGTATTTGTGGACATGGATTCCTTCGACGTCTTCTGTATAGACATTTCCCGCTATATTCGGGCGTTTATCTATAACTAAAACCTTCTTGCCTGCCTTCGCCGCTTCGTGGGCGAAGACGGCGCCGTAGAGGCCGGCGCCGACTATTAGATAATCTATCATATTACTCCTTCAGTCTCGACTTCGTCGAGCCAGCTCCCTCATAGAGGGAGCCTATAAGAACACTCCTTCTCTTTTGCCTCCCTCTTGAGGGAGGTGGCACAGCTTTGCTGTGACGGAAGGAGTTATTGAAAAGCCCTATGTATAACTTCTATTATCCTATCCTGCTGGTCTTCGGTCATCTTATTATCGCTTGGGAGGCAGAGGCCGCGTTTAAATATATCCGCGCCGACGTCAACCTCCTCGCCTTCATCGATATAGGCGTTACTCTGTCCGCGGCCATTTCCGTATCTTGTTATGAAACCATTCATCCTGTAGATAGGCTGCATATGCATTGGCTTCCAGATAGGCCTTCCTTCGGCGTTTATAGCGGTTATCATCTCTAAGATTTCCTGAGGGCATGATTTTCCTTCTTCACTCTTATATAAATAATCCTGCTCGCCGCGGACGAATTCCGACATGGCCTCTTTATCGATTATCATACAGGAGAGCCAGAAATTAGGCACAGAATTCTTCATATCGTAAGGATTCATTTTCACAGGCAGATCGGCAAGACCCTTTTTATACCTGTCATAAACAGCCTTCTTCTGCTCGATATGAGACTTGAGCCACGGCAGCTGGCCGCGCACAACTCCGGCAACTACGTTACTCATGCGATAATTGTATCCTATTTCCTCATGCTGGTACCATGGAGCCGCTTCACGAGACTGGGTGCTCCATTTTCTTACCTTGTCAGCGTCAGCCTTGCTGTCGGTAAGGTACATTCCGCCCGAGGAGCCGGTAATAATTTTATTTCCGTTAAAGCTTATAATAGAAAAATCACCGAAGGTACCTGTCTCTTTACCCTTATATAAGGCGCCGAAGCTCTCTGCCGCATCCTCTACTATTAATGCTCCATGTTCCTTAGCGATTTCCCTTATTTCATCTATTTTACCCGGTGTACCGTATAAATGAGCTACCACGATTAATTTAACATCAGGATAAATCTCATAGGCCTTCTTAAGGGCTTCGGGGTCCATATTCCAGGTATCGCGCTCTGTATCAATAAATACAGCCTCGCCATCTTCATAGGCCACAGGATTAACCGTAGCGTCAAAGGTCATATCAGAGCAGAAAACCTTGTGGCCGGCAAGCGTTCCCTCGTTTGGACGGCACTGACCATAAAGCCTCTCACCCGCTAATTTTATAGCTAAATGAAGAGCCCCGGTTCCGCTCGATAGGGCTACAGCGTATTTACAGCCTATAGTCTCAGCGACAATTCTCTCGACCTCGTTGATATTCTTCCCGATGGTTGACATCCAGTTAGTATCGTAGGCCTCCTTGATGTACCTAAGCTCATCGCCATGCATAGTCGGTGATGAAAGAAAAACCTTTTCCTCGAACCTTTCAATACCTGTTAAATCCTTCATATTCCGCCTCCAAAATATGTTACTGATTTGAGGGATGGTAGGTCTTAACTATACGTCCTATATCATCCCTGATATTTTCCTTATTTGAATAAGCAGCCCTCATAAGAGAATTTATATTGCCTAAAAATTCGTCCGTGTCAAACTTAAGCGGTTTGCCGATAAAGATGAGGTTATTGTCTGTCTTCGTGAGACCCTCCTCAGCCATCAGCTTTTCCTCATAGAGCTTTTCACCGGGCCTTAAGCCTGTATATTCTATCTTAATATCCTCATCGGGACGGAAGCCCGATAATTTAATCAGGTTCCTCGCAAGCTGGTCTATCTTAACCGGACTTCCCATATCAAGCACGAATATCTCACCGCCCTTGGCATAGGTTCCCGCAAGCATAACGAGACTCACCGCCTCGGGAATAGTCATGAAATATCTGATGATATCAGGGTGGGTCACCGTTACCGGCCCGCCCTCCGCTATCTGCTTCTTAAAAATAGGTATCACAGACCCGTTAGAGCCAAGCACATTTCCAAATCTTACCGCCACAAACTGGGTGTGAATATCCTTAAATACACTTCCGCTTCCGTCCTTATCGGCATTTTCCATGCCCTCATGGGTGAAAAGCTGAGGTATCTCATCGGCCTTTCCGGCCTTAATTTTAGCGTCAAAGCTCTGTATTATCATTTCGCAGAGACGCTTAGAGGCTCCCATAACGTTCGTCGGGTTCACCGCCTTGTCGGTACTTATAAGGACAAAGCGCTCACATTTATGAACCATGGCGGCGTAGGCTGTCTTATATGTGCCGAGGACGTTATTCTTAACAGCCTCGCATGGACTGTCCTCCATAAGAGGAACATGCTTGTGGGCCGCCGCATGGTAGACTATCTGTGGCCTGTATTTTTCAAATACGTCGTAGATTTTCCTGCTGTCGCGCACCGAACCGATCAGGACTACAAGGTCAAGGTCGGGATATTTATGCCTTAGTTCAAGCTGAATATCATAGGCGTTGTTTTCGTAAATGTCGAAAATGATGAGCTGTCTTGGTGAATGCGACGCTATCTGGCGGCATAGCTCCGAGCCTATTGACCCGCCGCCTCCGGTTACGAGAACTACCTTATCGTGAATATAATTAAATACCTCAGTAAGGTCAGCCTTAACCGGCTCACGCCCGAGAAGATCATCTACTGACACCTCCCGCATCCGGCTGACCTTAACCTCACCGCTAACCATCTGCTGGTAGGACGGAAGAGATTTTAATTCACAGCCTGTCTCCTTGCAGATATTTAATATATCGCGCCTGTCAGCCGCCTTGGCGTTAGGGATCGCAAGATAAATCTTATCGACGTGATATTTATCGCAGGCAGCCATTATATCATCCCGCCCGCCGACAACAGGGACACCGTCTATATAGCGTTTCCATTTGTTCGGGTTATCGTCTATGATGCAGACAACCCTCTCATTTAATTCATTATCCCGCTTAATATCGCGTAAAATGAGCTGGCCGGCGTTTCCCGCTCCGATAAGCATTATATTTTTATTGCCGGCGGCCTTACCCGCTTCACGGCTCTCGCGAAGCAGTAAAATAAATCTGTAGGAAAATCTGATGCCGATAACGAGTATAAACTGAAAGAAAGCTCCGACAACGTAATAGGATATCGGCATCCGTCTCTCAAATACAGTTATTCCGACACACTGTATCATGCAGGTCACAGCGTTCGCGGCAAGAGCTCTGGTTAGCTCGTTATAGCTTGCGAATCTCCAGAGGCTCTGGTAGAGCTTGAAAAAATAAAATACCACAAGGCATATGATCGTATAGTATGGGGTGAAATTTCTCCACGCCTCTAGGTATATCGGTCCTATCCTTGAAAATTTAAAGTCAAATCTTAATAGCAGCGCAAGGAAGTATGACGCGTTTACAGCAAAGGCATCGTATAGGGCGATGAGCAGGGCTATTATCTGCCAGTGCTCCAGGGCCTTGCGCTTTCTTGTTTTTTTATTCATCCGCTAATACCCTATAACATTCCGGTCTTCGATCTCTCATGAGGCCCCACTCGAGCCTATCCCTGTCAGCCTCGGCAAGGTCAAGCTCGGCGGTCAGAACCTCCTCTTCGCTCTTTCCCGCTGACGCGATAATTTCTCCCGTGTCATCGGTTATAAACGAAGAACCATAGAAGGTGAGAGAGCTCTCCTGACCACCATTTTCCTTAGATGGAGTGACTGATTCGGTTCCTATTCTGTTTGCGGCCACAACCGGTACTATATTTGCCGCCGCGTGACCCTGCATGGTCCTTCTCCAGTGACCCGAGCTGTCGGTCTCAAGTATGGGCTCAGATCCTATGGCTGTCGGGTAGAGAATTATTTCTGCGCCGTTAATGGTGAGCGCCCTGGCGGTCTCAGGGAACCACTGGTCCCAGCAGATTCCCACTCCGACACGTCCTACGCTCGTAGAAAATACCTTGAATCCGGTATTTCCCGGGGTAAAGTAAAACTTTTCCTGATAATAGTGGTCGTCAGGAATATGGGTCTTCCTGTAGATTCCAAGGTATTTTCCGGAATCAAGCATCGCTACGGTATTGTAGAGCACATTTCCGTCCTTCTCATAGAAGCTTATCGGCATAACCGTGCCTGTCTCTTCCGTGAATTTAAGAAAATGCTTCACCGCCTCGTCTTCCATCACAGGCTTCGCGAAGGAATAGTAATCATACCTTCTTTCCTGACAGAAATAATTCCGCTCAAATAATTCCGGCAGAAGAATCAATTTCGCTCCCTTATCTACCGCTATTCGGGCAAGCCTCTCAGCATTTTCAATACTTTTATCTACATCAGGGAAGCACTTCATCTGTACTGCCGCCACTGTTAATTTTCCCAAATTATTTTCTCCTATATAAGATAATCGATTAAATGTATTCGTTATTTAATTCCGGCACTTCTTTTGTAATACAGTGAATATTCCCTCCGCCAAGCAAAATGGACCTGCTCGAAACAGGAATTATTTTCCTTTCCGGAAACAGAGGAGCCAGTGTCCTTACCGCTTCGGCATCATTTTTATCACCGAATTTAGGCACGAGCACCGCGTTATTTGTTATATAAAAATTCACATAGCTCGCCGCCAGGCGTTCTCCCAGGTCACGCTCCGCCTCACCCTCTTCGAATTCATAGCCGTCCAACTCATCCTGTCTTATCCTCTGCGGGACAGACGGAACATATAATTTATGCACATTTATTTTGCGGCCCTTTGCGTCTGTCGAGTTATTCAAAACCTCAAGATCGGCCCTCGAGTACTCATACTGGGGATCATCTTCATCATCGGTCCAGGCAAGGACTACATTTCCGGGGCTCGTGAAAGCGCACACGTTATCCACATGCTCATTCGTCTCGTCATTGTAAATGCCATGCGGGAGCCAGATTATTTTCTTAATTCCAAGGAGGGTTTTAAGTACGTCTTCTATTTCAGACTTACTTAATTCGGGATTCCGCCCCTTACTTAGAAGGCAGGCCTCAGTCGTAATCAATGTGCCTTCGCCGTCAGTTCCTATGGAACCACCTTCAAGCACAAAATCAGGCGAAATACTCTTTCGGCCGTGCAGGTCATAATGACCGACCTTAAGAGCCCTTGTAATTTCTGCCGCAAGGGCATCATCATTATTCCACGATGGCAGAAGGCCGTCGACATAGCCTCCCCATGCGTTAAAGGTCCAGTCAATTCCTATGGTATCGTGATTTTTATTCTGCACAAAGGTTGGCGCCGTATCTCTTGCCCATGCGTCGTCTGTAAGGGCAATTAAAAAATAAACCGGAAAAGGCGTAACAGGAGTAATCATGGATGACATATGGTGGTACACGGTCCTGATACCGGCCGAATTAAGGGCCTTCTTAGCTTCCGGAATATGGAATAAATCAATCACAAGAAATACAGGCTCAGATTCGGTAATTGCCCTGATAAGCCTGACATAGGTCTTCTTAGCCGATTTTCCGTCAAAAGGAAAGCTCCCCGGACGGACAGGCCACACAAGTATGGTTCCCTCGTGTTTCTCCCATTCTGCCGGGAAACGATATCCGAACGGTATTCCTTTAACATCATTTTCAAAGAGTCCACCTGCCATAAAACCGCCTCGTTTATTTTCCCAACCGCATCTTAAAATCCTCGTATCCGAATTTTTTATTTACGGTTAATTTTCCATCGCCGTCAATTACATCTATATCAGGCAAAGGCATTCCGTTGAATGTGTTATTTTTTACAAATGAATAAATTGCCATATCGCCGAATATTAGCTTATCGCCGATATTTATTTCTCTGTCAAATGAATAATCACCTATTACATCTCCCGCAAGGCAGGTGCATGAGCCGAGCCTGTATGTATATTTACCCTTGCCGGGCTCCATTCCGTCAAGGATTGGCGGACGGTACGGCATCTCAAGAACATCAGGCATATGGCAGGCCGCGCTCGCGTCGAGAATTAAATTGGTAATTCCGTTATTCTCGGTCTTATCAAGAACAGTAGTTACAAGATATCCGGCGTCAAGGGCCACAGCTTCACCCGGCTCTATATAGACCTCGAATTTATATTTATCGCGAAAATAATTAATTATCTGGATTAATAAATCAACGTTATAATCTTTTCTCGTAATATGGTGACCGCCGCCGAAATTAATCCAATCAAGGTGCTTAAAGTATCTGCCGAATTTCATCTCCACCGCTTCCACGGTCTCATAGAGCGGTTCAGCTCCCTGCTCGCAGAGGGTATGAAAATGAAATCCCGTAACTCCGTCAAGGGAATCCCGGTCGGCCTCTATATCAGACGCAAGCCTCTCGCTTGTCACACCAAGGCGGCTTCCGGGAGCGCATGGGTCATATATCGCGTGACCCTCCTGCGTTGAAAGCTCAGGATTAATTCTCAGGCCTAATTTATTAATCCGTCCGCTTTTACCGGAAAGACAATAATCACGATATTTTTTTAATTGCGCTGTCGAATTAAAAATAATATGGTCGCATATTTTACTTATAAACGGCATATCCTTTTCTTTATATGCCGGTGAAAAAATATGCGTTTCTTTTCCCATCTCTTCGGCGCCGAGCTTAGCCTCATACAGGCCGGAGGCGGTAGTTCCCGCAAGGTATTTTCCTATAAGCGGGTAAAGTGGGTAAAAGGAAAATGCTTTTTCGGCGAGTAATATTTTAGCGCCGGTCTTACCTGCAATATCCGCTAATTTCTTACAGTTATCTTCTATTTTTTCACTGTCAATGACGTAGCAGGGTGTCTCCGCCATTAACAGTGAATATAATTTTTTATCCGATATTTCCATCATGGGACAAGTACCGGATTTTCATCGACCTTCCACGGAAGACCCCATTTATTAAGGGCGTCCATATATGGATCGGGATCGAACTCATCGGTTGTAAATACGCCGGGCTTTTTCCATTTTCCCGTGACAACCATCATAGCGCCAATCATGGCAGGAACTCCCGTGGTATAGGCAACCGCCTGGCTTCCGACCTCCTTATAGCACTCCTCATGGTCGCACATATTGTAAATATAAATATGGCGTTCCTTGCCATCCTTCTTGCCTGTAAATATGCAGCCGATATTCGTCTTACCCTTGGTAAGAGGCCCGAGACTTGCCGGGTCCGGGAGAAGGGTCTTAAGGAATTTAATAGGAACTATCTCATGTCCTTCGAATTCGACAGGAGTAGTCTTAAGCATGCCGACATCCTCGAGACACCTCATATGGTCGAGATAGCTCTGACCGAATGTCATGAAGAACCTTATGCGCTTAACCTCAGGCATATTTCTGCCTAACGCCTCTATCTCCTCGTGATGAAGGAGGTACATGTCCTTCATTCCGACACCATCGAAATTATATTCGCGCTTAATGCTCATGGCAGGAATTTCCACCCATTTGCCATTTTCCATATAGCTTCCCGGGGCGCTTACCTCACGTAAATTCACCTCAGGATTAAAGTTTGTGGCAAACGGAAGGCCGTTGTCACCGCCGTTACAATCAAGAATATCAATCGTATCTATCGTATCAAAATAGTGCTTCTTGGCGTAAGCCGCGAATACGCTGGTTACACCGGGGTCAAAGCCTGTTCCGAGAAGGGCTGTGAGACCGGCGTTTTTAAACTTATCCTCATAAGCCCACTGGTAGGAATAATCAAAATAAGCCGAAAATCCCAAATCCTTACAACGCTTCTCATACTGAGCCCGCCACTTTGGCTCGTCAGTATCCTCAGGCTCGTAATTTGCCGTATCTATATAGTCGACTCCCGCTTCGAGGCAGGCGTCCATGAGGGCAAGATCCTCGTAAGGAAGAGCCAGATTAAGAAGGGCATCCGGCTTATAATCCTTAATTAAAACGACCACGCTCGTAACGTCCATAGCGTCAATCCGGGCGGTCGTGATTTTCGTCTTTGTCTTGTCTTTTAGCTCATCGGCGATCTTGTCGCATTTACTCTTCGTCCTGCTCGCGATCATAATTTCATCAAAAACTTCGCTGTTCTGGCAGCACTTGTGGATAGCGACACTTGCAACACCACCTGCTCCGATAATAAGTAATCTGCTCATTTTCCCTCCTTAATACTGAGTTTTCCTTCTTCTTCCTCTAATATATCTTCAACATATTTCGGAAGCATAAACGCTCCCCTGTGAAGGTTCGTAGTGTAATAGTAGGTCTTTATCTTCCTCTTCTTCCAGCGTACCGGGTCAAAATCATCAAGCGGATGGTATTTCTTGCTTGCGAAGCCGAAGAGCCAGTAGCCCGACGGGCAGGTAGGAATATTTGCCTGGTAGACGCGACTTATAGGAAATACCGAAAATACCTTTTTGTGCATGGCCCTGAAGGATTCTTCATCATCATCAAAGAATGGTGAACCGTGCTGGTAGATCATGATTCCATCCTTCTTAAGAGCCCTGAAGCAGCCACCGTAGAATTCCTTGGTAAATAGGCCTTCCGTGTGGCCAAAGGGGTCTGTCGCGTCATTTATAATTATATCAAACTCATCTTCACGGCCTCGAAGGTAGCGAAGCCCATCCTGGTGGACGATATGAACTCTCGGATCGTCGAAGCCCTTGCTAGCCTCAGGGAAATATTTCTTACAGACCTCAACCATCTGCTCATCGGGCTCGACAACCTCTATGGACTCAATCTCAGGGTAGGCGGTCATCTCACGGGCTACGCCGCCGTCACCACCACCGATTATAAGTACCCTCTTGACGTCAGGGTGAACCGCCATCGGCACATGGGTCACCATTTCATTGTAAATGAACTCATCCGCCTCTGAAAAGAGTATATCTCCGTCAAGCATGAGAAATCGGCCAAGGTCAGGCGATTCGAAGACCTCTATCCTCTGAAACTCACTTTCCTCCGAATAGAGCTGCTTACTGACTCTGATTCCCATGCTTACCGAGTCGGTGAAAATTTCATTTACAAGTATATCTGATTTTTGTGACATCCATGTGCCCTCCGTTACTGTCTTAAAACTCTTATATTATTCGCCTCCGGATCCGCGGTGCCCTGCAGGCTGCACCCCTTCTCCTTAGAGTAAATGATGTGATTGATTATATCGTCGGTTATTAATTCTCCAGGGGCAAGAATCGGAATTCCCGGCGGGTAGGACATGACAGACTCACCCGCAATCCTGCCAGCCGAGAGGCGAAGGGGAACGCTCTCCTTCTCAGCATAGAAAGCCTCCTGGGGAGACGCGACTACCTCAGGTGTCACTGCGTCCACAACCGGAAGGGCGCTGGCGTCCTTCTTATAGAGTCTCTTAATATCCTCGAGAGCTCCCACGAGACGCTCTATCTCCTGAATCCTGTCTCCTATCGAAATATAGGCCATAATATTTCCAAGGTCTCCGAACTCCATCTGAATATCGTATTCATCTCGGAGAAGGTCGTATATTTCAATGCCCGTAAGTCCGATGTCCTTTGTAAATACGCAGAGCTTAGTCACGTCAAAATCAAAGACATCCTCACCGTCTATAAGCTCGCGTCCGTAAGCGTAGTAGCCTCCGATATTATTTATCTCATTTCTCGCGTACTCAGACATCTCTATAACCTTATCAAAGCTTTCGCTTCCGCGAAGGGCAAGGTTCCTCCTTGAAATGTCGAGACTGCTGATAAGCAAATAGCTTGCGCTCGTAGTCTGAGTGAGATTAATAAACTGCCTCGTCTCACCCGGATCCACGTTCGGCCCCGTAAGAAGAATTGAACTCTGGGTAAGGGATCCTCCCGACTTATGCATGCTTATGGCCGCCATATCAGCGCCCGCGTGCATTCCGGCAGTCGGAAGCTTGTCGTTAAAATAGGTCTGAGTTCCGTGCGCCTCATCGACAAGCACGCGAATTCCCTTGCTGTGGGCGTATTTCGTAATGCCCTCAATATCTGAACATATCCCGTAATACGAAGGATTTATTACGAGAATCGCCTTGGCGTCAGGGTTTTCATCTATAGTTTCCTTAACATCGGATAACTTCATGCCCAGAGCCACACCGATTCTCTCATGAATCCTAGGTCTCACGTAAACCGGCGTAGCCCCACAGAGAACCAGGGCGTTAATAACGCTCTTATGCACATTTCTCGGGACAATAATCTTATCACCCGTCTTGACACTTGATAAAACCATGGCCTGAACAGCGCTTGTGGTTCCACCGACCATAAAAAACGCATGCGCCGCCCCAAAGGCATCAGCTGTAAGCTCCTCAGCTTCCTTTATAACAGAAACCGGATTACATAAATTGTCAAGTGGCTTCATGCTGTTGACATCTATGCTTACGCACTGCTCGCCTAATAATTTCACCAGCTCCGGGTTCCCGCGTCCTCTTTTGTGGCCCGGAACATCAAAGGGTACCACCCTCCTTCTTCGAAACGCCTCAAGTGCCTCGCACACAGGCGCCCTTCTCTGCTTTTCTATATTCATCTTACCCCATTAAAGCCCCAGTTTTTTACTTAGTTTATCCGCTACATTTTTAAGGCAGCCGTCCTCAAAAGGATTATTAAGGCCAACCTGCTTTATAAGGACATTAAAATAATCCGATGCCGAAAGCTTGCAGAAATTAAGGTATGAATCCCATGCCGCCTTAAAGTCCTCATCCATCCATACCTTGTACTGGAGGGCATCAGTCTGCGCTATACAGTAATCTATATAGTAGAGCGGATTATCGTAAATGTGGTGCTGCTTCTGCCAGAATCCACCTTCTTCATAGTATGCGTTGCCACTGTAGTCAAGGTGTGGCTTATACTGCTTCTCAAGGTCGCGCCATACTTCATCTCTAGCCTTAGGTGAGAGGGCAGGATCATCGTAAATTATATCCTGGAACTCATCTACCATCGTTCCATAAGGAATGAACATGATGGAATCTTCAAAATGCATATCAACGTAGTCTTGCGCCCTGTCACCGAAGAGGAGATTCATCCATTTCTCAGTGAAGAATTCCATACTCATTGAGTGAGTCTCAGCGGCCTCCATGGTGATGTCGGCGTGCTCCCTTATAGGGTCTGTTGATGTAAGCCAGCCCTGGAAGGCGTGTCCGCACTCATGAGTGATTACGTCAGCGTCTCCGCTTGTGCCGTTAAAGTTCGCGAAGATGAATGGGGCCTTATAGTCAGGGATATAGGTCATATATCCGCCTGTTGTCTTATTCTTGCGGCCCTCTACGTCAAAAAGCTCGCTGTCGCACATGAAGTTCATGAAGTCGCGGGTCTCTGGCGAAAGCTCTCCGTAGAGCTTCCTGCCGGCTTCAAGAATCTGCTTGTAATCACCGATTACGTCAGGATTTCCCTGCTTAAAGTATACGCCCTCATCATAATAGTAGAGATGATCAAGGCCAAGGCGGATTCTTCTTCTCTCGTGAAGCTTCTCTACAAATGGCACGAAGTCGCGCTTAACCTGCTTTCTGAACTCCGCTATATCGCTTCTGCCGTAGCAGTTTCTCATCATACGGGCATATCCGAGAGGAAGGTAATTCGCATAGCCCATCATTTCGCCCTGCTTTGTGCGGTTCTTAACGAGCTTATCGTATTCATCATCGAGCTGGTCGCGATTCTCTACAAAGAACTCCGTAAGCTTCTCCCAGGCTGCCTTCCTCACGTTCCTGTCGATATTGTGAAGATATGGGGTCATGAGAGAGAGGTTGCAGACCTTACCGTCAAATTCAATCTTTGCAGAAGCGAGAAGGTCGTTGTACTCAGTAACGATTTTGTTCTCCTCCTGCATAAGAGGGAGAATCTTCTCATCTACGCTCTTCTCGGCGAGCTCTATATTTTTAAAGGCTACCTTGCCGATTTTCTCCTCAAGGTAAGGGCGGAACTTAGAAGCATAAAGGGCCTTCTTGTACTCTACGTCAAGGTTCTCTATGGTCGGCATATTTTCATCAAAGAAATTCTTCTCAGCCGAATACTCTGCATCCGCTGTATTGATATCGTGTCTTATATAAGCTATGTTAAATGCGGTGCTGATGTGGCCCGAGAGCTCATAATAACGCTTGTGCACATCAAAGGCTGCCTCGCCTGAAGTCGCGTTCTTCATGTCCTCAGTAAGCGTCTTAAACTGCTTCTTCACGTCCTCCATATCCGGGCGGACGTATTCCATCTCTTTAAATTTCATGTTAAATCTGTCTCCTGTTTAAGTAAAGTAGACCGCACGAAAAATACGCACAAATCCATCATTTACTATACCATTTATAGGCGGATTTTGCAATAAAAAATATTGGGAACATGCTTCACATGTTCCCAAAAAGTTTAAGTGCGTTTTCGTATGTCTTTGCTTCAACCTCTTCCACACTAATGCTAAGTATTTCAGAGAGCTTCTCCACTACATACTTTAGGTTACCGGAATAATTTCTGGTCCCCCTTACCGGTACCGGGGCCATATAAGGGCAGTCGGTCTCAAGCAAAATGTGGTCTATGCCGACCGCCGCGACGCTCTCTACATTTTTCTTCGCGTTCTTAAATGTTATGGCGCCGCCGAAGCCTAGGTAATAGCCCTTCTTCACGTACTCTACAGCCATCTCGGGTGAATAAGAATAGCAGTGAATTACTCCCCTTGGAAAATGCCTTGCTTCGAGGATATCCCAGGTATCCTTCGCAGCGTCACGGCTGTGAACAATAATTGGAAGGCCCTCTTTTACAGCAAGCTTAAGCTGTTCGTCGAACCATTTTCTCTGAAGGGCCTTCACCTCTTCGGTCCGCTCACCCTTCTCATGCTCGAAGTAATCAAGACCTATCTCGCCGATTGATCTTACCTTATTACTTGTTAGGAGGGAACTGATAGCCTCTATGCCCCGCTCCTCAAGGCCGCCCACCTCGTCAGGGTGGACACCGACCGCCGCAAACATATTTTCATGGCTCTCCGCTATCTTAACTGCCGCGGCACTGCTTTCAATCGAAGCGCCGACGCACATAACCGCGCCGACATTTTCCTCACGAATTTTCTTAATAATTTCTTCCCTGTCCTCATCAAAAACAGCGTCATCGTAATGCGTATGCGTATCAAATATCATTAAAAGAAACTCACCTGCCTATCCACTTCTATCTGGGACGATACCACTGTATTCGCTCCCTCTTCATCACCCTTCTTATGCTCCGACCTGACATACTGCAAGCCCGGATGGAGGTCAGACGGAATCAGCCTCAATACATAAATGTTATTAAACCTGTCATAGATCGCCTCACCATCACTTCCCGAAAAACAGATAAGCTGAACCCGGCTCTTTTTAGCCGCTTCAAACACAGGTTTAAGCAAATGTTCCGAGTAGGTTTTCGCGAAAGGATTATCCATGATAAGAACCTTGCTCCCGCCATTTGCCCTGAAAATGTCATTGTCATTGCGACGCATGTAGTACATAAGGGCTGAAATCACCATAAAGGATGACACGAAGCCCTCACCACCGGAGTTCTTGCTGACATCGTTCCAGGTTATTGACACAACACTCTCAAACTCAATCTTCTTCAAACGCACATGCACATTTGAAATATTTAACGTATTATCATAAAGCTCCTTTGTGTTTACTCTGGTTCCTATAAAGTCCGAGAGAGGCTTGTTCTCGGAAAGAATCATGAGGCCCTGCTCAGTAATTTCATCCACGGTGTCCGACAGCTTCTTCTTATATTCGCGTTCTACAACCTCTTCCCAGGTTGGAACATCGACCTTGAGCATTTTCACGCTCCTTCCATGAACCTCAATCGTAGAATTATTTCCTATCATACCGATATTCTCATTGACCTCGCGAACATACTTTAAAACCTGCTCCACAAGCTGCTCTTTTTCTTCGGCAACCTGCTCAAGGTCCGCCTCAAGCTTTAAGAGCTGAGTGCGATAAGAAGCAGTAATAATTTCTATCTGCTTTAAAATATTTTCCGCGTTATCAGCGGTCGCGTAAATAGTTTCAAAGGATCTCTTAAAGGTATCGGCGGAATATTCCTTCTTCTCCGAAAGCTCCTTTATTTTCTCTTTTAAATCACTTCCTGCTTTTCTTATTAATTCCCTATATCTGTTATTATCCTTCACGAGGTTCCCACGTGATTTATTAAGCTCTTCTTCGTTAAATGATTCTATATCACCATCGAATAAATATCTTTCGTCGCGAGGCATATCGGCAAATTCAGACAGAGAGGAACACACTCCCTTTATGAGTGAAATTCTTTTAGCAAGCTTCTCATCCGTCTCCAAAAGCCTCTTTCTGTCAGACGTCGAGACGGTAATTTCATAGTCGTAATCCATATTCTCAAGACTTTCTTTAGGCGCAAGTTCACTGTCACCGCATTTTTCATAAATGAGTTTCAGGAGGCCATCCTTCTCAGTATTTAACCCTGTATCCTTCTTATCGCACTCAGTTATCGAAAAATCCTTCTTGCGAATTTCATTTTCCCTGTCACGGACAATATTTTCCTGATGGTCCTTTTCGTCCGCGTCATAAGAAATATTGATGTCAGACCTTGAAAGCTCCGCCCTCTTTAAATCACGGTCAAGCTCCTTATTTTCCTTGTCACATTGCTTTTTCTTTGCCGCGAATGAGTCCATAAGCTCTGCTTCGTCTGCGTTTATTTTGCTTATAAGAGCAGTATAATCCGCCAATATTTTATCGATATCGTCATCACCTTCAATGGTCTTGGCATCATATGACGCGTATTTCAGAGCCTCCGCCTTTACGTTTTCATGGTCGGTATTAACCTGAAAGAGCTCATTTTTATCGGTTAAGAGCTTCTCGTTAAGCTGCTTATCCTGAGTTTTTAGCGCCGCTATTTTCTCGCTTACCTTGACTGACTCCTTCGTAAGCTCAGATTTTTTGTCAAGCTCCTCGAGGTAAACGTGGTACTTAGCCATAAGCCTTTTAAAAGCTTCTATCCGGTCCGTTAATCCATTTATTTTGTCAGATAATTCATCAATAAGCCTTTGAGACCTTGATATATTTTTCTCATTTTCACCTATATTTTCTGTGACTTTTTTAACTTCCTCCTTATTATTTTCAATGGTTGTATTTATTTCCGCTATTTTATTTTTGCAGACATTGTAATCTGCTTCTGTAACTTTTTGAAGCCTTATCGCAGCCGCCCTTTCCTGTGTACGCCTGTATTCCTCTGCTCGCAAGGATATTTCCGCCTCAAGCTTGTTAATTTTCAGGTTGTATTCGTTTATTTTACGGGCTATAGCCTCCTCATCAAACAGGCTCCTGTCAAATAAGACATACATTTTCATCAGGCCGGCATTAATTATTGTATCACCTAGCGCTTCAGAGTCCGATGTCAGACTTTCCCTAACCGCTATCGGAATCGGGAAAGATGTAGTGACTTTCCGTAGGCTTTCAGCTAATTTTTTTATATCCGCTTCAGAAATTATTACGGAATACGGAAGCAAAGGAAATTTATCCACATAGGCATTCCTTTCTGCCTCACTGAATCCACCTTTTCTTAGCCAATCCAAGCCATAAACATAGTTAATTCCAAGGTCATCAAATAAGTCCGCAAGATCACCCGGTAGCTCCATTATCCTTCCCGATGTAAGCTTCTCAAGCTCCTTCCTTAATTCAGTGAGCCTTGACTCAGCGTCATTTTTGCGGTTCTCTATATCCTCAGCCTTCTTGTCAAAGAGAGATATAATCTTTTCCGTATCAAATATTATCTTATCGCTCTCATCCAAGTATTTTAGTATGTCACGCCGCTTCGCAATTTCATCCTCAAAATCGCTAAGACGGGTATTAAAAATATCCAGTTCAGCCCCAAGTCTGAAGCCTTCCTTATGAAGCTGCTCTTTTTTCTCTGACAGTATTTTATCATTTTGAACGAGATTTTCATAGTTCTTCCGCTCATCTGCCAGGTTCCGGTCACCTTCACTTTTCTCATCCGTATACTGTTTGATAAAAACATCTTCAAGTCCATGCTCGTACTCACCTAAGATATTTCTTGCGAGATTCGTCTTATATCTCTTATTAAATTCATCTTCATTTTCACTATAGTTCTTGGTCGAATAATCAAGCCTTACTATCTCCCTGCTTAGCTTATCCTCCTCTTCTTCCTTCTCAGAAAGATCTTCACCAATCTTAGTGATATTTTCCTTTAAAAGCGAAATAGAATCGGTTAACTCTAGAGAGGTATCCGCTAATTTCTTCTCTTTTTCTTCATAATACGCGCGAAGCTTCCCTCCCAGTTCCATCCTCTTTGGAGCGATTTCAGACTCTTTCTTCTTGATAGCGTCAAGCTTAGCTGAAATCAGAGCAAGCTCACCTTCCGTTTCCTTTAAACGTTCAAGATCTTTGGCGCAGTTTTCAAGGTTTACTTTTTTAAGGGCCTCGCTCCTTTCCTTTTCAAGCGCCTGTTTTTCGGTCCGTAAAAGTGCCATTTCTTCCGCGTTTTTATTTATTTTGTCAAGAATGCCATAGTAATCTAAAGAGTACTTGCTTCTAAAGAGGTCTGTTATTCTGGTCTCAAGCTCTTTAATTTTCTCATTTATGCCTGCGCTGTCATTTTCGATTTTTATTTCGCTTTCATTTAGTTTATAAATAAAATCGGCTATTGTGCCATTGTTTTCCGCAAACTTATCATTTGCCTCCTTAAATTTTTCCGCCGCCTCAGTCATTATTTCAGAGTCAGCTATTAAACTCTTAATAATATCACGATTTTTCATTTTGTCCTTATCATGCCTGTAACGGACTATATATTTCTCAAAGTTGGCTTCAAAATTTTTTATTTTTTCCTGGCCATCAATTTTATTTTCAACTGTAGGTATAAACCACTTCGAGACAAGGCTCTTCTCATCCCGACATTCTGAAAATAGCTTGTCAAGGCCTCCCTCAGTCTCATTTACCTTATGAACTATAGTCTCCCATTCACGTGAAGAGATATCGTTTTCCGCAAGCCTCTCAAAATAAGCCCTTCTCTGCGAATCAACAGCCATATCATAGTAATTAAACCTGTTTTTACTGTCCTTTTTTAATGAGTCAAATAATTTCGCGCATTCACCGTATCCCCTAAGAAGGCGTGAATCATCCTTATATTTAATTATTTCTATATTCCTTATATCTTCCTTGCAGGGCTCCTTATATTCCGCTATAAAATTCTTCATTTCCAGCGGGTCGGTATTTTCATCCGGATTATCCTGCCTTCTTCTCACCATCATGCCGGTAAGCACGTAGCCCTGGCCGTAATCAAGAACCCATTCAGCCATTATAAATGACGGGGCGCTGCCGGTAAAATAATCCTCGAACCTTCGCTCACCGATTCTCATGTATCGTCTGTGCTCGAAGAGAGCCATTATCAGCTGGATCATGACGGATTTTCCGCCGCCGTTCTTCATAGAAAACAGTGTGTCACGCCCATTTATATCAAATATTTCATCACTGATTGTCCTTGTATTGTTATCATATTTTATATTTACAAGACGGATCGCGTTAATTCTGCTCATTTTCAAGTTCCCCCATCACTCGTCTGACTCTGTCTATATTGTTATCATTTAACAGATCATAGTTCATAAGGTTGTCAAATTTGCGGGTCACGGATATCATCTCATCAGCTTCGATGTAGTTTATAAGCCCCTGGTCCTCCATGAACTTAAGTATACCGTTAAGGAATCCCTGTTTCGTGAATTTTGAGCGAACTCCCTTAAAGCTGTCTGTACTTTTAAGAGCCTCATAGGCATCTCTCATGTTTGTAAATGCTATGCCCGCTTCCGACTGGGCGTCCTCATCGAGTACCGCCGTACCGCGCGCCAGGCCATCACTTATCATATTTTCAAGCTCGCCTACCCTGAGATCGTCTCTCGACTTGGCGCTTGCGCCGCTTCCGTCATAAAAGGCAAGCATAAGATTAAGTATAACAAACTGGGCAAGATAGTAATCCTTATCCGTACCTCCCGACTTACATAATTCCTTCTTTAATTCCGCCTTGGAATAGCCTAAAAAGGTATTGTCCTCATCCGGTATCAGATATATAACCGAGCCCAGTCTTTCAACCTCGCATGAAGCCGATTCGCTCATTGATTTAACTAATTTCTGTACCTCATCACTTTCACAATAGGCGTCGTATAAATCATTATCCTTTTCAAAAGATAATTCCCGGTATTTCACTAGATACCAAAATATATCATTACTCTTTCTTATAATATTTTCATCATAAACAGCCATTTTATTCCATCCTTATATTTAAATCAGAGCAGGTTACGCTATGCAGATTACCATCGGAATCCGGAACATTTTCGATTGTTATTTTCTCTTCGTCCGGTATCTTCATAATGGTAATTTTCTTAATTCCCATATATTTAGTATCACAGAGGTCAAGCACCTCACTTCCGGCGTGAAATGCGAGATCATCCGTATCTATAATTTCATCCTTTCTTTCCTTCCTCATAAGCTCAATATCATATGTGCCTGTATTTATGAGCTCTACCATTACCTGTTTGAAGACAGATACATCGGAATATATTTTATTAAATATATCGCTGTCACTTTTTGCTCTATCGTTTATTTCTTCAAATGATATTCTGCCCGCGCTTTCAAAGGCGATATCAAGTATACTCTCGAGACACCTTCTGCAGCCCATAAGCCTCCTTCTCATCATTTCTCTTCTCTCTTCATAGGTAATACCATCGCCGTTTTCAAGAACAGTATCATTATCTTTTTCTTCTGTTTTTCTTATCGGCCTCTGGAGTATCCCCGCAAGAGCCGGATTATATATCTTATCAGGCTTTCTTGTAAAAAGTGGCCTCATAAATATACCGATATCAGAAAGGGCCTCAGGATTTTTTATCACCTTGTCATAGACTTCATTTCGCAGTGAGAATCGCTTTATATAGCGAAGCTCCGACAAAGCCTCGAGTTCCCTGTCATACAGGTTCTTAAGATCAAAATGAAGTCCTATTATTTTCTGCTGTTCTGTAAGCGACCTCATGAGGTAATCTTCTATGGTTTCGAGACTCATAAGGTTATTAATTTCTTTTTCGTCCAGATCGCGCTCATTTATACCGATGCTTTTTAGCTCTTCCTTCCGCTTAGATACATTTTCCCTGTAGGCCTCAAACTCCTTCTGGGATTTCTTAAGCGTTTCCATATCTCCGGATAATATTTCCTTATAGTCATCGATGCTGTAGGAGAGAGCGTCCTGCCTTATACGCATCATATTATCCTTTATTTTCTGAGCCTGTGCGCGAATGTCTGAGAATACGCCCTTGATAGATTCAGCGGCCTTTTCGTAATCCTTCTTATCCATCTGGATTTTAAAGATCATTTCATCTATTGTAAACCGCATACTGCTCTCAACCTCGAGGGTTGAAAAAAGCATACTGTAGCCATCCTCTGTTAAATAATATGACGTCCTGCGCACCTTATTTTCATCGTAATCAGGTTTATTGCCGATTATCCTTATTACTCTTTCGACTGATTTGTCTGTATCATAATTATCACAGTTAAAGGTCATCTGCGCACCATTATTTGTCAGGACATCATTAATTATTTTATCGGCAAAATCCCGCTGACCACCAATTAGCTTCTCCCTGTGCCAAATATCTATATTCATTTTATCGATAAATGTAGCTATATCGTCTATCGTGCACATTTCTTCCCTAAGTGACTTTTCCATAATAAAGAGAAGCACAGCAAATGTCACATTTATAGACTCATCATTTTCAAAGCCGTAATCCTTATAAAATGATTTGCGGACGATATTTGATAATATTACAGCGAACCGTCCCACGAATCTCATTCTCTTATCGAACTGTTTTAAAAAATCGTATTCTTTGTCCATATTATTTTCTGTCAAATGACTCGATGTTTAATATTTCTTGAGGAATATATTTTCTCGTCTTTAATATGTCGTTAATTACCTTTCTCTTATCTTCATCGAAGCACCCGAGAAAATCTGATATTTCAGTCTCCCTTTGGCCTTCCTTAGTGTCAGGAAGGTTTGTAAGCCCGATTGTGAGAGCCCTTTCAAGCATTTTCTCATAGGCCTCCTTAAAGGGGTAGAGCCTGTAAATATCAGGCAATTTTTTCGAGACACCCTCGTAAATATCTATTCCTTCATAGTCAAGGTCTCCGAAATATAATATATTATTTCTCGTATCAGCCACTGCCGGTTCAACCGATATATCGTAATCGGTTGCGGAGCTTACCATTCTCTTCCCGGCTCCGTAAATTAGCGTACCTATCTTCACGCCGAAAATTGTATCATTTCCCCTAAGAAGGTATTTCCTCATTGTATAAAATATATCCTCATTTTCAAGGATAATTACGTTTTGTGGTATTTCTCTGGACAATGTAAAGCAGGCGAGGGGCTCTCTCGTCTCATATACCGAGAGGTCAGAGATTTTCTTTCCGCAATGCTTTAATATGGTCCTTCCGTTTTCCTTTTCTATGAATTTTTCACAGCCCCATATTTCAAAGGAGCGCTCATTTACCGATACGGGCTCGCGATCATTATTCCCATATTTATCAAAATATTTGCTCAAGGCAAGAGCGTATTTTCTTTCCTTTTTGTAAATATCCGGATGCTTCAGGTAATAGCTGTTATCAAGGTACGGAGAAAAATGAAACTTAAGTTCATCCGTCAGATCGCTGTAGTCTTCAGCTTCAATCATCTTTGTATATCGTACAGGAAGCGGCGGGTTCTTGCCGTTAAGGGGAGAGCGCTTTACCGGAGTGAGGTCGCCTGCTTTAATAAGTCCCATTATCTTCTCATAGAAATCCCTGTATTCAAGCCCCTTATACTTCTCAGTAAGCTCATCAAGCGACACCCGAACCTTCTTTTCTGCCATAATCACGCTCCTTTACCTATCAGCCAAGCTTAGACATCAATCCCTCCTGTAGTACCTGAGAACAGTTTATGCCTCGTTTGTCTGCCATATTGGCAAGCCATGCCGGAAGAGAAACATTCTTTCTTACAGATTTTGTGTCAATCCTTGATCTGTAAGTCAATGTATCCACCTGAATCAGTGTTTTTATCTCATTATCTTCACTCTTAATCTCAGTCTGTGGTGTGGCCTTTATCTCCGGTTCATCATGGTCTTCCGCATCCACAAGCCATATACTTGCGGCATCCGTTATCTGCTCAACTGCGTCCTGCAACGTTTTTCCTGTTGTGATGCATCCCGGCAGATCAGGTATTCTGGCATAATATTTAGTGCCGTTTTCATTTGAACTAATTAAGGCAGTATATATATATTTCATATAGGCTCCTTTCTCATTTTTCATGTGTATTACGCTTTATTTCCTTGTTAATATATCTTCGATCATCCTCATCAAAATCATGCTTTTTTAACGGGATTTTCTTATTATTCGTTTTATTATAATATATATCATGATTTGCTCCATGTCTGTCAAATATATATCCTGCGTTTTCAAGGTCCTTTATCGCCTTATCTCTTGGTGTCATATATTCTCCTTTCCATTTTAGTATACACAATTTTGTGTATAATTGCAACAGTTTTTTCTTGACAGAGAAAATTTTATACACTATACTGTTTTTAGAATGATTTATATAGGAGAATACTATGGCAGATTTAGGTGAACCTAGAAACACTATAGCCGTGCTGCAGAAGTACGGCTTTGACTTTAAGAAGAAATTCGGGCAGAATTTCCTTATAGATACACATGTCCTTGAGAAAATAGTCGCCGCGGCTGATATCACGAAGGATGACCTTGTACTTGAGATAGGCCCCGGAATCGGTACTGTCACCCAGTACCTCTGCGAAGCTGCGAGAGAGGTTGTAACGGTTGAGATAGATAAGACCCTGATACCGATTCTCACCGATACAACCCTTTCCATGTATGACAACGTCACGATTATCAATAATGATATATTAAAGGTAGACATTAACGCCCTTGTAGATGAAAAGAATGGCGGCAAGCCAATCAAGGTTGTCGCTAATTTACCTTATTACATCACAACGCCGATTATTATGAGCCTGCTTGAAAAGCACGTTCCGGTTATTTCCATGACCCTGATGGTTCAGGAAGAAGTCGCGAGACGCATGCAGGCCGGCCCCGGTACAAAGGATTACGGAGCTCTGTCATTAGCTGTGCAATACTACGCTGAGCCTTATATAGCGGCCTTTGTTCCACCGAACTGCTTCATGCCTAGGCCTAAAGTCGGGAGCGCAGTCGTGAACCTCACGCTCCGCGATAAGCCCCCTGTCGAAACCAAGGATCCGGCTTTTATGTTTAAGGTTATTAAGGCAAGCTTCGCTCAGAGGCGTAAGACCCTTGTAAATGGTCTTACGAATTCACCGGAGCTTGATATCTCAAAGGATGACGCGACTAGGGCTGTGCTTGCGATGGAAGAATCATGTGGACTGAAGCAGGACCCTATGCTAAGGGGCGAAAAGCTTACGCTTCCTGAATTCGCGGTGCTTGCAGATGTGCTGATTGGAGAATAACGTATGACAAGCAGAAAAATAGATAAAGCTTCACTTCCGCATGACCATGGCAAGGTCAGTGGAGGTGTCCTTTCAAATATGCCTGATAAGGAGAGCTTCGGAACGGCAGCAGATGTCTTCAGACTTCTTGGAGACGAAAGCCGGTGCAGAATTTTCTGGCTTCTCTGCCACTGCGAGGAGTGCGTCAGCAATATCGCCTATATTACGGGAATGAGTTCACCCGCAGTGTCTCACCACCTGAAGCTCCTTAAGAGCACCGGCCTTATAGTATCGGAGAGGAAGGGAAAGGAAGTCTACTACACCGCTTCAAAGAAGGAACTGCCCCAGGCCCTACATCATATTATTGAAGACGTAGTGGAGATTACGTGTCCCCAATAAATAAAGGAATATGCTCATCTAATTATTCATGAGCATATTCCCTATTTTTAAATAGTCACATAAGTCAATATATTTCTCTTTACGTTATACAGATCTTTCATCGAATCAGATTCAGTACCAATAGCATTTCTTACCGCATTAGCATATCTGAAATCAAGTAAATTCATACCGCTGGTATTGGCAAACTCTGTCATCTGCGAATCATTTCCTGTGCCACCGGTATACCACTCGCCAAAAATAAATACAGGGTGTTTCTCATATATGTTACTAACCCAATTTTTAAGCCATCCGGCAGGCATATGTTTTACAGCGTCAACGCGAATACCGTCCACTCCTAAATCTAACCACTTGTCAATTGCGCCTTTCAGATACGAATCTACAGTATCATTCATCTGATTAAGATCAGCCAATCCATAAAGACTATGATAAATGCCATTTTCATAAGAACTATAATCAGTCCAGCTTTCATGATTAAATATACCGGGATCCTGATAGATGTGAAAATTATAGCAAGTGATACCAATAATGTAATATATTTATTTTTTCATATGTAAACCCTTTCAATTTTTATCCTTTCACCGCGCCTTCGGCTATACCGCTGACCATATTTCTTACAAGACAGAAATACAGGATAACTATTGGCACAGCTATAAATACGCTGCCAGCCGCAAATCTTGCGAATTCAGTATCGTCGAGGCTCATAAGACCTACAGCAACCGTATATAGATTCTTCTCTTTAAGCAGCAGCTTAGGTAGGATGAAGTCAGACCAAGGCCATGTAAATGATGTGAGAGCCGTATAAACTATTATGGGCTTCGACAACGGCAGATTTACATGCATAAAAATCTGAAAATTCGTTGCTCCATCCATCTTAGCTGCTTCGTCTATAGCCTTTGGAATAGTATCAAAATAGCCCTTCTGAGTAAGATACCCCATCGGCGCTCCAGCAGCGTAAATCAAAACTAATCCCATCGGCTGATTGATTAACTTGAACTGGGTCATAAGTATATATACTGCCGTCATTCCCATAAATGACGGAAACATACTTAAAATCATAGTTCCCTTCATAAGAGGCTTTCTTGCCCTGAAGCGAAAGCGGCTCATGGTATAAGCTGTCAGTATAGTTAAAAAAGTTCCTAAAAGGCTGCTAAGTGCCGCGATAATAAGCGTATTCATAAACCACTTAGGATAATCATAAAGTCTCGTATCCGTAAAGAGCTTCTTAAAAGTACTAAGACTGTACGAACTCGGAAAAAATCCATCAAACGAATAAATGCTTCCTGATTTCGAAAATGACGCTAATATTATCCACAGGCAAGGGAAGAAAAAGACAAAAGCCACAGCAATAAGGATAATATATGTCATTACCGCATCTATTGATCTGGCAAAAGACCTTCTTCTCTTTGCTTTTGAAACATATTTCTTACTCATTGAAATCTGTCCTCCTCTCTGTATGCCGGAGATTTTACGTATACTATCAGAGAAATAACAGAAGTTATAATAAAAATCACAAGGCTTATTGCCGCTCCTATGCAATAATAGTTATTATCAATCGAAAGGTTATAAAGCCAGTTTATCAATAAGTCTGTATCACTCGCAAGGAAATATCCATCCATATAAAGCCCGCCGCGAAGGAAGTAGAATATGCCAAAATTATTGAAATTACCGACAAACTGTCCCAGCAATACCGGAGTTGTAACAAAAATCATAAATGGGAATGTCAGTGACTTAAATTGCTGCCATGCGCTAGCTCCATCAATTTTAGCGGCCTCATATATTGACATATCCCTGTTTGATAGATTGCCCGTCGCAAGAAGCATAATGGAGGGTACTGAAATCCAGCAGTTTACAAGCAGTCCTATAAGTCTCGCAGTCCATTTTGCGTCAATATCAAGAAATCCAATAGCCTTACCGCCATTTTCTGTTATTAACTGGTTTATCGGCCCGCCATACGAGAACATGAACTTAAAAGCAAGCAACGTAATAAATCCCGGAATTGCATAGGCAAGCACGGGGAAAGCCCGCCAGAAAGCTTTGCCCTTCACGCAGTCCTTATTCAATAGTAAGGCAAGAAACAACCCGGCAAAATAATTCAAAGCCGTCGAAACAACTGCCCACAACAAGTTCCATACAAGAATATGGAAAAATGTAGGCGCAAATTGAGATAATGTAACAAGCTTCTTAAAATTATCAAGTCCTACCCAATCCACAAGCGCAGGCGGGACAATATCCCCGCCATAATTCGTGAAAGCTATAAGTATCATAAATATTATAGGCAATACATTGAATACCGCGACTCCGATCACAGGAAGCAGAAGCGCAAAGAAATAAAATTTCTTGTCAAAAAGGAGCTTTAATTCTTTATCAAGCGGAAGTGGCTTCTCACCATTTTCGCATCTGAATCCGGTGTTTCTTGCGTCTCTTATATTTCCAATATAGACTGCTATAAAAGCAATCAGGAAAATCCAGGCAAGAATCCCCATAAGCAACATTGTAACTGAATTATCGCCGGCTGTCCCTGCCCATGGGTCTGCTTCGTGAATTCCCAAAGTAAAAAATCCACCGATGTCATTAAAACCGCGCTGTACAAAGTAGGAAATAAACATTACTTCAAGCAGAAGAAATAATATTCCCTTAGCAACAGCTCCGTTTGCTATCTGGCCACCGCCCATTACAAAAAAAGACAAACGGCTTTTGGACGTCATATCATGCCAGACGGCACTTACTCTATTACTTTTATTCATAGTTTATACCTTACTTCAACGTATAAATAGCGTCATGAATCTGTTGTGACATATTTTCGAGTCCTTTTTGCATGGAAGCCTCATCCGGATATTTCTTATCACTTCTGAAGGCATCTTTCGCAAGGTCAATTAAAAATGTCTGTCCCGGAGTCCAAATTTGTCCTACTTCCTTGATAGAAGGCATTAGAACTATATTTCCCTTTTCCAGACTGTCAAAAAGTGAAGCAGCGGTATCGCCGGAATCCTTTGCGGCATCGCCTCTTGCCGGGGCTATGCCAAGCGTTTTACTTCTCTTCATAACCATATCATAGCTTGTAGCAAAATCCACAAAAGCAAGGCAGGCATTCGGGTACTTAGTATATGCACTTATAGCGTATCCATTTATTCCGCCCATTGACTTAGTATCAATCAGGTTAGGGTTTTCCTCGGTCAAATCACCACTCTCAGGAAGCTTAGGCAGATCAGTCATTATAAGGTTCTCCTCTGCCTTCTTCTTTGCTTCATCCTCGGAATCACCATTTTCCTCATAACCGTTTACAAGTTCGTCGTAAAAAGTAGAATATACGTCCGGCGTTGATATTGTCGCAAAATAGGTGCCATCTGCCAATTTGCTGTAAGCATTCGTTGTAATGGTATCATCAATACAGTCTTCGTTCATTACAGAAGCAAGCTCGCTTAAAACATTCGCTCCTTTTACGGCATCATTCTTAGCAAAACCTATATCTGAAGGATCAGTATTATTATTACCGATTCAATTATTACTCTTCCATACTGAAGAGGTTTCAAGCTCTTTAGCCTCAATAAGTTCTTAATATCGCTCATCACCTCTTTATCCCAATGACTATCATCCCAATCAAAGCACCTTCGTGAATCCGGGTCATATCCACCTTCCATACATATTTCAGTCCCATAATATATGCATGGGGCTCCCGGATACATTACCATTAAAGCGATGGCGGCCAGTAATTTTTTCTTGTTCTTATTTACCTCCGTGAAAAATCGCAGTGTATCATGTGAATCAAGGAGGTTCAGCATCATAAAATTAACCTGCTCTTTATTACGCATCAGGTTGGAATTACACTTTTCCGCCATTTGAGCGGCTGAAAAATTACCTCTTGCAAAATAATCAAGACAAGCCTTAGTAAATGCGTAATTCATAATGCTGTCATACTGATCGCCCTGTAAATAAGGATATGCGTCATGCCAGTTTTCACCAATAATAACACAGTCAGGTTTAACTGATTTAATTTTCTTTCTGAATATTCTCCAGAATTCATGCGATACCTCGTCTGATACATCAAGCCTCCATCCGTCAATATCAGCCGTCTTAATCCAATATTCGGCGACATCTGTCAGATAGTTCTGTACGCCGGGTTCCGCGGTATTTAACTTTGGCATATAATTACATGCCGCAAAACATTCGTAATTCATTTTCTCCGGATCCGGTTTATCGCCATCAATTATGAACCAGTTATAATATTCTGACTCTTTGCCTTTCTCCACTACGTCCTTAAACTGGGCCATATTCA
>Ga0256405_10002819_pt1 | contig 37923 bp, 48 predicted proteins | sample RumenRJG_02DNA_FD_189096 | JGI IMG/M metagenome (GOLD analysis project Ga0256405, IMG submission 189096) | Bovine rumen microbial communities from Lethbridge, Alberta, Canada - RJG_02 | ecosystem: Host-associated > Mammals > Digestive system > Stomach > Rumen | place: Canada: Alberta...
ATATCCTGCATTTTCTCGGCTGTCTCATCTTTTGCTCCTTCCCATTTCCCCAACATGATCCTTATGGCTTCCAGGTCAGAAAGGCCGAAGACCTGCCGCATCTTCATGAATTCTTTGAGCGTCCATGAGTTTTTCTCAAGGCGGTGCTTTGCGTTGACGCTCGTGTATGTATGGCGCTGCTTCCGGAGTGGTTTACTTTCCCGGTCATAAAGTGGAAGACCGATCATCCGCCCGAAATCTGCAACAGTTATCCCCCGTGACGCACAAAACTCTCTGACTCCCATGATCATCATTCCTCCTCTGTCAAAAGTCTGACGGCTTCAGTAATAGTGATTCCGAGCCGGTCCGCGAGTGTCCGATAATCCTTCCTGGTCCAATACCGCCGCCGGATCCTCTTTCTTAGCGCCTCTTCTTTTATTCCTATGGCCGATGCAAAGTCCCGCGCCGTGATCCCGTGCCGCTCCAGCCGGGCCTGTACCACTTCCACAAGCTCCGGAAACTGCGTCTGCTTCAGCATCCATTCCGGCACCTCGTGCGGTTCCATCAGCGCATATAAAGTCTCTTCATCTGAAAGCCTGAAATAGACGCGAATCCGTAAGTAGTCGTAGAGGCTCCATTCCTTAGTCAGCAGCTTTTCTCTCAGCGTCGTTATTGTCTGATCCATAACGGCGGCCAAAATGAAATACGTGATTCCTTTTTCTTCAATGAGTTCCGGCAGCGTCTTCATCATCTTCATGATCATCACCGCCTTCGGGCTCCGGCTCGTCGTCGATCAGGGCAAGATACATGATGACGACAAGGCAAAGGGCCATAAGGATAAAGATCCCTGTTCCAATTAAATAAGTATTCATATGTGTTACCTCCTGTTCTGTTCTATTCGTTCTATCATTATTATGACAGATTGGGTTTTCAATAAATGCGAGTTTTTCGGATTTGAGCACAAAAAAAAGAGCCGCCCCGGAGAGCGAACTCTTTCCGTATTGTTTTGTATTGCTTAAACGGTCGCGTAGTAGCCGGTCTCGCCTTTCCCGATGAATCCTTTTTCTTTCATATCCTCCGGCCTGAGCGAGTACTGAGCGCCATTATTATCGAAGTAGAAAGCTCCGACCATCTTCCTTTCCTTCACAGGCGCATCATATTTGAAAACAATCGTGCCGCCGCGAATAGCCGCCAGGATGACAAGAGTTTGCACCAGCACCTCGTCAGGATCTTTCAGCCGTCCATTTGGAATTGCGACGGATTCATCCGGGTATTTAGTATCTGTGTATATGACTCTCAGGGTTTTTCCCGTCTTCTTATGATCAACAATATGATTACTGATACAGAGTATATAGTTCTGGCGTACAAAGGAAAGCGTCGGATACATTGCTTTAGCGTATTTGATATTATGCGCGGTTACGACGCTCATGGCTTCGCTGAAGATCTCCGGCAGATGTCCGTCTTTGACGATATACTGCAGCCGCTCCGGATCCTTAAACCAGTCCTGGCTTCTGGTAAACATTGCAAAAGCGTACCACTCCTTATCCTCCGGCCTTTCCTTCTTCACTTCTTCCGTAAGTTTCTGAAATGCCGTATTTAGTGACTCCGGGTCTTCTTTCCAGCAGGAATATTCTCGAAACTTCTCAATCATAGTCATATATGTGTCCTCCTGTTGTCTTGTGTGATGTCTCCATTATACCACGGCTGCGCCGCCCGTCATGCGGAACCACAGAAAAACCTCCGGTTTAACGCGGGGCGTTCCCCTCTGTTACAAAACCGGCGACTCTGTTACTTTCCATATACACGAAAGCCCGAAAAACCGCGCAATTCTGCGGGCTGTTGTCTTTGTTGTTACAGTTTCCTGTTACCGCCTTAAAGTATTGAAACTATACTCTATACTATCCCCCTACTACTGCTATATCTATACTAAAAAATATAAGTTTTTGTACTTTATAGATAAACTGTAACAACAACCGGATATATGGCTTATTTCCTTGACTTTTCGCCTTCCCGGTGTAAAATTTCTGTTTCGCTTGTTCGCGAGCTCCGAGCATAGAAAAAGAGCCCCGGCCGAAACCGAAGCCCTTCCATTATTATTCGTAATCCGCCACGTCCTGATCTGGTCCAGTGTCAGGCAGATCGATATATCCTGAGTCCGCCAGGCCTTCACCAATGGCGTAGCCGATCACAGATGCGCCTGCCATGATCAGTGCCGCGACGCCTTCTGCTGTGCTCCGGTCTTTGCCCATGAAGATCAGCAGCATTGACACAAAGCCCGCAATAGAAAGCCAGAACTTTCGTGATGTCAGTTTCCTTACCCAATTGATGCCGTTCATTTAGGATCACCTCCCTTAAACTAAGCCTATGTGTGCCAAAATCATTCCGACTATTGCCGCCGTGACAAGACTGATGACCTGCCCCGCAACGCGCTCCCATTTTTCCGCCGGCTTCTGTTCTATGGCGTCAAGCCTTGATTCGTGCCCTTTCTGCCGTTCGCCGATGTCTCCAACGATCTCTGTCAGCCGGTCGATATTTGAGCCCTGTCTTTCGATCAGAACCCGGAGCTCGTTGATTCCCTGCCGCATATCTTCCACGGTCTTCATACGGGCCTCCAGGGACTTAATCTGCTGATCATGTACCGCAATCTTCGCCGTCAGATCTTCCATTTTCGCCTCCTTCGCCCGTGCCGGCTGTCTCCGCCGTGGAGGACTCTGCTGCTTTGACCGTCTCATAGATCTTTACTGCTGCTTCCATGCTTTCCGCTCGTATCAACATACTCACACCTCCACGACCTTGTAATATTTTATATTCGTTACCGTGATGTTAAACGCGGAAATATCCGCATCTCCTTCACCCCATGTAACAAGAAACCCGTTGCTTCCAGTTGCAAGACCACCGATTAAATATCCGCCAGTCTGAGCACCAACCAGATATTTTAAAGCGCCAAATGTATCTCGCGTAAAAGTCCCCTGCGAACTTACGGCTGAGCCAGGTGTAAAAGCCGATATTCTGCTACCCAGATCAAAAGCAAAGCACTTTCCACTGCTTCTCCACAAAGTATCGCTTGTAAATCGTCTTCTAGTTCCTCCAGCCGGGATTGCTTCGTTGGTTAAATTGACAGTAAGTGTGGTAGGATCTTCCTGTGTGTTTTGTGAATAATTTAACTGACCGCTATAAAAAGACACTCTATACCCGGTTGTGACCGGTATTGATGCACCTCCGGCTGGTGCTGTTCCAATGCTTATGTCTGCACCACAAAAAGTTGCCTGCGAAATATCAGATACTTCCTCGATATCAAATGCAGTTGTTCCGTGAGACGGTGTTATCCACGCTGTGTCGTAGTTGTCGTTACTCGACTTAGTCAGGACCTGCCCCGTTGTGCCTCCTGCTGGAACGCCTTGTCCTGCTGCTCCTGCCGGTCCTGCCGGGCCCTGTGCTCCGTCTGCGCCGTCCAGGATGTCGATTGGATTCGGGTTCTGCTTTCCGCCGTCATTCGTCCATGAAAGCCTGTGTCCTCCAGTGATCTCCGTAAGGGAAGGCGTGAAGGTTGTTCCGTCGTCGCCGTCGTCACCCTTCGGTCCTGCAGCTCCCGTTTCTCCCGTGTCGCCCTTCGGTCCCGCCGGTCCTGTGGCTCCTGTTTCTCCTGCCGGTCCAGCTGGTCCCGTGGCTCCGGTTTCGCCTGTGTCTCCTTTCGGTCCCTGGGCTCCTGCCGGTCCTGCCGGGCCTGTCGCGCCGGTCTCGCCTTTTTCGCCCGCGGGGATCGTGAAATTGAGAATGGCATGAGTGTCTGTTCCGGTATTTTCGACCGCCGCCTCGGTTCCAGGCTCCCCGGTCGTGGTTTCCCCGATCTCGATGATTGCGTTCTTTACGACGGAATCCGCAATTTTAAGCGTGATGCCCTTGACGTGCTGTGACTTATCGTAGTATCCCATTTTCTGCGCCCTCCTTCCTTTATTTGATCTTTCCGCCCTTGATGAGTCTGTCAACGTCGATATCTGCCGCGACACAGGCCATTGGTTTGCCGTTCTCGTCGATCCATCCGACCTGGATTTCTGCCCGGCCGTGTCTTAAAGCATAAAGATCATCCGGGTCAATAGAAAGCATCAGCGTGTAATCCGTGCCGTCGCTGAGCTGGATGTTCTCGCTTTCCTCTCCGTGTTCTTTTGTATAACAGATGAAAATGTCATCTTCTCTTTGACGTAAGTAAACTTCCACCCGTTCCGCGTCCTGAAGACTTACGCCCAGGCCGTCGGCGTCTTCCAGGATAATCGGGATATCAGGCGCCGTTCCTCGTACCATAGAAAGTGCCATTGTCGTGTCTCCTTTCTTTTTGCTATGAGTATGGCGGAAGAGGACAAAAAGCCCGCCTCACTCCGCCGCGTAAACTACAAAACCGTCTTCTTCGCCGTGGCCGTTCCATTCGCCTGTATACACATAACCACCAGCAAAAATGCTGTTTCCTCCTGCACCGTTGAAAGCCGGGGAGCCTATGGATACAGTCTGATCTGCCGTCCAGGTTGTGCCGTCTGATGATGTGTAACCTATGAATTCCTGGCCGGCCATGTCCCAAACGAGTATCTCATAACGGCCGGAGCTATAGACCGCGTTCCCGACCCAGCTATGATAAGACTGCAGCCGTGTCGCTCCGTCCCATCTCGTATTGGTATAGCTGCCCGTGGCCTGGTTGACCTTCCTGAAGTATGAGTTATATCTGTAGAAGATCTGCCCGTTGGCCGCGTGGATGTATTCAAGAGTCGGAACCGTGGAAGAAGAAGACAGTGTGCAGATTGTTCTTTCTGCTGCAGACCCTCCCGCCAGGCTCGTGATCTCCACCAAATCGGTTCCCGTGACTACGGCGTCGCTGCCTCCGCTGTTCCCGGTCCTTACTTTGACGGCATAAAGTTTTCCGGTGGCCTGATCGTGGAAGATGTCCCTGTAATAGAAAGATCCTGAATATGTGTTTCCTGTCGCCGCCGTTGAAACGCCCTGCACCGGGTCGATGATGAAGTATGACAGCGCTTTGCCGGTAGTCCCGGAAAGGTTCGCGCCGCCTCTCATGATGATATAGCCGTCAAGATAACCGGCCGCGATCATTCTCGAGTACGCATCAGCGCCCATTGTCAGAAGGATCTCGCTCCCGTAGTCAGAAGACAAAACCGGAAGGAAAATGGATGAAAAGTTCTGTCCGTTCAGTGAATACATGACCTCCGCCCCGGTCTGTGATCCGTCCGTATAATGGCGGTCATTGGCGGCAAGGAGTGCCCCGATCATGTGCCCGGCGCCGTAATAGCCGCGACTGCTGCCGGTATAGGAGCGCTGCTCTGTCCGTGTTTGTCCCGGCTGTCCCGCGGTCCATGGTGTCACTTTTACGGTCGCCATTCCTCCCGAGACGCTGCCGGAAACGGTATAAGCCTGTGTGCCGATCAATCCCATAAGTCCATAGCCTGCAACCATGCCAGCCGCGGAAGGAAAGCCGCCGGAGAGCTTCTTCCATATGCAGACCCCGTCTTTCCACATTTCGTCATGATAGTGGCCGGCAAAAAAGATCTCGTTGTGTTGGACGCCTCTGTAGAAAATTTTGCTGCTTTGTCTTCTCATATCATCACCCCGCGCTGCCCTGAACCAGATATATCGTGTTCGGCTCCTGAACTGCCGGAAGAACCGCCACAGATACGACTTTCAGGCTGTACTGTTCTGCCGCCTTTTCTGCCGCGCTCTGTGATCCTTGCCCGGAAGTGAAACGGATCCGGTGATTGACTTCTGTGCTTACCGGGCTTTCGATGTCTCCCCAGCATCCTTGCTCGAAAAGCGCCGAATAAGAGTCAAAAGTGTAATAGTATGTATCCTCTCCGATTGTCGTGCTTACCGGATCACCCAGCTCCAGCAATGCAGAAAAGAGCCCGCCGCTGATACTGAAGCCCTGATATGAAACGCTGGAACAGGCTTGCAGAAGATCATCCGCCATGTTCTGATCTGCCCCGGTAAAAGATCCCTCCAGCGTGTGCCCGGTCGCGGATCCGGAGGAAAAGCTCGTGCTTCCGTCCTTCAGAATGACCTGTGTTACATATGCCTCGCTGCAAAGGCTTTCAATGTCTGTGACCGTGATGCTCTGAAGGCTTGAGCTGCTGTTCCCGTGTACAGGGACAAGACGGAGCTTCCCTTCTTTCGTCATGCTCCAGTTCCCATGTGCCGCCGTCGCGATCTCCCGGAGAACGTCACGCATTGTCTTCCCGCCCGGATACGCGATCTGTACAGAAGGAATAGAGCTCCGGCTGTCCAGCGTTGTCCATAAGGCGTTACAGATATATGAGACAACAGACGAAGCTGCCTGCGGCCATAATGACGGATCATCCTCGCCGCTCGGGAAGTAAAGCTGCTCCGCCAGCATCAAGGAGTCATAAGCAGTAATAGCGGCTGAATGGTCCTGATTGATCTTGACGCTGTCCAGCCAGAACTGCCCCTGTGGAACCCAGTCTGTCGCCGTCTGCCCGTCTGCACTTACCCATCTGACTGAAGGAACAACAGACAGGATCCCGTCACCTATTGCGGGCAGGTCCAATATCGTTGTCGTGAACTCCGCGCTCGCCGCGTTCCCGATTCCGAAGCTGTCATACAGGCTGTGTGTGATCTTCGTGTCCCCTGCCGCTAAATCCTCGTTATAGTATGTCTGTCCGGAAGAGCCGCCGACCTGAATCTTGATCTCCATTTTAGAGTCGACGGCACTTTCCAGATCATTCCAGTGTGAAGGTGCGTTTATCATCGCTTCTGCCTCCTTTACACCTCAATAAGGTTGAAAGTTGCGCCTGCCCATAATGTTTCACCGTCCTGTGAAATCATGACTGCCGTCTCTACGCTGGATCCGTAAAAGGTCTTTGTGACCGTGTCAAGAATAGGATCAAGATATGTGATACTTACCGTCTCCTTGTCCAGGGCCGTATTCAGTGCCTTAATCTCTGCGTGTGTAAGTGTCCGACATGTAAAGGACAGCTTTCTTTTTGTTGTGATCCTTTTTCGCCTCATGGTTCCGGTTTTGTCGCGGCCGCTCTTGCTCGCGTCGATGTCGTTTCGCGTCCACTTTATCCCGCCGGCAGAGAGGTACGACGTAAAGTCTATATTGTCAATTTTGAATATTGCTGTCATACCGTAGCGCCTCCCATCCTCGTCATATTTCCGATTTGCTGTGATGCAACTTTGCCCAGGATCCTCTTATCAACGTAAATGTTATGACCATCCTGAACCGCCTGAAGAATAGACCCAAGGAGGCCAATGATTTCATCATTTCCGCTTTCTTCCCGGACGATCTGACGTATAAGATCTTCAGGAGCCTCAATGTTATAGCCTCTGTTCTGATCACCAAGAACCGCGGCGAACTCGTTGTTCGGAGGGATCACGGCACCAGACGCCAGCCGCGGCAATTTCACCTCCGAGATCTTGGGAATCCCGAGCGTCCAGGTCTGCCCGCCAAGCTTTGGCACCCACTCCGGGATGTCGACTTTGATCTCTCCGAGCATTGTCCCAATGGTATTGATTCCGGAAACAATCAGGTTCAGGAAGCCTTCAAAAATCGTGATCATTCCATTAAGAAAAGCCTTGCCCGCTTCGCTGAGTCCCTTCCATGCCCTGTCCCAGTCTCCTGTAAAGACGCCGGCCAGAAACTCGATAATCCCGTTGAACATCTTGATAACGTCTTCTACCACCTCGTGCAGTACCTCATGAGCGATCCGGAAAAAGTCAGTCAGGAACATTTTGACCCCGGCGATAATGTCATGCACAGCCCCGCCCGTGACTTCATCTATCCAATCCAGGAAAGCAAAAATCACGCCCTGCGCGATGTCCAGGATAAGGTGCCATTTTGCTTCGAACATATGTGCCAGGCCTGAAAAAATACCGCTGATACCGGAAAGGATAAGGTCTATATCTCCGGTCAAAATGCCCTTGATCACGTCCAGGACGCCGTGTCCGAATTCCACAAGACCATCTATCCATCCATGAAGGTGCTCCCTGAACTTCCCGAAATACTCGGAGAACTGCCCGCCCGTGATCTGATCAAAGAAAGCAACGATCATGTCAGCGAGTCCGTGAAGCGTTCCCCCGACTCCGTCCACGACTTCATGAAGGCCTTCAAAAGCCGTATCTATGTCGCCATTTAAGACGCCGTCAACGACCTTACCCATGCCGTCGAATATCGTCTCCACGCCGTCCGCGACTTCTGCCACACCTTCCTCATAAGCTCCGAAATCTTTCAGGCTGTCGTCAAAGTCCCAGGCCGGTGCGGTTCCTTCGCTGCTCGTGTCGCTCATGGTGTTCAGCTCGTCAAAGCCGGCCAAATAACCATTCGCATTCTTCGCTGCCTTCCCGACGTCCTCGATCCCGTCCGCCTCGCCGTGCAGGGCTTTTGCGTTTTTCTTGCTCTGCTCATAAGACTGTCCGAACAGAAAAGATGTGAACCGTCCGAGCACTACCATGACCTTTGTTAATACGTTCATCAGCCATGTAAGCGCCGGCACTACCGCGTCGATGATCGGCTGGATCATGGTCAGGAACGCGCCTTTCAGCCGGGCCAATGCCGCTGACGCTTCATCATTGTTTTCGACCGCGCTCCCGATAAGCTCCTTCAGTTCTCGTAATCCTTTTAAGATCACCGAGAAAAGGAAGACCTTCATGAACATTGTCTGGATCCGCTTTGCAAACTTTCCGGCAGTTTTCGCGATTCCGGAAAAGAGCGTCGCGAACTTTTGCTTGATCCCGGGGACATTCGCTGCTTCTGCCATTTTCGCCATTTCGCTCTCGATCTGTACCGCCGCCCCGCGCTGTGTCTCCAGAGCCTCCGTGAGCTCCTTCTCCTTCTGCTCCTGTGCTTCGATCTTCGGAAGGAGTTTATCTGCCGCATTCGCCTGCCGCTCCATCTCCTTGCTTTGCTCTTTCATTTCCTCCGTGATTTCCGCAAGGCGTCCCTTCGCGGCTACCGCGTTTGTGAGCTGTTCTTCCGGCGTCTCGCCAACTCTGACACTGCCGCTCGCGATCTCCTGAAGACGCTGCTGCTCTGCCTCCAGCTCCTTCAGCTTCTGCCGTGCCCGGTCTGCCGCTTCTGCTGCTTTGTCGAGCGCGTCTTCCAGTCCGGTTCTCGTATCCTTGCTCTTCTCCAGATCTTTCTCAAGCTTCTCCACTTGCTTTACAGCCTGCTGATAGTCCTTTTCTAACTGCGAATTATCCAGGGCCGTGGAAAAAGTGATACTGCCTTTTTCTGCCATCTCTCCCCCTCCTTTCTCGGATTTTAAACGTACCAATTATTGAATAGCTCTTCTTCAGCCTTCGTGGTTTTTTGTTTCAGCTCCACCATTTCCCTGTTTTCCCGGTAAAACTCCTGATCCATTTTATCCAGCTTCTTGCCGCGTCTCCTTTTGTCCCTGATCCCGACTATTCGCGCAAAAGTACAATCCCCGATCTCCCTGTATGCCGCCAGAAACGTCCACCAGTGCAGATGATCCTTCCCGCGGGCTTCATATCCCAGGATCCTGTTGACAGGGGCAATGATTAAAGGGTAGTCCTGCTCCCAGTCCATAAGCCGCGGGCTCTTTTTGGTCTTTATCTCTTCCCCGCCGTCGATAAACTGATAACACCACTTCACGGCCGCTTCGTAGTCTTCCGGGGGGATTTCGTCATAGTCCGGGTAAAACATCATCATAGCAGCCACGGCCTTGTCACTGTCCGGCATCTCCGGGTCACTCATCATCATGAGGATGTCCAGAACTTCCCGGAAGTCGCTTCTGATCTCGTATTCCCGCCCGTTGATCTCCGCCTTTTGTGGCAAACCGAAAGTCATTTTTTCGCCCTCGCCCTCTTCTTGTTGTATTTATTCGTATAGAAAGCGATCTTTTCACTTCGTGCCGCCTGCTGCTTCTTCAGATCTTCGTCCATAAAGTCAAGGATCCCGTAAAGCAGAAGCTCAATCAGAGTGAGACCGCCGGACAGTGAGTAAAGTCTCGCGGATCCGAAGACGTCGCTGCAGAAACCTTCCCCGAGTAAGGCGTCCACGGCTTCCCGCTGTTCCTTCTCCCTGGCTTTTGAGGCTTCAAAGCGTGTCTTTATGTCGGCCGTTTCATCAGTGATGTGGCTTTTGTGTATCTCTTCAAGGCGTTCCAGAAGGCTGTAAAGATCAGAAAGAAAGCCCTCATCTGTGGGATTGATCATGATGGTTCTTTTCCCGTTTATCTCCACTTCCTGGAGTCCCGTGCTCAGCTTGATGGTGTTTGCCATTGTCTTTTCCTCCTGTTCATATTTGCTGAAATTATGGTCGAAATGGACAAAAGAAAAAGCCCCAGGGATGATGAGGCCCCGAGGCTGTCGAATTAGTTCTGCTGTTGTAGTTTTTATGATCAGGGGACCGGGGTGAAAGTGATCGCGCCGGTGGTGCCGTCCTTTGCCGCTGTGCCGGTCTGTCTTGTACCGCCAAAAGTAACGTCGATAGGCATGCCGAGATTGCCGCCGCCTTCTCCGCCCAGGCCGGTCGGTTTGACCATGGACTCCGGATAGCGCTCTGCAAACGGGGTTCCGGAAGTGCCCGCATAGAAGTGGACAAGCAGAAGATCCTGAGCTGTGAGGGCCTGCGCGTTCTGATCCTTCACCGCGAGGTTCCAGATCTTCAGCGCTGCCTCGTCAGCCCCGTCAAGCGGCCACGGATCGAAACTCTGAGTGATGATCGGTTTTTTCATTGTGACAAAGGTGTTGCCGAGGATGTCCTGCGCGTTCTCTTCGCTCCAGTCCATTTCCATGCTGGAGTCGTCGGTTCTCTTTCCGATCGCGTGCCATTCCGGGGTAGCTACGCTGCCGGTGTTCAGATACAGGATCATGCTCTCACGGGCAATAGTCTGACCGCTCGGAGTGTTAAAAGTAAGGTCTGCCATTGTTTAGCTCTCCTTTCTGATTTTCTTTGTATACCGTACTGATATTTCTATGGCGTAAATGCCGAGCCCTTCATCGGTGCTGTCGTAAAGCCTTCCATCAGAAGCCATGATGATCTCTGATTCCGGATAGTCACCGAAGGGTAGGTGATTGTGTTTGATATTCTCTTCCTGGATATATTCCGCGAAGTCGATCAACCAGTCTGCATTGATCGTTGCTAATGTGTCGTCCCCGGCCGCTTTATTCAGGATCACATAAAGGGCAAAGTTCAGCTGATTCTGGACCTCGACATTTCCGAGGATGTCGGCCCGCCTCTCAAGCTCCACAAGCCCCGCCGGAAACAAGCCAGCGTTGGCCGGAAGTTGGTCTGTGTAGTCGATGCAGAAATGATCCAGAATGTCGAAATGTTCATACTTTGAAATGAAATCTTTCATTTTTTCCAGTTTTGTCATTTCTTCCCGCTCCTTTCCGCATAGTTTTTGATTGCCGCCGCCAGTGCTTCTTTTTCATGTCGCATCATGGTTTCATCCCAGCGCGGTCCCGCGAGCGGGTTGTGGGTCCTTGTGTATTTAATCGGCCCGCCGCTTGAAATTCCGTTGTACAGCCATTCCGCATAAATCGCATTGACCGTGATGGTTGTGCTGGAAGTGACCGCAGTGAGTTTTGTCGCCAAGGTGCCGGTCCGGTAAGGCATGTATCTTGTCATTCTCCGGCGTATTTCATGAGTCGCATAAAGCTGTGTTTTCCCGGTTACATTAAGTCCTAATTCCTTTACTGCATCCGTAAGCGGGTTGACTTTTACCGAGATTCTCATTTTTAGCCCTCCGCTTCTATATGGACGATCCTGCCCTGGAAGTGTACCGGATGGACAGAGCGGATAACACAAAGCCCCGCCGTATTTGAAGGCAGGAACCGCGCCCATTCTTCAGCCGTAGCGATACGCGGCCCGCTCCCCTCCAGAACTTTGTCGCCGGGGAAAATCTCTGTATCCGCCCCCGGGATAATTAAGAGATGAGTATTCTTCTCCGTGTCGCCGCGCTGTCCGCTGTCCTGTGTCTTTTTCCTTCCATAGTAAACGCCGGAAATTTCCTGTCTTTTAATCACTCCGCTTTCTTTGTCGCGGTGGTAGACAGTCACGGTCTGAGTACATAAGGCATAAGCCCCGGGGAAGACCGGCTGCCCGTTCCTGATGATAAACATGTCAGTCCACCCCCCGGTATATGTCGAGATACTGCCGCGCCGCCTCATACAGTGCCCGCGCCTGTCCCTTTTCGGAAAGGTCAATCGCGGAGACATTGACTGCATAAGATACAGAGATCTCTCCGGTTTTAAGCGATGATACCGGGCCCGCGCTGCCGCTTCCGATCGCGTCATATGTGGCATAGATGTCCGCCATTGCACAGACTGCCATTTTGTCAGCGTCCGGGCTGTCTTCCGGAACCGTTACAACATAATCCCGCGTGTACTGCTTCAGTTTGGTCAGCGCTTTCTGTGCGTAGTACGTCCAGGATTCCTGTGAAATGGAGGAGCCGCCATAGGTCCCCCTGTAAAACTGAAAGTTCACCATGATAGCTCCTCCCTTCTTAGTCTTTTACCGCTTTGCGTGTCGGCTTCTTTTTGTCTGTGGCGGGCTTCTCTGCCGGGTCAGACTTTGAAGCTGTCACGATTTTGAAAACCCGCCCTATGATCTTGCTCATGATCATCACGCCTTGGTGTGGACGTAGATACCCGCGATCTTGTTCGCGTAGACGGAAGCAATGCCGACCTTGCGGTAGCCGAAAGCATAAGCATCAGCCTTCTGGTTCACTTCCGGAGAGATGACCTTCGGGGCAACGTGCTTCGGGAACTGCACAACAGCGGGCTTGTGGATGATCATGAAGTTGATATCCTTTGCGCCGGTTGCTTTCTTGTAACCGCCAGCGGTCTCGCCGGAGCTGGTGCCGTCCAGCTGCTCAATAGCGGTGTAGAAACGGCCCTGCGGGACCTTCGTGATGCTCGCGAAAGAAGCCAGGACTTCGCGGCTCTTGGTGGTGTCCATATCACGGATCAGACCGTAAAGCGCCGGAGTGATGAAAAGGTGTCTGTCCTCTTCCGGAACCTCCGCGTCAGTCATTGCGTCAACTGCCGTAGAAAGAGCCGCGATCACTGCAGGGCCGGTGCTCAGGTTTGCTGCAACTGTGGTCGGGGTCTGTGCGCTGCCGCCAGCCGGGGTGTAAGAGAAGCCCGCATAAGAAGCGAAGCGGAAAGCGTCCTCTTCCGGAACGACCTTCGTTCTAATAAATTCGCCGGCCAGCTGTCCGAAAGCCACACCTGCGGTTTCCAGGTTGTCCATGACGTCGGTCTGGAACAGTCTGCCGCGGTCGAAGTTGCAGGCCTTGGTCTGATAAACGAGGGACACAGCGCCGTCCACATATCCGCCGTTGCGGGAGTAGTCAGCGAGGCCGTCCATGTCGATCATGGGGATGCAGAGTTCGTTCGCGTTTGCGCCGGCCCTCACCAGATCCGGGTTTCCGTCCAGCTTTGCGGTCAGAGATGCTGCTTTGTATACGGCGTCAAGTACAGGAACATACGCTTTTGCGAGTTCGATGCTGTTATTGTAAGCCATAGTTTTTTCCTTCCTTTCTGATTTTTAGTTTTTCGGTGGCTCAACGCCTGCCGCCCGGTAGAAGCGGGACAGGTCGTCATTTGTGCCTCCGGATCCGCCGGCGCCTGTGCCGGAGCCTGCAGAAAAAGGAGGCGGGGTTGTCGGCTTGTCGACTCCGAAAAGATACGCATCAGACTCCTTGAGTCCCGCGATGGCTTTTTCGATGTCTGAAGCCTGGTTCTTTGATGCTTTGAGGGCATCCATGTCGAGAAGCGCCGAGATGGCTTTTGCGTTACGTCCTCCGGCTTTCTGGATTGCGTCCTTGATCGAATTGTCAAAGTTTACGCCGTCCAGCTTTGCCTGCCATTCGCTGTCCTTCCGTTTCAGATCTCCGCGAAGCTTCGCGATTTCCGCGTTCAGACCGTCGAAGTCCTTACCTTCAAAGGCCGCGAGTGATGTCTTCGCCGTCTCCAGCTGGTCCTTGATTGCGTCATAGTCCTTGAAAGCGTCCTTTGCTGCCTGGATGTCTCTGCCGTTTTCCGCCATGATCGCGTCAATGATCTCTTTGGTCAGGGCAGTCTCTCCAATTTTCAGATTCTGTAAAAACTCTCTCTTCATGGGGTCCTCCATCCACTACGCTTTTTTACGGGGTCGCTTCCCTTGTGGTCTGCGTTTTACGCCCGCCGGCGGTTTAGTATCTGCCGGAAATATGGAATATTTGGACAAAACCGGAAAACCGGGGTCGGGCTGCGCCCTCCCATTAGTTTTACGAGGGGAAAATCAAAGAACCAGGAAAAGGCAGGAGTTCAGGAGGTTTCCACATTCCGTTACAAAACAGGCAATCTGTTACTTTTTTTTGACACTGAAACTCAAAAAACCGCGCAATTCCGCCGTTGTTGTTCGTGTTGTTACAGTTTGCTGTTTTGTCTTTAAAGTATTGAAACTTATACTATCCCCCTACTGTATCTATCCTTAAACTTTAAAAGTTTTTGTACTTTAAGAGACAACTGTAACAACAACTCGTAGAACGGCTGAAATGCGGGGTTTTTCGCGATTTTCTGTTTATGGGGTGTATCGGATGTTCGCGAACTTTGAACAAAAAAGAAGAGCCCCGGTCTATTCCGGAAGCTCCTCTTGCTCTGGTATCCACAATCTTTCTTTCTGCAGCCTCAGCCCGGCATTATACGAAAACTGCCGGTATTCATTCTGTAGCATCCTGAGTTTTGTTTCTGCTGCCTTGACCCGTCCCGCGTCCCCGGAAGCATCCGCCGCCCGGAGCCGTCTCTTCTGCTGTCGTATCTTCCTTTCATATTCGCGCTGCTGCTGCGTCGCCTCGTAGCCGGTATAGTGCTTGCCGTTGATCGTCACGCCTCGCTCGTTGTCCTCGCGCAATTTGTTCAGCTCCTCCTCGCTGTATTGCGGCTCCTGTCCCAGCATTATCGGAAAAGCCGCGTGCGCACAATTCAATGTTCCAATTTTCCGAACCAGGCTGCTGTTCAAGGCTTCATATTCCTCGTTGCTGTACTGCCTGCCCTGTATCGGTTCATGATCAGGTGCGGAACAGGCGTGTGCCGTGATCTCCCATCCGTCGGTTCCGAGGAGGTCCGCCATTTGGTGTTCTATGGAGTCCTGCATCTTTCCCAGTGTAGAAAGCAGCGTGGTTCTCATGACGCTCTCTATACTATGGTATGTCTCCGGCTCCGCTTCGTCGTTGATATCATCTTTATGGGCAACAGACAGAATCCCACGCTCTGCCAGTTCCTTTGTCGCGGCATGGAAGGCGTCGATATACTTTTTCCCTTCCCATACCTCCCTGACCATCCTTTCAGCGCTCCGCGTGAAAGCTTCTTCCATCTGCCAGGGGAGCTTGTCCACTTCATAGCCCGCCGCCTTTGTGATCTCTGATATAGAAGAAACTGCTTCTTCCAGCGCCTTACTGATTATCTCTTCGCACTCCGCCGCATATTCTCCGCCGCCGTCCTGCTGTATCGCGACCTTTGCCACGCTCCTGATCAGTGTTTTCGTTTCCTTCTTCGCTGTGACTTCTGCCGCTTTTCTGCCTGCTTTGACGTCGGCCAGGAGCCGGGAGACGACCTGCTGCAGCTGTCTTTTTGTCCTGATCTCCGCCGGATCTATCTCCCGTAACCGCCTCAGAACTTCCTCGAATATAGCGTCATCCAGGGTCTGTCCTATTTTTGCAGAGCTTTCTTTGATTTTATCGACCTGGTCCGGTTTCAGCATCAGTCATCACCGCCTTCGGTCTGTGACGCCGGCATATACTTTTCCCTGACTTTCTGCAGGTCTGATTCTGTTTCTGTCGGCATGCCAAAACGCCAGCCTAATGCGATTTCCGGCTTTAAGAGGCCACGTGCCACAAGATCAAGATAGTCGGCCCATGTCTTTTCTTCGTCATAAAGCACGCCATTGCCATAATCAAGTACCACCTCTTCCGGGTCTGTCTCATGTGCTCCCGGTACGTGATACAGAACGCCAAGGATTCCGCAGATTCGCACCACTTCCTTAACGGCTCTAGTCCACATGTCCTGAATATCCATGATCGAAAGGTTGTAGTCTCCGGCGCTGCTCGTGATCTCGGTCGCTGTTCTTTCCACGGCTTCCACTTCAGAAAGAAGTCCGCGCTTCAGGCCGATGATAGATTCAATAGAACGGAGAGCGCTCTGTTTCCTTTCTTCAAAGCTCTGGGTCCTTATGGCCGGGGAGTATGTCGTCACTCCGACGTCCTCAGGGTCGCCGTCAAGACCGACGAAAAGAGAACCGGAAAAAGATCTGCGCCCGAATTCGTCTTTCTTGACAAGATCAGCAGAAGCAAAGACGCGGCTCCGGGCGTTGTCATACTCAAGGCTCATAAGCCATTCGTTATGATCAATCGTGTGGATCATCTCCGCCGCCGGGGCATATATGGAAACGCCGTCCGGGCTGCCGTCCACCGTATTTTCCAACGGGGTCTTGATATACGCCATACCGAGACCGTAAAGCGGAACAGGGAATATGTAGTCCGGAAGGAGCTCCGCATACCGGGGAAGGGATGAAAGCGGAACCCGCGCGCCCAGCATGTCGGCGTTGTCGCTCATGTAAAGCATATTCTGGATCCGGAGAAAACCAGCAGCGTCCACAGTACGGCGTTCCAGGAGGTTATACCAGTGCGTGCTGCTTCTTGTCGTCTCAATGCTCCCGACGTCAACCGGAATACCATCTCCGTCACGCCCGAAAACAAAGACCCGGTCTCTTCTTAAAACAGATATCTTCCAGCCTGTCCTTGTCGGGTATGGTTTGAGCCATGATTCGCCGCCAATCAGGGACTGCTGCAGCGCTGTCTTCTTCACGCGATCCAGTGCAGAAAGAACCGCCGCGCAGAACTGATCCCCGGTTTTCGTGGTGCTCGCCCCGTATTCTGAAAAGGCAGTTCTGGTCAGTTTAGCCACGATCGTATAGCCCAGACGCTGCGCCGGATCCTCTTCCGGAAGGCGTTCGCCGTCATAGTAAAGGTTGTACCAATCATGAATTGCCGCCCGCATTTCCACGCTCGTGATATCCGGAACGCCGAAGGCCTCCAGGATCTGCGCCCGCGTTGTGGTGTTTTCGATATTCATCTTTTGTCCCCCTTTCCGTTTCCATTGTTTATGACAATTTTCCGCAGGCTCCGCAGCCCCGTCTCCATTCCTCGGATATAAGCCCGCAGCTCCCGGTTTTCTTCCTCCAGGGCCTCCGCTCGTCTCTCCAGACGCCGGTTTTCCGATAAAATCAGGTCCCGTGAAGCTTCTGGAAGATACTTTATGATTTTCTCTTTATAATAAGAAGAAACTCGTTTCAAAACCTTAATCATCATCCTTGTCCTCCTTGTAGCCGTTGTCTTTGAGGTACTTCCGGAAAGCCGCCGATTTACGCCGAAGGATCGTCATGACGAAATACCGCGTCTCGTCCATTGAGTGGTCGTCCTTCTTTATGACGGCGTCCTCGTTTTTCTTCTCGTCCCAGCTGTACAGACCGAATTCCCGGATGCAGTCTCGGCAATTCTTCCCGATAAGCAAGAAGCCGGCTTTCAGCGCCGTGGCCGTCAGAGTAATTCCCGGTATGACAGCGTTTTTAGCCTTCCGGACAGAAAACCGCCCATGCCTTCTGATAGTCACAATAAACTCGGATGCTGCCGGGTCCACTATAACCGCCTCAATCTTCCGGTTTCCGGCTAAAGCCTCCAATTTCGCGTAGTATTCCTCAGAAGTCATCTCGGTTTTTGTCTCTCTTCCTGAATGGTAGTACTCAGCAACCCGGACGCCGCGCCCTTCTCCGTCTATCATCCATAAGCCCATACTTGTTGCGTTGTAAGTGCCATAGTCTACCGAGATATACCACTCAGCCGCGTCCTTCTCATCTATCATCTTTATAACGTGTTTTTTCTTATCAAAGAAAGAGTAGACAAGACCATCAGCGAGGCACCAGAGCCCCAAAATGTAACGATTGTAAAAAACTCCGCTGTACAGCCGTTCATATCTTTCCCTGATAGCCGGCGCCAGCCCGTTGTTGTCCGTCATTGTGAAGTGGACGCGCAGAGCTTTCTTCTTCTTTGCCTTCCTGATCCACTCTTTATAGAACCAGTGTGCGGGAGAGCCGGGGTTACAGTTAAACCAGAACCGAGAGCCCGGAACACTACATCTTGCCAGCACCTGTTCAACAAAACTTTGCGGCATCAAGGCGACTTCATCCAGGAGACAGCCGGCGAGTGTCATACCTTGAACCAGTGTATAGCTGCTCTCATCACGACCGCCGAAAATGTAAAAAGAATTCTTCTTTCCCATGTGCTCAATGATGACCAGGTTTTCCGCCCGCTTTTCGGTGATGTCGTAATCCGCCGGGAGCCAATCGCGAAGATGAATAACGACATTTCGCCGGAAACTCTCGACCGTCTTCCCGCACATCGCGAAAGATTGATCTTTGAAAGTCTCCATTGACCACATCACGAAGCCAACGGTCATGGCAACGGTTTTCCCGGATCTTATTGAGCCATCACATATTATCGCCTCTCTGTCCCTGTATGCCGGGGAGTCCCACCATAGCATGGCGATTTTTTGTCGATTTGAGAGAGGCGCGTATATCATGGCTCTTCGTCCTCCTCGTCGTCATCAACAGGAGTGATCGTACCGGCAGCAGACCGGAGCAGTTCGCCCAGGTTGTTGATAATAGTATGATCAGACGCCGTCTTTGCCGCTGTGCTGTAGCCGTGTTTACTCATCCATAACGGGGCAAGTCTACTGTTTATAAGACCGCGCTCAAACTTTTCTCTGGCGTCGGCTTCGATCTCCTTGTCAATGGTGTCCACAACGTGGCAAAAGCGAGGGTCTGCCTTGTAAGTCTTCGTAAAAGCTTCTCTTCCAATCCCGGCAAAAACACAGAACCGTGTCAGCGTATAGGTAACCGGAGTGCTCTTCTTTTCTGTGACCGTCTCCGTCTCTGATTGTCCGTTCCTTCTAACTGTGACGGTCTTCTTGATCGTTGTAGTTTGGGAGTCCGCCCATTTCTTGTATTTCTCCCAATCAGCCAGCATCTCGTCCGGAGTTTTCCATTTTCGCGGCCGTCCGATTGTAGCGCCCAAAGGATTTTTCGCCATTCTCGTCCCTCCTTCCTTGTTCATTTTCTTCATAAATATGGGTGAAATGGACAAAAGAAAAGCCCCGGAAAACTGAAAAACCCCATCACCGGCGCGAGGCTCAGCAATGAGGTTCTTCTGGGAACAAAACTTTAGAAAAAATCAGGAGGTTTTCTTATCACACACCTTGGTTATGACGGATTTGAGCAAAACGGGAAAACGGGGCAAAAGTTATCGATGTATTCTCTCCGGCGGGCATTATATGACGGCGTCCTGACCTTCCTCTCGTATGGATCACCGGCCAGGTATAAGGCGCTGTGATTTACGAGTCTGTCGGCGTTCGGGTGCCCCATTCTGATGAGATAATCAGCGACGAGGTGTTGGATATTTTCCGGAACTGTGCCGCCGTTTTGTCTCCGGTATCCTTCGATGATCCTGTTGATCACTGTGACGTCGTGCAGCAGATCCCGGGCCCTCGTGTCAAGGTAGTCAGTATCTATGTGGACGATGTTGATGTCGGGGTAGTGCCAGGTCACAAGGCGGTCACGCGCTACGGTCTTTTCCCCGTCCCCGTTGTGCAGATCTCCGTCTATCTCCACGGCTATCCAGCGGCCTTCTATCTTTATAAGGATGTCGATCTCGTTGAAGTGCTCCGGGGCTCCTTCCATTGGTGTTGCGATCATGATCTCCATTTGAGGTTTTAAACCGGCAAGTGCGAAGATGAAACCGGCCGCCGCTTCATACTTTGATCCGAAGGACAGCTCTCCGGAGTAGGCTTTTGCTCGCATATACTCGGTAATACTCCGGGCCCACGGGCTTATGACGTCGATTCCTTGTTTTTCAAGCAGAGTGATTCCATTTTCTACGGCTCTGGTCGCTGTCATCCTGTGGTAGTCAAGATCCGCCGCTATTCTCCTTGATATCTCGCTTTCGGCGCAAGCGGTGCAGTAGGATCTGTGTGTCGGGAGAAAGCCTCTGTTGTCTCCTTCCATGTCATCTGTCGCAAAGGTCCACAGTGCCGGGGCGCCGCATGTATAACACCGCGCGCTGCTGTATGGCTCTCTCCTAAGCTGCAACCTGATCTTCTTTTCTGTCTTTTCACGTGGATATGTTTTGCGTGTGATTTTAGTGGTCATGAGTGAGGGACCTCCTTTTGTTTTTTTTTCTGGAGTACAAGGTCCCCCCTCCATAGTCCCCTCTCCGGTCATGAACCGCGCCGCCTATAGCGGAAGAGGGGAAGCTTCTTTTTATTTAGTTGTTGATCATTTCCGCGTGCTCTTCTTCTTCAAGACCTTCAGGCTTTCCGTCCTTCATGAGCGGTGATTCCCCGAAGTAATGCGTTCCCTCGGCTTTCCGGTAAAGATCCTCCGTTTGACAGGCCTGGTCGCCGATGTTGGAGCGTCTCTGGTAGTCTTGCTGTGCAATTCGTTCATATGCCCGTTGTACGCCGTAGACTCCGCAGCGCTGCGGTCCTACGTAGCGATACTCCGGCAATCTGTCGAGCAGCTGGTTAATGATCCTGGTTTCTGACTGCTTTGCTGCTGACCACTCCAACCCGAGTGCATCGCACCATATCTCGCGGGCGCAGATCCTTTGTCTCTTTTCGACTTGCCTATACAGCGGGAGCGTTTTCGCCGGGGCTCCACAAAGCCAGCCGTGCCGCTCTTCCGTTGTCCATGATGCATAAGAATCCGGGAAGAACTTTTCTAAGTAGTTCCGGATAGCGCTCTCGTATGGGTGCTCGTCGCGGTGGTCTTCCTGGATCTTTTCCGCCTCGGCCAGCATTTCGCCTTCCAGATAGAGCTTCGTACCTTCCTTATATCTAACTATGGCCTCCGCCCAGAGCTGGTCGCGCTCTGCCGCCAGGTCTTCGTTAGGCTTCTGAAGCTGCCTTTTTGCGTCGCAGTCCACCATCAAAAACCGGCGGTTTCCTGTGAAGTCCTTCAAGCAGACGCGGTCGTTCGTAGATCCGAAGAAGACACACTGCCGCGGATGCACCTCTACGTAGCGTCCATAAGCCGCCCGGTAGGAGTCGCTGGTCTTCGACAGAAAGGCCTTGACGTCGTTCGCGTCTCTCTTGCTCAGTGCCGCCAGCTCCGGAATTTCGATCAGCCAGGCCGTCGCCAGCTGCTCCATAGCGGACTTGTCTCCAAAGGATGTCATAGAGTCGCAAAACCATTCGCCGCCCATGATTGAGAAGAGGGAAGATTTTCCGATACCTTGCGCGCCGTAAGTGATTAGCATGCAATCAAACTTCACGCCCGGGTTCATGATCCGCGCCACTGCCGCCGTGAAGGCGATCCTTGTGACGGTCCTGGTGTACTCCGTGTCAGCAGCCCCGAGGTATCTTATAAGAAGGCTGTCCAGGCGTTCTGTTCCGTCCCAGGCGGGCAGGCTTTCAAGCATCCGGCGGATTGGATGATACGCATTCGCCTGTGCCACGCTCGTGACCGCGTCGACCGCGTCGGCTTTCGGCGCCCTCCCAAACTCGGCCTCGAGCCATATTCTGAGGTTCGCCAAGTCGCCGTCTGTCCATCCGGTGCCGGCCGCGTTTTTTCTCCATGGCAGATCATCCAGAATGTCAATCTGGCCTGTGAGGTTGTTGAATGCGATTGCCTGTCCGACCCCGTGATCCTTCATAAAAAGTGCGAAGTTCGTGACGCAGCTCTTTAGATTCCCCTTGCTGTCTGTCAGGTACTCGGTCTCCGGCGTCTTTACTTCCGGCTCCGGTGCTTTTTCTTCCTTGCCCTCTCGCCGGTCCATTTCCTTGTTCCACCACTCCGCCATCTGACTGTCGCTTCCCTTGTGGTTTACGTAGGCAATTACGCCCCAGGCGTCTGTGATTTTGTACTCGGCGCCGATTCTGATCTTCCCGTTGTGAAGAAGCTCCAGATCCATCAAGAAGTGGCTGCCTATGTACGTGTAGTGTGTGCCGTCCTCGGCTTTTTCATACTCGCCGATGATGTAGCGGTCGAGGATCTCTTCCGGGGTTCCCGTCCCGGCGAAATCCTTCCGCAGCTCTTCTAAAGCTCTCATGTGTGACCTCCTTAGCTTGTTTTTGCCGGAGTAATCACGATCTCGGTTCTCGGTGCTTCCTTATCATAAAATACCCTGCTGCCGTCCGTTGATGTGATGATGCTTGCATTGTCGTCCTCCAAAACTCCGTATTTCACGAGTATGTCGTGCAGCGCCTCGTGCAGATTCGTAAGATCCACGCGCCGCCGCGTTCTCATGTAGTAGTGAGCCTGAATATTCACCGGCTCCGCGATTTTTAATTCCTTCCATGGCTCCAGATACTTTCCCGCCGCCTCCTCATATTCTTTATATTGCTTTGAAGGGATTGGGATATATCTGCCGCCCGCTCTGATAATCCTCTGGCTGTTCTTTTTTGTTCTCGGGTCTCCTTCTATCGTGATTCTCCATGCTTTATTATGACTGAATGACTTTTCCATTTCTGCCTCCCCCCTTTCCTGTTATGTGACGCCCATGGATTATGGGGGAATTGCGCCGCAGCGGAGTCGGACCGCCCCAGGAGCCGCAGCTCCCTGCACCGTGCCGGCGCTGTTTTTCATACTGCCATTGCTGCCCGCCGTGCTCTCATGTCTTCCATGATTGCCCCCGCGCTGACTCCGTCGTAGTGACCGACCAGCAGGATATCGTCCCCCGGGCAGCTCCTCCGAAGTTGCTGATCAAGCAGCTCCCGTGTCGGTACGCCGGAAACCATAACTTCTTCAGTGCCGCATGCTCTTCTGACCAGCACGCCCCATGTAAGCTTTTTTCTCATTTTGTGTGTCCTCCTTGTGTGTGTTTTTGTTCCCTTGTGGGAAGTGCGCCTGTGGGCCTTGCACCCATCCGCCGGCGTTGGTTCTCTCCGGAGCGCTGTTCTTTTTAGACCTGCGGCAGGCCCTGTGGCACCCATAAGCAAAGGCCAAGACCCGTAGATTCCGCGATTACTTTCACGAGGCACCTGCGGATCGCGTCAGTGATATCTCTCATGTCGGCCGCTGGAACCTGCTTTTCGCCGAACTTTGTCGTGTAGGAGTAGCCCTCGCCCCGCATTGAGTTGTTGTTTGAGTCCATGACCGGCAGCCAGGTCTCGTAGGTCTCGCCGCCGTTGAGAGTGAGCCTGACTCCGACTACATAGCCGGTAGGATCCGCCCAGAAAAGTCTGCCGTCCGGGGCCTTGATGACTTCGTATACAGCATCAGGGAAGAACCTCCGGACTATGTGCCAGGCCGCAGCCCATGATAAGTAAGAGAGGCTCTTTCCGCCGCCCGCGGGCTTCTGCTCCACCCAGGGAGTGATGTCGATGGCATAAAGGCTGTAAGTTGGCCGCTTTGCTGGTGCCGTCTGCTGGTTGATGGTGTTGTTCATGATCTCGTTCATGGTGAACCTCCTTTTTTTTGTGTGTGTGATTTTTTTCTGGTTTGTTCCCCGTGAAGGGAGAGGAGCGCTCGTGGGGCTTGCACCCGGTCCGCCCGGCTTTTCCGGCAGCGCTTTTCTGTTTACTTCCCGGCGGCTTCCAGGAGCTCCGCCTTCGCGGCTTCTACAGCTGCTTCCATCCGCTTTCTGCTGTTCCTGATTGCTGTAAGCGTTGTCCACTCGCCGTCCTTCATGTAGTAGCCAGTGGCCTTTGTGTAGGAGCAGTGGCACTCGACATCAAAAGATGCGCTGTAGTGATGACCATCTTCCCACCACTCGACCTCCGCCACGCTGTGCTTTTTCTCATACCAGTCACGGTGCTGCCGGTTTCCTTCTCCGCCCCAGAAATAGCAGTGCTTCATCCGCTCGGCTTCGTACTCGATAGCCTTGATGTGTCTGATCGTGGCTTCGTTCCATGTCTCCTTCGGGATGATTGCCACGGGAACGGCTTCCGAGTAGTCCTTCAGAAAGATTTCTTCGGCTTTGGCTTCGTTCTTCGCCAGTATTTCGGCGGTCTTCATTTTGCGGTGACGACGTGACTCTTTGTACTCGATCTCGAATGTTTTTTTTGTGTTCTTCATGATTTTTGCCTCCTGTGTGTGATATTTTGGTTTTGTTCCCCGTAGGGAGTGGGCGCCCCGGGTATACTCCGGAAGGCTCTCGGATCCTCCGCGCCCCTCTGTCGCCTATATGTCTGAAATGAAACGCATTTTTTCGATGAGCACAAAATTTTTACAGTGCTGTCGTTTTCAAATTCTCCCGTTCCCAGGCTTCCGAATCGAAAGGAGTGATTTCTCCGCTGTAGTCGTAAGGCGGATCCGGTTCCTCGTCCTCGTCCGGTATCCAGTAGTCGATGACCTGCTCCGATAACGCCTCGGCCTTTGCTCTCTCGTAGCCTTCATCGATTTCCGGCGTGAAAGGGTTGTGCCATGGTGCCATGATCATCAGCATCTCGTGCTCAGTGACTCGCGGCAGCAGCTTTTCCGCTATAAGCATCTCTTTGACTTCCCAGGATCCGTCCGTGAAGCGCCGTCTCAGCGTCCGCATTGACATTCCAAGTGCTTCTGCGAGGTCCTCCAGTCCCAGGCCCTCCCGGATCAGCTCCGCCTGCATCTCTCTTTTCGCCTGTGTCTGCTGCTCTTCATTGATGATGATTTCGTCTTTCATGCTCTTCATAATGGGTTACCTCCTTTTGTTTTTTCTGATAGTAATATGACAGATTGGCTTTCAGATAAAATCGAGTTTTTACGCTTCCGCGTTCTTTTCTGTCCATTTTCAGTAGTAATATGACAGATTGGAAAACAAATAAAATCGAGTTTTCCGCCTTCAGCGTCGTTTCTGTCACTTTTTCTACTTATATTATGGAAGATTGGGTTTTCAAAAATCGGGGGTTTTTCGGGTTTTTCAGGCCATTTTCGGCTATTTTTGCAGATTTGCGTTTTTGCTGTGCTTTTCGGGTAAGTCGGCCAGATTTCCGCCATAACCCTTCCAGGATAAAACACCGGGGAGGAATGGCTATGACATACCGTGAATTCGTTGCGGGGCTCGCGATCTATGATAAGATAGGAGCGGGGAACGACGAGCTGACATTACTGATTATGAAAAAGAAAGAAAAGGAGGTTCTGGACTATATACGGACGTTCCACGCTGCGGCGGTTTCGTGCGTGGGCGGTTCAGGGCGTTATGCCGGCTCCTGGCAGACCTATGTAGGCCACGGAAGGAAAGACCGGCGACTGATCCGGGCGGCGACGCTGGAAGGGCTTCTGGAGGCTCTCGCGGGCTTCTATGGCCTTAAAGAAAAGCCGAAGAAGAAACCGCGGCCGGTCACACTGGAGTCGTACTTTCCGCACTGGCTGGAATGGAAGGGAAAACGGAACGGCAATAAATCCGGCACCATTTACCATAACGAAGTGGACTTCCAGCGGCTGGTATCCGGTACAAAGCTCTCTCGGCTGCCGCTTGATGAGATCACGACAGAGGATCTTGACGAGTGGGCCCGCGGGGTTCTGATAGAAAAGCCGTTATCGTCTCAGCGCTGGAACACATACAAAATCTGCGTGACCGGGCCTTTGGAGCTTGCTCTTCGTGAGGGGCTCATAAAAGAAAATCCGTGGAAACCGGAGCTGATGGACCTGAAGCGCCTGTACAAATCTCCACGCCGGGCTCCGTCAAAAGAAAAGATCTTTTATGACGATGAAATAGAAAGAATTGTTCAGAAGTGCCTGGAAGACTATGAAGCAAACCGGAACAGCGCGAATATTGCTGTGATCATCAATTTCGATCTCGGCTTGCGCGTCGGGGAGCTCGCGGCTTTGAAGTGGGAAGACCTGGACCAGAAGGCCGGCACCATCTGTATCCGTCGCCAGGAATCGGAAGGGAAAGTGGAGGAGTATGTAAAGAGCGACTCTGCAGCCGGTTACCGTGAACTGCCTCTGAATGATCATGTAATGACGCTGCTGCGCCGGATCCGGGGCGGGCGTCTCTCCGGGTTTATATTCACTGATGACCGCGGGAGAAGAAAGACCGCGTCTGCTCTCCAGAAACGCCTGATATATGCACAGGTCGGAAAAAACGGAGACACGGCCGGCTGCGGGGTAAAAAGAATTCACTGTCAGCGCCGGACGGTCGGGACCAGGATTGCGAAAGCCTTAGGGCTTGAGGCGGCGCGGCAATGGTTGGGGCACACCGACATTGCGACTACGCTGCGGTACATTTACACAACTGAAACACTGGATACGATGCGCGAGTACTCCCAGGCAGCATCCGCCCTTGCCGGTCTGAATCAGAAAAAGCCCGCGGCAGTGATATTCACCGATATTCACCAGGGTATGTACAAAACGGATCTTCCGGAATCAGGACAAAAAGAAAAAGCCTTGTAAATCCGCCATTTTCAGGCTTATCTACAAGACCTTTCGCATACAAAAAAGAGGGTGGGTACAGGGACTTGAACCATCTGCCACATTAAAAAATGGCTTAACCACGCGGTTTTTTGAGCCCCGGTTTTCCATGATATTCACCATGATATTCACACAGTCAAAAATAAAAAGATTTAACATAATTGTAACATAATACCGTGACATTTCGAAAGGAGAAAAGTTCGCCGTTCCCCTGATTTCCGGCAAAAAGAAAAGGCCGGCCGTAGCCGAACCTCTTCCTTTTTTCTGATCTCTTTTCCTTTAGTCCTCCTTGAAGTGGCCGTGGATTTCTGCGTAGGTCAAGTAACGTTTGAAGTGGCCGTCCCAGATCTCCTTGTAGATAGGGTTCTGCGGATCGATCCCGGGGCCTTTGACAGGCTGCAGACATGCTGATGATGCCCATCTATAAGCCGGCCCGTAGTGCATCGCGTCCTGATCCGTGACCTGGTCCGTGATGGCGCTGTCGGGCAAGACACAGAGCACTTCGCCGTCGATCGTGGTCGGTGCCGTGTTCTCCATTGCGTAAACCGGCTGCGACGAGCACAAGAGCCATGCAGCAAGCACGCCTATGACCGCCAGCGTGATCCGGACGGACAAAGGTCTGAACTCCCGGTCAAGGATGGTTACGAGATCCATGACGGCTTCCTTAAAATCGTTGACAGTTACTGGGTGCATTTCTTTCATTTCTTTTCCTCCTGTTTGAAAAATGCTGTAATATTTTTTACACTGATATTATGGAAGATTGGAAATGAAATAAAATCGAGTTTTCGGCCCCTCTTTGGATTCACAGAAAGGTCCAGCCTTTGCCGCCGTCACCTCCTTCCGTGTCCTTTGGCATCCTCTCTCTAAGCTCCTCCTTGTGCTCCTCATACCACTTCCTGGCGATCCTTGACTCAGCACCCCACCCGTAGAGTGACCGCAGCGAAGCCATCGCCATCTTCACGCCGGCTGCCATGCCTGCTTCAAAAATTTCCAGTGCCAGGGTCTGCATCTTGTCGCCGTCCTTATACTCCGCCGGCCCGAGGCTCATGCCTTATCGCCTCCCTTCCTTTTAAAACGGTTGAAAAATGGGACGAAAGAAAGACCCGTCTGCGCTTTCAATTCTAAAAACCCTTGAAAAATGGGACAAACTTATATGCTCCGGATCACCTCCCCTGTAAAAGCCTTGATTTTTGGGACAAAATAAAGTTCTGTTTCATACCTCCTTCTCAAAAGTCTTGATTTTGGGGACATTTTAAAAAGTGCCATCTGTAAAAGTCTTGATTTTTGGGACTTTTCTGCCTGCTGCTTTTCCTCCTTTCTGTTTTCCTTGATTTTTGGGACAACGCGGGGATGGTGCAGGACTTTTCTTTGCGCTGCCGAGCTACCCGCTGCGGGAAGGCTTACGCGTTGTAAAAGAGCACATTGTGTACGTTTACAATTCGGAATAAAGCTTCCTTTTTCTACTCTCCGCCGCTCCATACCGTCGCGGGGCTTATGGCCAGAAAATGACGTCTGTCCATAACATAGTATGAAAAGTTGGCAAATGTTGTCACTGCTGCATTTCCGCCTTCATCCACGCTTTGACCTTTTCCAGGATTGCCGCCCGGAGTTGTTCCAGCTTTTCCTCATGTCCCCGCGGCCCGTCAACGACGATTTCAAAAATTTCGAAAAGATCCGGAAAAGTCTCCGTGATTGCTGCCGAGACAAGCCGCGCCGGGTCCCGGTGACAGTCATATCCATCAATCAGAAAAGGATTCTGCTCTTCCTCTTCCTGAAAAGGATCATGTTCTTCCGGCGTTTCGTAGTAGATCATCGGGTCATCTCCTCCTGTCCAGTCCGGCTCCTGCTCCTCCGGCTCCTTGTGCAGTGACTCCGCTTTCCCATCTGTAAAAACGACATCAATCCTCTTGATTTTTCTCATCCTTTTCCTCCTCCTCTGTCTTGAATGTCATCGCCTCCATAAGCCACTCACTTCCCTCTACCTTCAGCGGCTGGAGTTCTATGTGTCGGCTCTTCATCCACTCGTCGAGATCCCAAAGCTCAGCCTCCAGCGGCTCCTCTCCGCGCCGGAAAATCCAGCAGCGGCCGGGCGGCATTCCAAGTATCTCCCGTAGTCCTTTCCCGGCTCTCGCTGCCACTGTCCGCGCCGTCTCAAGGTCACTGCCGCCCAGGTATACTATCGTGTCGCAATTCCCTTCAATGGTTCTCCAGTCCGTCCCGTATCGTGAGATAAGCTGTGCCTCCGCCTGAATTGCTGCCATGATTGAGATTCGCCGCGACCGGATAGAAGAGATCATTTCGGGGAAGTCTGTGACAGTCACATTTGTCGCAAAATCGTCCAGAATGAAGCGTGTCATAAACGGCAGCCGGCCGCCTGGCTCTTTGTCCGCTTCCCGCGTCAAAACCTGCATGGCCTGGGTAAAAAAGAGGTTTGCCAGCGGGTCCATTGTTCTGTCCGTATCCGACACAATGACGAAAACCGCCGTCTTCCTCTTCCCGATATCCTCTATGCCTATATCATCCGCCGCCAACATTTCTGAAACTTCCGGGAGCTGAAAGAGCCGGGCCCTTGCCGCCATCGTTGCTGCGATACAGTTCCAGGTCCGATCCGGTGCCGTTTTTGCTAAAAAGTACTGATCCACTGCCCAGTGTCCGACCGGCAATTGTTCCATGACTTGATCAAGCAGACAGCTCCCGCTCGCTGTATCACTTTCCCGCCGCATCCCCTTTATCAGGTGCGCGTACTTTGTGATTGTCCTCTCTTCACGGGGTAGCTTCTCCATGATCAGCCCAAGTGCTGCAGCACCGACAAGCTCGCTCATCTCGTTCCAAAAGGTGTCTTTATACGCTCCATCCCGCCATGCCATCAGATTTGCCAGCCTCATGCAGTCGACCGGCCCATTAAGATATGACAGCGGGTTCCAGCGGTCAGACGCCCTCGGATTTGTGAAATCAAGCCGTTTAACGACATAGCCCCGTCCCTGCAGAAAGCCGGCATACTGTCGGTATAGCTGCCCCTTAGGATCCGATATGACATAGCTCCCAAATGGAGACAAGAGATTCGGCGTCACGATGCTCCGTGTCTTCCCTGTCCCGGATCCTCCGATAATCAGCACATTATTATTTCTGCCCGTCTCCCGCTCGTCCATGTCGTAAAGCACGCCCTTCGCTATTGGCATCAATCTTCCCATTTTTCACCTCCTGCCTTTTTCGTTCGTGCTCTTATCGTACACCCGGAAAAAGACCCCCGCTCCGAAAAGCACAGATTTTTTGATCATAAGAAAAGAGACCCGCCCCGCGTTGAGTGAGTCCCCTTTCTTCCTATTATTATGTTGTCGGGTAAACATCCCATATCTCAAGCCTTCCGGCTTCGTCACTCATCATACAGGCTCCCTCGTAGTCCTCAGAAACCTCCCGCGTTGCTAAAGCATACCATGCCGGGCCGTCCGCGCCGTCGATATACTGAAGGCCGGTCAGCATCCGCCCCTTCTCATCGAAATAGTACCAGTGATTATTTATAATCTTCCATCCGTGCGCATTCTGTCCTTCAGCGATTCTGTAGTACCAGCTGTCACCTGATTTTACCCAGTGAGGCGTAAACTCAATCTTGGCCGCGGCCTGCTGATCTCCATAAGGCGGAACGCCATAACCGGCAATACTCGCGTTGTCCGCCGTATACTGCTTGATCCGGACACAACCGCCATTGGAGACGACGCCCGCCGCGCTGCTCGTGTTGCCCTCTACCGTTACAACGTAGGTTTTGCCGCCGGCCTTGACCACATCTACAACCAGGCCCGTGTGACAGATGCGACTGCTGTTCTTAAAGAAAACCTGCCAGCCCGGTTCCGGTATTGTTCCAGCCGGCTTCCATGCTCCCTTGTCCTTGTAAAGCTGCGCACTCTGCACCGTATAATCGTCAAAATTGCCGCCCAACAGCTTCTTCGCGTTCGCTGTCCCGTATGCCTGCATAAAGCACCAATCCACGAAACAGTCGCACCATGCGGCCGGGAAGTCCATTACCTCCGGATAGAGCCTGTGCATCTCGTATCCGTACTTCGTATAGTTGTCTGATCCCGCGCCGGCCGTCTTATCGTAAAGTCCCGCGGCTCCGTGCTTTCTCCACCACGCCGCGCTTTTCTCTAAATATTCCTCTTCTGCCCGCGCCAGTGCAATTACTTTCTGCCTGTCAAATCCAGGTTCGCTCATAATCTCTTCCTCCTCTCTGTATTTGTTGTAGTACTTCTCTGCATAGCTGCGCCGGATATCCACATACTGCGACCATTGCGCCGGCGTCTCAAATCTCATGAGAACGACATCAGAACAGGCGGCCGGGCTCTCTGATGTAGTGATGACCTTCCATACCCCGCCATAGCTGGTTTGAAGTTCCTTCACCAGAAAGATCATCTGCCCTTCAAGATCTTCGATTCCCTTGCCCCGGGTCATCATGTGATCATAAAGCGCACTCTTCCGGCTTTCCGTTGTCCATTGGCAAAGCCCATAGCCGTAGTGCTTGCCGGGGATAGGCTGCAGAAAGCGCTCCCTGCTTATTGCTCCGCTGTTGACTGCTGCCGTGTAAGTCTCCGAAGTATAATCTCCTAATCCGAATTCCCGTAACCTGTTCAGACATAGCTTTTCACATTTCCCCGGATCCAGGCCGCTTTCCGCATAAAGGTTCCCCATAAGCCCCGCCGCGCCGGCATCCGTGAGTCCGGCCTTCTTTAAGTAGTCCCATATGATTTTCTCGTTCATGGCTTCCGCCCTCCTTTCTCCTGGAGTATGGCGGTTCTGTGCTTTTCATGGAGGCGTCGGGTTTCTCGTGATACGATGATAAAAAAAACAAAAAGAAAAGGAGCCGCCCCCGTTATGGGTTCAGCTCCACAGCTTTCTTTTGATAAAAATACGAGCATATACCTGTATTAAGTATTTTCCGGCCTACTTCGCCTAATCGCAATACGTTTAAACAACTGTTTTCCATTTATCATACATTTACACAAGTCCCATTCTCCATCAGAGCCATGGTTAATAACTCCTATGACTACAAACTGATCCGGATTGTATTTGTCCAAAAATGAAATTGGTACACCCATCACCCCATTACATCTTTGCCCGGATAAGTATCCTGTTGTAGACTTTTGCTCCGCTAATGATGGTGAAGCATTCGAATTCTCCGATCCATCTTGAACTGTTTGCAATTCCGATAATCCTGAATTGTTCCGGGTTATATTTTTCAAGGAATGTGATTGGAACTCCGATAATGCCATTACACGGTCTGTGCTTTTCTGCGAATAACAATTCTGCTGTATAGTCTCTTTGCCCGCAGAGTTTTTTTTTAATCCCTGTTCCGTTATGTAAAATCTTCCAGTTCCTTTTTTTCGCCCCCCATTTAAACGGATTGGGTTTGCGACATCATAATCTGCACCGACTATATCGAATTGTCCCGGTGTATGCTTTTCCATATAGCTGATTGGAACACCCATTTCTCCATTACACATATGTTCACAAAGCGCGTTGCTTTGATCACGCCCCTCTGTCTTTGCGTACTGGCATTCTGAAGCTTTTTCACATGTAAACCAGCACGGAAAATAATCACATGGAATATTAGAAATCTTATCGACATTTAAGGCATCGTAGTTGTCGTATTTTTGGTAATCTTTCTCATTGTACTTTTTCTGCAGAACTAATTTCTTATGGCGCTTTGCCACATCCATATTCGTATACCAGCCGATATTTCCAAACTTCTTTATAGACCCATCCGGCTGAATAAACTCATGAACATTGCTGCATCCAAGCCATACCAGGTTGTCCTTTAATAAAGGAAAGAAACTTTTATATGTAATTGCGTTTTTGCTTCCAATAATAAGGAACTGCTTTCTGTGTTCCATTAAAACGGATACAAAACATGAAAAAAGCGAAAATGGCGGGTTGCTCACAACGATATCGCTTTCATCCAAAATATCCAGGCATTCTCCGCTTCTAAAGTCTCCGTCTCCCTTTAGCTGAGTCTTCTCTCCAGCAGTTATATCTTCATCATTTCCGCCATCATAGATCATCTTGTACGTCGGCTTTTCCTTTTCATAATGGGTAGATATTAGCCGCTTCACCCCTAACGCCGAAAAATTCAAATGAAAGTATTTCCAGAACGCGGACCACTCCGGATTATCGCAATTGCAGTAAACCACCTTATCACTGAAGTGCTGCGTATAATGGGACAGTTCTTTTTCTATGTCTTCAATTCTTGTGTAGAACTCATCATTCTTTTCAGCTTTCGCCTTCTGCAGATTTCCATTCCGTGCCATGTGCCTTTCCTCCTCCTGCTTTTGCAGAAAATATGGAAGAAAAGCACAAAACAAAAAGAAAAGAGCCTCCCCCTGTTATGGGTTCAGCTCCAGCTCTCTTGCTGCTTTCTTTCTGAGATATTTCTCCCGGATCTCTTCCCGGTGCGTCAAATTGTATATCCGGCGATATTCCTTTATCCTTTCCTGATTTTCCTGCATATACGCTTTCATATAAACTCGGCGCTTTTCCTGATTTTGCTGCATATACTCCTTCATATATATCAGGCGTTTTTCCCTGTTCCGGTAGTATGACGCGAGGTTCTGCCGTCGGATCTTCTCCGGATAACGGGCTCTGTATTCTCGCTGCCGCAGCAGCGCTCCATGATCAGCGCATTCTTCGCTGCAATACTTCTGAATTTTACAAGAGGTCTGATACTCTTTGCCGCAAATCTCACATACTTTTATGAGTGTCTCTTTCATAGTGTATCCTCCTTTTCCATGTGAAAGGCTCGCCTTAGCTTTTCCATAAACTCCACGCATTCTTCCGGCGGGCTCTCTGTGTAGTCGTCAAGCTCTATCGGATAGCCGTGGTAGATATAGTATTTTTTGTTCTGTGCCGCTCGTCTGCACTTATGGCTGCAGTATTTTTGTCCGGAGCTCCTCGGTATGAACTCCTCCCCGCATATCGCGCACTTCCTCGGTTTCTTCATCCTTTTCCCCTTCCCATTTCCCCAGCATGATCTTCACGGCTTCAATGTCTGAAAGGCCGAAGACCTGCCGCATCTTCATGAACTCCTTGAGCGTCCAGCTGTTCTTTTCTAAGCGGTGTTTCGCGTTGACGCTCGTGTATGTGTGGCGTTGTTTCCGGAGCGGCTTACTCTCCCGGTCATAAAGTGGAAGACCGATCATCCGCCCGAAGTCCGCAACCGTGATTCCCCGTGACGCACAAAACTCTCTGACTCCCATGTCACACCTCCTCATCAGTTAAAAGTCTGACGGCTTCCGTGATACTGATTCCGAGCCGATCCGCGAGTGTCCGATAATCCTTCCTGGTCCAGTACCGCCGCCGGATCCTCTTCCGTAGTGCCTCTTCCTTGATCCCTATGGCTTTCGCAAAGTCCCGCGCCGTGATCCCGTGCCGCGCCAGCCGGTTCTGGACGACTTCCACCAATTCCGGAAATTGCTGCTGCTCCAGCATCCATTCCGGCACCTCGTGCGGCTCCATCAATGCGTAAAGCGTTTCTTCATCTGAAAGCCTGAAATAGACTCTGATTCGTAAGTAGTCGTAGAGGCTCCACTCTTTTGTTAGCAGCTTTTCTCTCAGTGTCGTGATTGTCTGATCCATAACGGCGGCAAGTATAAAATACGTGATTCCTTTTTCTTCAATGAGTTCCGGCAGCGTCTTCATCATCATGATCATCACCGCCTTCGGGCTCAGGCTCGTCGTCGATCATTGCAATGTACATGATGACAACAAAGCATAAGGCCATAAGAAGAAAAATCCCTGTTCCGATAAGATAAGTGCTCATATGTTACCTCCTTTTATTTGTGTTCTATCCGTTCTATTATTATTATTATGACAGATTGGGTTTTCAATAAATGCGGGTTTTTCGGATTTTCGGGCATAAAAAAAGAGCCGCCCCGGAGAGCGAACTCTTCTCTTTCTGTGTTGTTTTGTATTGCTTAAATCTTCACTTCATACGGCGTCACTTTATGGTCAAAGTCCTTGACGTAGTCCATGACCTCGGCTGCTGTCATGACGCGCCCGGCGCCGTTCCTGAAGTCCATACCGCAGGCGGTCATTCCGGTAATCGTCGGATCATAGTGCTCATAAATTGAAACGCCGTGGTTGTGTGCCGTGATGATAATGACGGAGCGCGCGAAATCATCCGACAAGAAGTTGTTCGGTCCGTTCGGGATCTTGACGGTCTCTTTTCCGATTCCTCCGCCCTGCTTCGGCATAAAGTCATGAAGCATCCTGGTGAGCTTGTCATAGTCCAGAACGTATGTAACGAATTGTTCAACGGGCTTCTTTTCTTCCTCCGGCAGTGTCTCCCAGTACTTTGCTCCTACAGTGATCATGTGCTGTGCATAGTCTAAGGCTTCTTTCGGTGTCATATATGTGTCCTCCTGTTGTCTTTATTGTGATGAGTCCATTATACCACGGCGGTGCCGCCAGTCATTGAAAAGCACAGAAAGCTAATCATTATATCCCGAATTGAACCGCACGAGCTTTTCCCAGGAAATGCTGCCGTCATCATCACAGAAGCTCGCAGTAAACTGCCTTATGAGTCTATTGGATGCTTTGTTATAGCTGGTTCTGTACTGCTCCAGGTACTGCTCCGGCTTTGTCCCCATGTAGTCGATGATCTTCAGATAGAAGTCTCTCTCACCCGTAAGCTCATACCAGAAGTCCTGTCCGGCCAATTCTCGGTAAATAGTCGGCCTTCCTTTTCCGGTTGGTCTCTTCTTCCCGTAACAATAACCGATATATGCCTCGTATCTTGCTTTTGCCTGCTGTGCTAATTTCCGGGCAGCATTAAAGTTCTGCTCCTGCCTTTTCTTACTATCTGCATTAAAGACGGAAGGGCCACTCTTCACGGCTATGGCATACATAGTATTGGTTTTCTTATCCTCCACCATGATGTCAACGCCCTCTGCAAGTGCCTTACTTCCTCCGGACGCGGCTATAGCTATTGGCTCAAAAAAGCAATTTCCGAAGATAGTCTCCTCGCTGCTGGACACCGTTGCAGAAAGGACGCTCTCCACGATCTCAGCCGCGCTCTGCATTGCTTTCGCCCTGTACAGATATGGGTTCTTCCTCTTCATGATGTCTTCAATATTTATCTTGTCTATCTTCTGAAGAAGTGAAACATAGAAGTTTTCAAGAGCCTGTCCTATGGCTTCTTCTACGGCTTTCCCGTCAACACCTTCTTGATTGATAGCCATTTTCTATTTCTCCTTATGCGCGCTGGTTCCGCGGTTTCTTTTTGTAAATACTGAAGCATTCCCCTCTGCCGTCGCAATAATTGCTTTTCCTACTGCCTTTGCAAGCCCGACCGGAACGGCGTTCCCAACCTGCTTGTACTGGTTCGCGATAGTCCCTTCGATCCTCCACCCTTCCGGAAACTGCTGGATCCGGCGGTATTCTGAAACGCTGAGAGGACGATCCTTCGTCGGGTGGCACATCATAGTCGCTTTCTGGACCGGTGATGTCACGACTGTCGGGGAAGGTTGCGAATAAGAAAGGCGCCGGTAAAAGCCGACCTTCCCGCCTCCGCTCTCCCATGCTCCGCCCATTGCTATTGGCTGAAGCTCCGCCGGTAAATCCCGCCAATTTCCGCCTTCTGGCACCATTTTCAGATACTTCAACCGCTCCGGGGAAAAGTGTGTACAGGGGCCCGGATTGTCTTCAAGATCCCGGATTGTATCCCCCAGTGTCTGCCATCTCATCTCCGGATTCTGGTGCTTCTGGAAGTGTGACGGGAGAGGAAGGAAGATCTCCTCATTATCCCGGCTTCCTATGATAATCAGACGCTCTCGGAACTGCGGCACCCCATAATAGACGGCATCAAGGACCGCGTGAACGGTGTGGTATCCGATCCGTCGGAACTCATCCAGTATAATCCCAAGGACTTCTCCAGGCGCTCCGCCCCTATCAACAGAAATGGAAATCAGCCCCTTCACATTCTCAAATACGAAAAAGCGCGGGCGTATTGCATTAACCATCCGGACATAGTCCATAAACAGGGAGCCTCGCGGGTCATTGATCCCAAGCCGCTTTCCGGCTGTCGAGAAAGGCTGACAAGGAGGCCCGCCGCATAACAGGAAAACTTCCTGGTTCATAAGTCCAGCCGCCTCCAGAATCGTCTCCGGCTCTATCTCCTGGATATTGCCTGTCAGCGCATTCTTGCCGTTCATGAGCATGGTCCGGTAACACGAAGGGTCAAAGTCTTGGCATATCCTTATATCTATTCCGGCAGCCTCGAGCCCGAGATCCAGCCCCATGGCGCCAGAAAAAAGGGAAACAGATTCATACATGTGGTAACACCTCTAATCTCAGATAAGAGAATGATACCACGAATCAGCCTCAGTATGTTAACCAAAATAGCAGTCTGTTACTTTCCATATACACGAAATCCAGGAAAACCGCGCAATTCCGCCATTGTTACAGTTGTTGTTACAGTTTGCCTGTTACGCCTATAACTATTGAAACTTACTATATACTACTCCCTCTCCTCATACTGTATCTATACTAAAAAATATAAAGTTGTTGATATTATTTGTAGACTGTAACAACACTCCAGAAAATGGCTTGTTTCCTTGATTTTTCGCCTTCCCGATGTAAAATTTCTGTTTCGCTTGTTCGTGCTCTGAGCATAGAAAAAGAGCCCCGGCCGAAACCGAAGCCCTTCCATTATTATTCGTAATCCGCCACGTCCTCATCCGGGCCCGTATCCGGGATCTCTATGTATCCGCTGTCTGCCAGGCCTTCCCCGATCGCATAGCCGATAACAGAAGCGCCTGCCATGATCAGGGCCGCGACGCCTTCAGCCACGCTCCTGTCCTTGCCTATGAAGATCAGAAGCATTGACACAAAGCCCGCCACAGAAAGCCAGAACTTCCTGCTCGTCAGTTTTCTTTTCCAGTCGATACCATTCATTAGGATCACCTCCTTAAACAAGACCAATATGTGCCAGGATCATACCTACTATTGCCGCCGTGACGAGACTGATGACCTGCCCCGCGACGCTTTCCCACTTCTTCCCGGGCTTCTGTTCTATCGCGTCTATCCTGGATTCGTGTTCTTCCTGCCGTTTCCCTATCCCGCCTACGATCTCCGCCAGCCTGTCAATGTTTCCGGTTTGTCTCTCAATCGCCACTTTGATTTCCGCGATCCCTTCGCGCATATCCTCCAGCTTCTTTGTCCGGGCTTCCAGGGACTTGATTTGCTGCTCGTGGACCGCCACCTTAGCCGTCAGATCTTCCATCTTCGTCCCCTCCTTCGCCATTGCCGGCTGGCTCCGCCGTGGAGGTCTCCGCTGCTTTGACCGTCTCATAGATCTTTACTGCTGCTTCCATGCTTTCCGCTCGTATCAACATACTCACACCTCCACAACCTTATAATACTTTACATTGGTTACTGTGATGTTAAACGCGGAAATATCCGCATCTCCTTCACCCCATGTAACAAGAAACCCGTTGCTTCCAGTTGCAAGACCACCGATTAAATATCCGCCAGTCTGAGCACCAACCAGATAT
>Ga0256405_10002820_pt1 | contig 37913 bp, 42 predicted proteins | sample RumenRJG_02DNA_FD_189096 | JGI IMG/M metagenome (GOLD analysis project Ga0256405, IMG submission 189096) | Bovine rumen microbial communities from Lethbridge, Alberta, Canada - RJG_02 | ecosystem: Host-associated > Mammals > Digestive system > Stomach > Rumen | place: Canada: Alberta...
GCATTAACAGATATCTGAATTTTAGCTGTAACTGTCATCTGTTCCATAATGTACCCCATTGTTATTTCACTAAATATATTATATAATAATTATTAGTGAAAGTCAATCATTTGTAAGGAGATTACTCTAATCAAGTTAACAATACTGTAACAGAGCCATCCGAGAAATTAGCATTTACACTGTCAGATTACGAAAATTTTTGTAGATAATTGCGGCTGCATATACACAGACTGCTTCGAGTGCGAATATCACGCAGAATGTGGTACCTTCGCAGAGTATTAAGGTACGTATCCTATGGATAGCAGATATAACCATCGCAACAGGTGTTAATATCCTAACTACTTATCTAAGTGTTACTGGAAACACAAGATATTTTGGTCAGATGGTTATTTTGCTTGTAGTATTGGCGAGGTATCATCTGCAACCATACAAAAGTACATCGAAAGCCAAGGTTAATGGCTACGAATTTACAAGGCTCCTCCCACCGCCCAAGGGCAGTGGGTTTCCGCCTACGACAACCGAAAGGATTATATTTATGAACATTACAGTATATCTCGGATCCAACGAAGGAAAGGATCCACAATTGAAGACCGCAGTCAGAGAACTTGGTTCATGGATAGGAAAGAATCATCACACCCTTATTTATGGTGGTTCAAAGCGCGGTCTGATGGGTGAACTGGCGGAAAGTACGCTTCTGGCCGGGGGCAGTGTGATCGGCGTGGAGCCGCAGTTCTTTCTTGACATGGGATTCGATTATGATGCGATCACGCAACTGATTCCTACAAAAGACATGTCCGAGCGGAAAGCAAAGATGATAGAGCTGGGGGATGCATTCATTGCATTTCCGGGTGGAACCGGTACGTTGGAGGAGATTTCCGAGATCATGTCAAAGGTGGTGCTGGGACATCTTGATTCGCCTTGCATCATATACAACCTGAATGGGTATTATGATGACCTGAAGAGGCTGCTCGAAAAGATGGTCGAGATGGGGCTGGCTTTTGAGCGTAATCTGAAAGGGATCTATTTTGCCAGGGAATTGCAGGAGATTGTGGAGATCATAAAGGGTTCTTTATTCACAGGATCAGGTGCTTGAGAGGATCCCAAAAGACAGCCGGGACAGATTCTATTCTGGTGAAGAAAACGATGATTTCCATACCATGTATGTCGGTGAGACCGTGGACAGTTATATCATCAGGGATTGAGGACAGGGGGACAGGGCCTGAATGATCTACATAGGTTGCCATCTTTCTGTATCAGACGGCTATGAAGCGATGGGCCGGACCATGAAAAGCTTCGGTGGGAATACATTTGCATGGTTCACGAGAAATCCACGCGGAGGCAGGACAAAGCCGCTTGCTCAGGATGATGTGGAAGCATTGGAAGCATATGTGAAGAAGGAGGCATACGGGCCTCTTGTGGCACATGGCAGCTATACCATGAATCTGTGCTCCGGACAGGAGGAGACCAGAAAGAACGGGCTGGATATGCTGAAACAGGATCTGGAACGGATGGAATTTCTTCCTGGGAATTATTACAATTTCCACCCCGGTTCCCATACGGGGCAGGGATCAGAGACAGGAATCCGACAGATCGCGGATGCATTGAATCAGGTCATGAAACCGGAAATGAGGACAACTGTTCTTCTGGAAACCATGGCGGGGAAAGGCTCTGAAATCGGGGGAACATTTGAAGAATTGAGTCAGATCATGGATCGTGTGGACGTTCCGGATCGGATTGGCGTTTGCTTTGATACCTGCCATGTCTGGGATGCAGGATACGATCTTGTAAATGACATCGATGGAGTCCTGCACTACTTTGATGATGTGATCGGTCTGTCCCGATTGAAGGCGGTTCATTTCAATGACAGCAAAAATGAAAGGGGTTCCCGAAAAGACCGGCACGAAAAGCTGGGGCAGGGATTTCTCGGGATGGAGGCAATGAAGCGGATCGCCCTGCATCCCAGATTGCAGGGCTTGCCGTTCATTCTTGAGACCCCGAATGAAGATGAGGGGTATATCCGCGAAATCACTCTTGTGAAAAGCTGGTTTTGACGCAATGCGGGCGGGGGTTCCCGTCCGCTTTTGCGTCCGTTTTTGAGTTCCGCGTTTCTGAGAACCAAAAACGCGGGATACGCAAATCTTTTGCCCGATTCCGCTTAGAACCAAAAAAACAGCGTTTCAGAAAAGGCGGCTGACTCCGGGAAAATATGAAACGTATAAACGTGTATCGGACGAAAGAAAACACTCCGGTAGTGGCATGGCGCAGCAGAACTGGGACGTACGATATGAAAGACAAAGCGATCCGTTTTCTGAAGAAGATAAAAGACGAGTGCGGCAACAGGGAAACAGTGATTCTGTTTGCCTTGGTTGTTGCACTCATGTATTGTCCGGTCTGGGGCGGTTATGCGCTGTACGCTCTTTTCCGGTGGAAATGGTGCTTTGCAGTTGCTTCTGCATACCTCCTCTTCTGGGCCGGACCGTTCACGCCGTTCTTCCCATGCTGCGTGGCGATCACGATGTTTGTGAAGAAACTGATAAAGAGAAGATGATGCCGAAACGATTTGCGAAGGATCACAAAATGGCGGTGGTGGTATACAATAGAAGTGTGCGGTATCCGCTTTTGCAGGAGAACAAAATGATATCAGGAGGAATGGAATGGCTATTTCAATGGACGCAGCAAAATCATTGTTGGACGGTGGAATTAAGGAAGCACAGAATCTGATCAAGGATCCTTACAAGGTGGATGAACTGCTTATTCAGTTGGAAAACAAACTCCGCGAGGTTCCGGCGATCGGAGAGAAGCTGTCGGACCTGCCGGTTATGATTGCCATGGTGAAATCATATATCACCGGCGAATACAGGGATGTATCCCCGAAGGTGATCGTGACAATGATCGCTGCGTTTCTCTATCTGGTAAAAGGAAAAGACCTCATTCCGGACAGTATTCCAGTGATCGGAATAGCAGACGATATGACTGTGTTCGGACTGGCATTCAAGTTCTGCAAGCCAGAGATGGATAAGTTCCGGGAATACCGGGATAGGAAGATGAGTAATCGGGAAGTGTAGATAAAGGATCCAAACCATGCATATCTATGTTGATTTTGACGATTGCCTGTGTGAGACGGCAAGATCTTTTTCAGGTTTAGCAATGGAGATGTTCGGGAAGGATGTTCCATACGAGGGAATCAGATTCTTTGAGTTGGATAAGTCCTTCGGACTGAATGATGCGCAGTTCGAACAGCTTATGATCAGGGGACACCAGCCGGAGGTACTTCTGTCATACAAAGAGACTCCCGGGGCTTCCTCCGTCATCAATGAATGGATATCATGCGGTCATGATGTGTCAATCATAACAGGCCGTCCGTTCAGTGCTTATGAGCCCTCCCGCGAGTGGCTTGACGAGCATGGACTTCAGAAAGCCAGGCTGTTTTGCCTCAACAAATATGGCAGGGACAGTTTCATTAAAAACAGCAGGTTTAACCTTGAATTGGATGATTATTACAAGATGAAATTCGACTTTGCCGTGGAAGATTCACCTAAGGCGTTCAAGTTCTTTGACCGCTTTCCTGATTTGCGGATTCTGGTCTTTGACAGGCCATGGAACAGGGATAGTGTGTTTCCGAATGAGAAATACACCAGATGTTATGACTGGGAAAGTATTAGGAGTATTGTTGCGGTAGGCGCTGCTGCAATATCATGAAGACAAACAACCCGGCATGTGCTATAACCAAAGAAAAAGGAGTACCCAGTATGGCAGGAAGAAAGACAAGGGAGGAATCCCTTAAGGCGAAGATGGAGACGAACCTCGCGGCGCATGCTAAGCTGGGGATAGGGTAAAAAACATTCTGAAAAAGGCTCCACATGCCCGCTAAAGACGCGTTCTTCAGCCGGAGCAACATCATATTCCTGATCCTTATCACTATCGTAGAAATAATTGCTCACTACTTTACCCTTTCAAAGAAGGCAAAGTAACAATTTTCGGAAAGAGTACCCTATCAAACACCGGCAGCGGGACAAAAAACCAGGTTCCGTTTTGCCGGTGTTTCAATTCGCTACAGCTAAAGGGTGCTATAATCGCTTTTCAGGGGAGAAAGTGTATTCACTATGAGAATTGCCATAATAACAGGAGCGTCAAGCGGACTAGGGAAAGAGTATGTGAAGGAGCTGAACCGGAAGGAAACAGGGATTGATGAGATCTGGGCAGTTGCCAGAAGGAGAAGCAGGCTTGAGTCGCTTAGCGAAATATCAAAGATACCGGTACGTCCTCTCTCGTTTGATCTTATTGAAAAAAGCAGTATCGACACAATCGCAGAAATGCTCACCGAAGAGAATCCGGATATCAGGATTCTCATCAATGCTGCCGGGTTTGGGAAGATCGGAGACAGCCTGGAGGTAGGCAGGGAAGAAACAGATCGGATGATCGAGCTGAACTGCAGGGCGGCAGTGGATATGACATATATCTGCATTCCTTATATGAGAGAGGGAGCCAGAATCATGGAGGTCTGCTCCACGGCAGGGTTCCAGCCATTTCAGTATCTGAATGTGTATGCTGCATCCAAAGCATTTCTTTATCGATTCTCCAGGGCACTGAGAGTGGAATTGTTTTCAAGGAAGATAAAGGTGACGGCAGTCTGTCCCTACTGGATCAGGGATACGGAATTCATTTCCGTTGCAGAGAAGGAAGGGATACAGAATAAGATCAGACATTATCCTCTGTCATCCAAAGTTCATTCCGTAGCAGTCCATTCTCTGATGGATTCCAGTCTTGGGCTTCCGGTATCCACTCCGGGGATTGTATGTACGATTCACCGGGTTGTGGCAAAGGTGATCCCATCGGAGCTGATGATGGGCATCTGGGCAGTTCTGAGACGCTTGTAGAGAGGATGAGTCTTTGCTGCCGGCATTAATGAAAGCTGTTCCGTTGAAAAACAGCAAAGGGCTCCTGATATCTATGATTACACACTCACGACCGGAAACCGAAAGCGCCGAAGTGGCATTGCTGGGTGAAACCTGAAAACAGGAGAAATCGACTCAACCAGAGGTAGAGTTCCGAAATTCAACTGTTGGTACGTGTTCATTCCTGTCAGACCGGGTTAAGCTCATTCCTGAAAGGAGGTGCCCGATATGGATCAGATCAAAATCGGAAAATTCATAGCATCCTGCAGGAAGGAGCAGGGTATGACGCAGGCGGCTCTTGCTCAGGAGCTGGGAATCAGCGATCGGGCTGTTTCAAAATGGGAGACCGGAAAGTCCATGCCGGATTCCGGGATCATGCTGGAGTTGTGTGAGCTTCTTAAAATCAATGTAAACGAACTCCTGTCGGGCGAAAAGATTATGACAGAGGCGTATAACAAGAAAGTAGAAGAGAACCTGCTTGCAATGAAGCAGGAGGTAGAAGAAAAAAACAGGCAGCTTCTCAGGACAGAATACCTGATTGTACTGCCCACTGTGTTGTTGGGACTTGCTTTGATCATTGCGGCGTCATTGGCTGAGATGCCTTCTGTCTGGCGTGGAGCGTTGATCTTCTTCTCTGTTGCGATGATCGTTGTTTTTGCGTTCATTGCGGTTGGCATCGAGCAGAAGGTAGGGTATTATGAATGTCAGAAATGCCATGACAGACATGTACCGACGTATTGGCAGGCAAACCTTGCTCCGCATATCGGAAGAACGCGATACTTGAAATGCCCGGTGTGCGGGAAATGGAGTTTTCAGAAGAAGGTGCTGACCAAGGAAGCGTAAAACGAAAGGCGCACCAGATTGCGATAAGAAAGGGATATCTTTGTGACGATACCGAAAGAAGAACTCGTAAAGTGCATCCCGGAGGAAGGTAAGTATTGAAGATGAAATACATCGTCTTTGACGTGGAAACACCAAATCATCTCAATAACCGCATGAGCGCGATCGGGATTACCGTCATCGAGGATGACCAGATCACCGATTCTTTCTTCTCTTATGTGAATCCTGAGACAGACTTTGATTATTTCAACACCCGGCTTACCGGGATTGATCAAAATGTGGTGGCTGATGCTCCAACCTTTCCCGAGCTGTGGGAGCAGATCGAACCTCTTATGGGATCCGGCATCCTTGTCGCTCACAATGCTTCTTTCGACCTGGGTGTACTGAAGCGGTGCCTGAGGGATTATGAGGTGGAATGGAAAGCATCCGCCCCCTATTGTTGTACGGTAATGATCGGCCGCCGCCTTCTCCCTGAGATTCGGCATAATCTGGATGTCATGTGTGATTACTATGGAATCTATCTCGATCACCACAAGGCTGACAGCGATTCCAGGGCTGCCGCAGAAATTCTGATAAGGTATATGAGAGCGGGAGCAGACATAGAAAGCTTTGTGAAGCCTTATGCTTTCCAGACGCTCATCTGTCCGCAGTGCGGAAAAGAACTGGTTATCAGGACTGCGAGGAAAACCGGCAGGCAGTTCTATGGATGCACCGGGTATCCGAAGTGCAGATATGTGAGGGGAATGATCTGACTGACCGCCTGATCAAAACAGTATCTGATTCAATGAGTGTGAGTTCACGATCAGATTGGAGGTGTCTCCTATGGGATTGCTTGCGGGTTATATGGTGCCGCATCCGCCGATTGCGGTCCATGAGATCGGACGGGGTGAGGAGAAAAAGATTCAGAAGACTCTGGATGCCTTTGAAGAAGTTGCGGAAGATATCGCAAGACTGAAACCGGAGACGATCGTTCTGACATCACCGCATTCTGTGATGTATCGCGATTATTTTCATATCTCTCCAGGAGTTGGAGCGCGCGGCAGTTTCGGACGGTTTGGTGCTGGCGGTGTATGTATCTCGGTTCGCTATGACATGGAACTGACGGATGCAATCTCTTCTGCCGCTGACGATGCCGGTTTTCCCGCGGGGACTGCAGGAGAGAGGGATCCGGAACTGGATCATGGAACCATGGTGCCGCTGTATTTCGTCCATCAGAAATATAAGGATTACCGTCTGGTCAGGATCGGACTGTCCGGGCTGCCTTTGACAGATCACTATGTTCTTGGAAAAATGATCCGTGCTGAAGCTGATCGCCTCGGGCGAAGGTGGATTTTCATAGGAAGCGGTGACCTGAGCCACTGCCAGAAGAAGGACGGACCGTACGGTTACCGTCCGGAAGGCCCTGCGTATGACCGGAAAATCATGGAAGTCATGGGAAGGGGTGACTTCGGGGCGCTGAGCGGGTTTGACGAGCAACTGCTCGATGACAGCATGGAATGCGGGCACAGATCATTCACCATCATGGGAGGTGCTTTTGACGGAACAAAAGTGAAGAGCAGGATGCTGTCTCATGAGGCTACATTCGGTGTCGGATATGGCATCTGTATCTATCGCCCGCTGTCAGAGGAGCCAGGTTCGTTCTCGGTTTCGAGTCTGAAAGAGTAAAACGAGATTACAAAATCGGCATCCGTAAGCAGTAAGTCAACTTACAGAACTTCGTAATGGGAAGAGGTGCAGTGATGGATCAGTATGTTCGGCTTGCGAAAAATACGATAGACCTCTATATCCGGGAGGGACGCGTCTATAAGCCTTCGGCGGATGAACTGACAGAGGAAATGAATACATCCAGGGCTGGTGCATTTGTATCGATTCATGAGCAGGGAGAACTGCGCGGGTGTATCGGAACGATCGAGCCTGTCAGGAGAAATCTTGCGGAAGAGATTATCTCCAATGCCATCTCTGCATCAACGAAGGATCCAAGATTTGAGGCGGTCAGCGAAGAGGAACTGGATCAGCTCGAGATCAATGTGGATGTGCTTACAGCGCCGCAGCCCATTTCGTCTCAAGCGGAGCTGGACGTAAAGAAATATGGTGTGATCGTTGAGAAGGGATACCGGAGAGGATTGCTCCTTCCTGATCTTGAAGGCGTAGACAGCGTGGAATATCAGGTATCCATCGCAAAGAGAAAAGCCGGTATCGGTGAACATGAAAAGGGCGTGCATCTGTACCGGTTTGAGGTGATCCGCCATGTGTAGGGAAGGGGCGACAAGGGATCCGGACGCCGTTGGCAGCGAAGGAATGCGTGATGCAGATCAATCAGTCGCTGTCTGTCCGGTCTGTCCGCATCATTGCCACATCCCGGAAGGCGCCTTCGGAAGATGCCGTGCCAGAAAGAATGAAGGTGGAAAAGTCATCTGTGCAAACTATGGAAAGCTGACTTCCATAGCACTGGATCCGATCGAGAAAAAACCTCTTGCTTATTTCCACTCCGGGAGTATGATCCTGTCGGCAGGAAGCTATGGATGTAATCTGTCCTGTCCATTTTGCCAGAATTATGAGATCGCAGCTGCAGGAGAGTCTGACTTTCGGAGCCTGTATGAAATATCCCCGGAGGAGCTGTGCGCACTTGCGAGGGAAGAAGCTGTCAGAGGGAACATAGGGGTTGCCTACACCTACAATGAAGCTCTTGCAGGATATGAGTATGTCAGAGACAGCGCGCGTCTTGTACAGGAAGCAGGGATGCTGAATGTCCTGGTGACGAACGGGACGGCGGAGCTTTTTGTACTGGAAGAACTGCTTCCTTACATCGACGCCATGAACATAGACCTCAAAGGTTTCAGGCCGCAGATCTACAGGCAGCTTGGCGGAGATCTGGAAACCGTTAAGGCATTTATAACCAGAGCAGCAAGAGACTGCCATGTAGAGCTGACTTCGCTGATTGTTCCGGGAATGAATGACGATCCGGCAGACATGGAGAAGGAGGCGGAGTGGATCGCGCGGATTGATCCCCGGATACCGCTTCATATAACAAGATACTTTCCCCGTTACAAGATGCATGAAGGTCCTACAGATCTATCGCTGCTCAGACAGCTTAAGAAGATTGCCCAGAAACATCTTGAAAGAGTGCAGCTTGGAAACGTGTAACCGAATTGTTCCGGTGGAGCAGGACTGGCTGCCTGCTATGAGAAGGTGATGGAACAGGAGAGAACGACTGCTTTCTCTGTGAAGATGCTGCAGGAGGCATGCTCCTGTCTGGAGGAATATGATAAAGACATGGAGGACAAGGCAATGCTGATTGTTGAGCCGCCATCCATCGAGCAGCGGATCGTCAATCAGTTTTCGTTCTTTTCCATCATTCCATATCAGTGAAAGGATCATATACCCTGGCCTTGACGGTCTGTCCAGATGGCTGCAAAGACACTATTATGTGAAAGACGGAGAGGATTCATGATGGATAATCTTCATCCTCATCCGTAATCTCACCCTTCAAATCGAAGAAAGTCTCCATATCACAGCATTCCTGGCAGAGATCATGAAAACTGTTTTCTGCCTCTTCTTCATCATTATACTCGGCGAATACCGCTCCATTGACAAGAATCTTATTTCCTTCCAGATCGATACTCTTTGCTTTGGTGAGATGCTTTCCATCTTTGCTTCTTATGAACATGGTTGAGTCTCCTTCTCATTTTTTCTGTACGCGGCTGTAACAATTGTACCTTATCTGCGCCAGAAAAACCACAAGCTGGTGGCGGAACGGTGTTGATTATTTCTGTGGCGGAATCAGATTATGAGCGGTATACTTGTAGAAACGACTGCGGAGGACTTGCCACTATGGTAAAGTTTGAGAACTACCGGCGTCCAAACCGGGAGTGGCTCTATGATAGTGCACATCAATGATGCAGCAAAGGAGAAGCCAAATGTATATAGCTGATGAAAAACGATATGAGAAAATGAAATACAACAGATGTGGTCACAGCGGTTTACTGCTTCCGGCTATTTCTCTCGGTCTATGGCATAACTTCGGCGATACGGGTGTATACGCCAACATGGAGCAGATGTGCTTCACTGCTTTTGACCATGGAATCACGCATTTTGATCTGGCGAATAATTATGGTCCAAAGTATGGAAGCGCAGAGAGCAATTTCGGAAAGATCCTGAAGGAGCATTTCCTTCCTTATCGGGATGAGCTGATTATTTCCACCAAGGCCGGATATGATATGTGGCCGGGCCCATATGGAGACCATGGAAGCCGCAAGTATCTGATTGCAAGCCTTGATCAGTCGTTGAAGCGTATGGGACTGGAGTATGTAGATATCTTTTATCATCACAGAATGGATCCGGAGACACCGCTTGAGGAGACGATGCTTGCGCTGGATCAGATTGTCCGCAGCGGGAAGGCGCTTTATGCGGGACTTTCAAATTATGATGGCCCGACATTGGAGAAGGCTGCAGCGATCTTGAGCGATCTGCATGTTCCGTTCATCATCAATCAGAACCGCTATAACATCCTCAACCGGACGGTGGAGGAGAATGGGCTTCTCGAGACAACGAAAAGACTTGGAAAGGGCTTGATCACTTTTTCACCGCTTGCACAGGGTCTTCTTACGGATCGCTATTTCTCCGGCATTCCGGCGGACAGCCGTGTCCGTACAGACGGGCGTTTTCTGCATGAAGACCAGATCCTGCCGGAGAAGATCGAGAAACTGAAAGCCCTGAATGAAATCGCGTCGAACCGGAACCAGTCTCTGGCGGAGATGGCGCTGGCATGGCTGCTTCATAACGACGCCGTCACATCAGTACTGGTCGGTGCATCAAAGCCTGCACAGATCCTGGCAAATATCAAGGCGGCTGAAAATACGGCATTTACGGATGATGAGCTGGAGGCAATTGACCGGCTTTCGCTACACACGATATGAGATGAATCACATCTCCTGATATATGCCAACATCGTCCGGTTATCTTTCAGGTGCGTTTTATATGCCTGTGAGAGCTGCCTTCTCATAATACATGTCGGTGAGCGCCGTTTTTACAATCTCCGCGGGATTGGCTTGCGGATTCACCCATGCTTTAGCGGCTTCTACTGGCAGAATCACAGGCATTCTATCGTGGATGAAGGCAATCTCGTCACCTGGTTCCCGCGTGAGGACTGCAAACACCGGCACTTTGATCCCGTTTCTCTCTTCAATAACGTACAGTCCGGCGAGGTATGTTACCATCGCGCTCTTTGGCTGTATCATATACTTCTGGCCGGTTACTTTCTTTCCGTTGGAAGAGAGCATATGCTCCCATTCGAAGTAGTACGAGCATGGGATAATGCAGCGGCGTATTAGCCAGCTTTCCTTCCAGAAGCGTTTGAAACCGGCGGTTTCCGCTCTGCAATTTACAAGAGGCTGCCCCTCTTTCCGTGGATTCGTGAAGCCCCAGACCATAGGGTAGACAGTGGGAGCGTGCTTGATGTCTGGCGCGATGACGGGAGCTATGTCAGCTGGCCGCACTTCGCCTTCCGTTTTCAGCTCTCTTCCCATCTTTGCGGCCATACGCGCATTGAGAGGAGAAGCCTGAGCCCGGTCAATGTAAGGCTTTAACTCCGGTGACAGCTCCATGTAATAGCGTGTGCACATATTCCGACCTCCTCTGCCCCTACTATAGCATATAGAGTGTCATAGATCTTCGGGCTCCTGCTTTATGCCTCCGGGATGAAGATCACAGTATATTCGTTTGTCAGTGGTACACCTGCACAAACTGCTGTATGCTATAATAAGTTTCAGAATCCTGATTGCTTCGATTATGATCTGGCTTCTGAAGAGTTTTGATTTCCATTTCAACTTTGTGACGGATTCGCAGGACAGCATCGGTATGGAGCGCAAGCTGTTTCTGCCATAAAAGAATAAGGGGGCTTCATGAAAGCTGATAAGCATCCCACAAACTACGTCTATATTCTCCGATGCGCCGATGACACGCTCTACTGCGGCTGGACAACTGATCTTATCGCCCGTATCGCAGCCCACAACAGGGGAAACGGTGCAAAGTATACGAGGTCGCGGCGCCCAGTGAAACTGGCTTACTATGAGGAGTATGAGAATAAACAGGAAGCCATGAGCCGGGAATGGCACATAAAACGGATGAGCCGGGAAGAGAAGCTGAGATTGATAGAAGTCGCACCACATGGACTACATTCATGACCTTCGATATAGTAATAGGCCCAAAGAAGATCATATTTAAGGAGACGTGAGAAAATGGGATCCCCATTCGTAAAAATTGACCTTCATGGTCTGCGGCAGGAAGAGGCGATCAAAGTGATCGAAAGGGAGATTTCTTCTGCCGATTCGGCCACATATCAACTTCAATTGATCCATGGGTATCATAGAGGGACGAGCCTCCGCTCCATGATAAAAGACTGGTATGGCACAGATCCCAGAGTGAAGCGCATCATTCCCGGCGATAATCCGGGGATTACAGTGTTGGTGATGAAGGAGTTGTACTGAGGATAAGCATTTCTAATATTATTATCCACTCCTTCGGGGCGTCTTTTTCAGGCCCTATGGAAATCTTCCGAAAATATTTTGATACTTCTCTATCAATTTAAAATAACTCCGTTTTTCTTATCTTGTCTGTACCCTTTCCATGATGCTGCGTATCAATGAGTGTCGGACGGAACGATCATGAACAAGGATGTCGATTTTGATGATTGAAGAAAACCACCGGGTTCCGAATATCTTACCCGGAGAAGTATGATTTTTGCGAAGAGGCGAACTATTATGAAACGAGGAGGACAGTTTTCCGGAAGAAGTCCAGGAGATTACCGTAAGTGGGAATGATTCAGCAAGAGTGGATGGCATTGAGCCTGGCAGCTATACAGTCCTGGTGACTGCGTTGGATGATCTGAACGGCACAGCAGTGATCCGATAAGGAAACAGCCTTTCGACACTCTTATGGAGCGTATTATGAACAACGCAGAAGGCTGAAGGAAACGATAGGATTGGAAGAAAGCGAGGACATTCATGAAGAAGAAATTACCTGTAATCCTTATCATGTCAGCGACAATGATTCTCGGAGGAGCGGTTTGCCATGCATCCATTCTTCCGGCGCAAGGGCCGGGACAGATCGGGTTAAGCTCTGTCGTACTATGCGACAGCCTGTCTCTGCACACAGATCCTGGTTTCGACTCCTCGGCGATCCAGACGCTTCACTATGGTGACAGGATTATCGTGATGGATACTAAGGATGGCTGGGCGCACGTTGCCCTCGGTGATGCTGAGGATTCCGGAACCGGATGGGTGAAAGAAGACTTCATTGTGATTGATCCGGCGTGGTACCGGACAGAGGGAGATACGGTTGTTTATGCCTGGAATGATACAGGCGCTCAGAAGGTTGCGCTGTTGGATGCGGGCACTTCGCTGCCGATTCTTCGTGACGATGGAGACTGGATCATCGTCAGTCTGAGAGGCGCGACAGGATGGATTAACAATCCTGTCAGAACATCCGCGGCAAGCGCTAATCCCGGCACCGAGAATCGAGGCGGAAACGAAAGCGGAACAGACAATGGAAGTGCACAGGCCGGTGGCGTAATAACCGTCTATGATGAGTTTGGAGATGCCTATACGCTCTATGAAGGCACAGATGGATACTGGCGTGACAGAAGCGGGACGGAATACGTCCAGGTATCAGACACTCAGTTCCAGGTGAAAGAGGGAACAAAACGACTGAGTATGTGAGATTCAGATGGAATAGATCGAAAGGAGATTCTCATGGCAGAGAGTAAAGGAAATTCAAACACGATCACAAGACAGTATCTCGATTCGCTTCTGATCGAGACAAGATACATGAATGCGTGCAGTCCGGATCTGACGATGGAGTTATACGGAAGGAAGTTTCCGACTCCTGTCATGACTGCCGCGTTGTCCCATCTTGATCATTTCATGTTCGAGGGAGCGACGAAAGCATATGCGGAAGGAGCGGCAAAGGCAGGTGTGATCCTGTGGCTGGGAATGGCGGATGAGGAAGAAGTGGAGTTTTGCGCGTCGACCGGTGCACCAGTAATTGAGATTATAAAGCCATATTCAGACCGTGAACTGATCTATAAGAAGATCAGACATGCGGAAGAGCTGGGTCTTCTTGCTGTTGGAATAGACATTGATCATCCATTTGGGCCGGATGGATCACCGGATATAGTGGATGGCTATGAGATGTCGCCGATCCGTACGCAGGAACTGAAGGAGATCTGTTCCTCTACATCGCTTCCGGTTATAGCGAAAGGGGTGTTGAGCGTTTATGATGCGAACGAGGCGGCCTGTGCTGGCGCGCAGGGACTTGTCATTTCACACCATAACAACAGAATCGAATATGCGATTCCTCCGCTCAAGGCTCTGCCTGAGATAAAAGCTGGCATGAAGAAGCAGGTTCCGCTCTTTGTGGATGGCGACATCAGGTCGGGGATGGATGCGTTTAAGGCGCTGGCGCTTGGGGCAAATGCCGTCTGCATCGGAAGACCTTTGATGACTGCAATCAAAAGCGGTGGTGCTGACGGAGTGGCTGCCTACCTCGAAGAGGTTAACGCGGGACTTAAGAAAGCCATGGCGTTTACAGGATGCTGCAACATGTCAAGGATGGATCCTTCCGTGGTGCATTGATGGCGCACTTTCTCGATCCATTTCCTATAACGTGTGACTGCCTTTTTTATGTCAGCGTTCTGTGTTATAATCCTCTCTTGGGGAGAGCAGGAGGACGAATGAGTATAGAAGAGATGAAAGCGCACCTTAGAGCACTTCTCCATCAGCGGGATATGCTTCGCTTTGAGCGTGACAGCCTTGAGTTGTTTGATCTGATGGAAGAACTCGAACAGGAAATACACGAGCTGGAAAAACAGCTCAGGAAAAGTGCATAAGTAGGATCCACCGATATAGAGGCGGCGCTTGAGACGGAAACAGAGACAGAACAGGCAGTATAGGAGGAAATAACATGGGTCTTATCTGGAGTATTATACTTGGAGCGATTGCTGGTTGTATAGCAACCGGAATCATGCATGAGAAGACAAGTTGGATCAAGAACATTCTTCTCGGTATCCTTGGCGGCTTTGTCGGAGGCTGGGTCTTCAGCCTGATCGGGTTCAGGGCAAATAGTACGATTGCGACGCTGATCGTCTCCGTTGTCGGTGCCTGCATCTGCATCTGGCTTGGACGGAAGCTGTTCAATTAGAGAATCGTTCAGGATTCCTGTACAAACCAAAAAAACAGCGTTTCAGAAAAGGCGGCTGACTTCGTGAAAGCATGAACGGATGGTTCTGCTTTTGCAGGCGGGCTGTCTTTTTTCGCATACAGCTTTATCCCCTGTGGTATAATCAACTCAAAGATGACGGGAGTCGTTTGAGAAGAGGAAGGAAGGTTCACAACTGTCTTTGCTGATAAGAAGGAAAAGCGGGATTCGCAAGGGAGAAAATACGAAAGAGCGTATGGTGCTCCCGGACAATTACATGGCTGATGGATAGAACAAAGGACTTTGATTACAAGATAAACAAGGATGACCTATGAAGCTGATACCAATTCAGGAAGAGCTTCCCGGTGTGGAAGCAGATTTTGAGAATGCCACAAAGATCGAAAGATGGAAGGTGGGAGAGAAGGCATTTTTCCAACCGGCAGGATTCAACAAATATTCTTACCTGCCCCTTTCCGCCATCCTCTCTGCATACCCACATGATTTCCGTGTGAAAGGCGGCTGCAGCTGTGCCGGCACGATTCCGACGGGCGGTGTGGTGATCACGTATGGCGAGAAGGGTGTGATCAAAATCATACCCGGAAACGAAAAGAATGCGGAAAAAATATTAACCACATTGAAGGAAAGGAAGCCAGACATCGATACAACAGTCCCCGAGATCTATCGTGGCCGTACGAGGGATCCGATGTGAGTCTGCTGCTGTCCGGGAATCCGCCAAGTAGAAGGAACGCACAGGAGATGAACGATGCCCCTTAAAATCGTCCGAAATGACATAACCAAAATGACCACCGAAGCCATTGTCAATACTGCCAACGAGTATCCTGCCGTTGGCACCGGCTGTGATCGTGCGGTGTATGATGCAGCGGGATTAGACGATCTTCTTTCCTACAGGAAAGAACACATCGGAACTGTGAAAGAGGGAGACGTCTTCATCACTCCCGGCTTTTCTCTCCCTGCAAAGTATATCATCCATGCGGTCAGCCCATTGTATATCGATGGGAAGCGCTCAGAAGAAGAGAAGCTGCGATCCTGCTATCAGAAAAGCCTTGCTCTTGCTGCGGAGAACGGAATTCGTTCTATCGCTTTCCCGCTGATATCAACGGGTGGTTTTGGCTATCCGAAAGAACAGGGGATACGGATCGCTGTCGATGAGATAAATGGATTTCTGCTGAACCATGAGATGCTTGTTTTCCTCGTGGTCTTCGATGAAAAAGCCTCGCAGATGGGGAAGAACCTCTATCCGGATCTGGAAGCATACATCGACAGGAACTATGTTCAGAAGAAGCATGAGGAGGAATATCGGGAAGCATTCTTTACGGATGAAGTGGCGGCAGACGAAGCACCGAAGCCATATGATGTCGAAGCGGCTCGGTTGGAACAGGCCCGTGCGGCCCGCAGAAGGAACGCACGGTTTCCGGAAGAGCGTGAATTGAAAGCGAAGAACCTGTGTGTCGGCAGTGTGCCGGCTCCAGGTGTTGGCATGGCGCCTCCTCTGGCTTCGAAAAAGAAGATGTCCCTGGAGGACGAAGATGCTGCGATTGAAGAGCTTGATCGGAACCTGCAGGAGCGGATCAACCATAGGTCCGATTCGTTCTCAGAATATCTTCTCTACCTGATCAGCTCAAAGGGAATGAAGAACTCAGAGGTCTATGATCGCGCAATCGTGAAGAAGCGTGTCTTCTCAAAGATCAAGACAAATCCGAACTACCATCCGCAGAAGCTGACAGCGCTCTGCCTGTGCATCGGCGCGAAGCTGAATCTGGACGAGTCGAGGGATCTTCTGTCAAGAGCAGGATATGCCCTGTCCCCCTGTGACAAGACGGATATTATTTTCTCCTACTTTATTGAGAAGGAAATCTACGACATGGTTGAGGTGGACATCCAGCTGGAAGAATATGGACTGCCGTGTGTGATTGCGTAACCTGCGCTGTTCAACCTATTTGATGAGTATTATGGTTTTTTGGAAGGTCGCTTTTGAAGCGACTTTTTTCGAAGGAGGCTTTTGTATACTGACCTCAGAACAGAAACAGGAATAGCTGCGAGAGCAGCGGAAAGCGAGGTCAGGTATGAAGAAGGGATTAACAGAATTTGTATTTATCCTTGACAGGAGCGGATCCATGTCCGGTCTTGAGGCGGACACCATCGGCGGGTTTAACTCCATGCTGGAGAAACAGAAGAGAGAGGAAGGAGAGGCACTTGTCTCAGTCGTTTTGTTCGATGATCGGACTGATGTGCTGTATGACAGGAAGGCCATCCGGAAGATCGAGCCGATGAATGATAATCAGTATTATGTACGCGGATGTACCGCGCTCCTGGACGCAATCGGCGGTGCGATCCATCATATCGGCAATGTCCACAAGTATGCGAGGGAGGAGGACAGACCGGAGAAGACACTCTTTATCATCACAACGGATGGGATGGAAAATGCAAGCCATCAATACAGCTATGATCGCGTCAAACAGATGATCGAACGGCAGAAGGAGCGGTATCAATGGGAGTTTCTGTTCCTGGGAGCCAATATCGATGCGGTCTCTGTGGCAGGACGATTTGGAATCGACCGCACCCGTGCAGTGCGGTATGAGCATGATGAAGAGGGAACCAGACTGAATTTCAGGGTTATGTCGAAGGCGGTAAGCTATGCAAGAGCTTCTGAGTCGGCAGAGGCGATGCGTGACTGTTTTGATGATGATGAGCTTCTGGCACCGATCCGAGAGGATTATGCGAAACGGCATAGGGGGTGAGGTGAACCATTATGTGGTATACTTCCGATATCGGGAGTGATCAAATATGGGAAAAGGTACACTTGATTTGAGTGTTGGCAGGGAGGCATCCGATGAAATTGGGTAAATATATCAGAGGTCTGCGAAATTCCTATCGCGAAAGCAAGAAGACGTTTGTGTTCTATACGATTCTGCGAGTGATGGTCATACTGACATTTGTCCGATGCATGTTTCAGCATAATTACCAGAGCGCAGCTCTCTGCGTACTGTCTTTGATCTTGTTCCTGATTCCTGCGTTTGTGCAGGATAAGATGCGTCTGTCAATACCACCGCTTTTCCAGTCGATTATCTTTGGATTTATCTTTGCCGCAGAAATCCTTGGAGAGGTGAACCATTACTATGTGCGGATTCCGGGCTGGGATACGATGCTGCACACCATGAACGGATTCCTGTGCGCAGCAATTGGGTTTTCGATGATTTATCTGTTGAACCGTGGAAGCAGCAATGTGAATCTGTCGCCTTTTTATCTGACGATGGTCGCGTTCTGCTTTTCGATGACGATAGGTGTTTTGTGGGAATTTTTCGAATTTTCAATGGATCAGTTTTTCTACCTGGATATGCAGAAGGACTTTGTCGTGCAGGAGTTTGGTTCCGTGACGCTTGATCCGGAGCAGATGGGAACACCAATTCATGTCAGGGATATTACAGATGCGGAGATTCATACGGCATCCGGTGAGAGTTATACCATAGAGAATGGGTATCTAGACATTGGCATACTGGATACGATGAAGGATCTGCTGGTCAATCTGGTCGGTGCGGTTGTATTCAGTGTGATAGGGTATTATTCACTGAAGAAGTCTAAGTCCTCAAAGGTTGCGGAAAGTCTGATGATCAAACCGACGGATACATAGTACTTTACCCATGAAAAGGTTACTATGATGGATATGGCAGGGAGATATCTGAGGTGTATGTCTACAACCTGTCACATTAGGGTGAGTAAGTCAACCTGCAGAAGGCAGTACGCGGAGAACTAAAATAACCGGCGGTATGGAAGAAGCAGTGCTTGATTCAAACCGCCGGTGGTATTTGTGCTATTTCAGCATGTATGGTGTGCTGATCACCAGTCAAGCCCGAGAATGCTCGCCTTGATCCATCCGAAAACCGGATAATTGATCTGTGCCCAGGTACGGCCATCCGCTTTCGCAAAATTGCCGGTCGTATTGGCAACGGTACCATTCGGCAGTGAGCCGACCTGCTGGCTGTTCAAACCGGGCGCTACGCGGATCGCAGCATTCCTGCTGTCACCGGTATTTACGACATAATTGTTGCCGCCGCTTACATTCTCAAGATCCTGTCCTTCAATGATTTTCTTTTCCATGATTTTTCCTCCTCCGGCTCTGCCGGTCTTTTTTTATTATCTGCCGGGCTGTTTTATCCCGGTCTGCTCATTGATACGAGGAAGACGTGAAGAGGGCTAATAAACAGTTCAAAGAAACAGCAAGAGATCGAGAAACATGAATTTGCTTCCTGACAGAATATGATAAAATGATTACAACGCCAAAAGCCTGAGCATATACTGTGATGATATCCCAAAGGTAAGAGAAGACATTTCCGAATGGCTTCGTACCTGCCCGAAATAAAGAATACGCGACATCAATACAGAATCTGAGAGAGCTGGATTGCGGTGAAGACAATCGACTGGGAGCATGTGATACAAGGAGAAGACGATGGGATGCCAATATTTGCGAACGGATCCTTTCCGGTGGGAGAGCATGAAATGATGAAGGAGACATGTATGAAAAAAAGAGAAGTAAGAATTTTAACTGTATTGATAAGTGTACTGATATTCTTTAATATCCCGGCTTGTGCCCAGATGGAGAAGCGTGAGCCAGGAAACTACGATGCGGATGAAATGATTTCACAGATGTCTCTTGAAGAAAAAATTGATCAGATGATGCTTGTCTCTTACCGGACATGGAAAGAAGTGCCTGAAGCAGCGACGGAAGCAGGAGATGATATTCCTGCCACGAATATTACAGAGCTTAATGATGAGATACGAGGCGCTCTTACGGAACATCACTATGGCGGAGTGCTTCTTTTTGGCGAGAACTTTAAGGATGTAAACCAGACGTTAAGTCTGGTGTCGGATATGCAGCAGACAAATCTTTCAGGAGGGGGATTGCCTTTGCTGGTTGCCACAGATCAGGAAGGCGGCAATGTGGCGCGCATCGGTTTTGGTACTACGGGTGTCGGGAACATGGCGCTTGCTGCGACAGGCCGCCCTGATTATGCAAAAAGAATGGCCTCCATCTATGGAGAAGAGCTTTCTCTCCTTGGGATCAATACGGATTTTGCCCCTGTCATGGATGTAAACAATAATCCGGCGAATCCGGTTATCGGCGTGAGATCCTTTTCGGATTCTCCTGAGGTGGCAGCGGAATATGGAATCAGTTACATGGAGGGACTTCACGAAACGGGAACGATTGCGACCTTAAAGCATTTTCCGGGACATGGTAATACCGATACGGATTCTCATACGGGGTTCCCCTGCATATCGAGCTCCTATGAGGAACTGCAGCAGTTTGACCTGATTCCGTTTCAGAAGGCGATTGATGCCGGGGCTGACATGATCATGACGGCACATATACAGTATCCGCAAATTGAGACAGAAACCTATCAATCAACTTCGACGGGAGAAGATGTTTTCCTGCCTGCAACAATGAGCAGAAGAATCCTTACGGATATACTAAGGAATGATATGAAATTTGAGGGCGTGGTTGTCACGGATGCGCTCGATATGGCGGCGATCACGGATCATTTTGCTGCTGAGGATGTGCTCTCGATGACGATCAATGCCGGAGCAAATATGCTCATTCTGCCTCCTGTTTTCGATACGGATGGCTTTCAGAGGATAGGTGATATGACTGACATGGCTGTAAAGCTTGTCCGGGAAGGAAAGATTGACGAGGAGCGGATCAATGATTCCGTAAAGAGAATACTGGAATTAAAAGAAAAATACGGAATCCTGTCGCAGACGGACTTTGCGTTAACGGATGAGGCTATAGAAAAGGCATCGGAGGGAGTCGGAAGCGATGAGAACAGGGGAAAGGCTTTGGAAATTGCCGAAAAAGCTCTTACCCTCGTGAAAAATGAAGATGCCTTTCCGATAAAAGCAGATGACGGAGAGAGTGTGGTGATACTGTTTGCCGGCAGCTGTGCAAGCCGCCTCGGGACAGGTGAACTGGTAAAACAGAGGCTGGTGAGTGAAAACAGCTTACAGGATTCGCAAATCACTGTGTTGGTAAATGATTCGGAAAATGGGGAATTATGCGAAGAAAAAGCACAGGAAGCGGATTACTGTATTTTAGTATACAGGATGTATGGGGCTGCGTGTCTGGATCCTGAAACAGAAGATGGATTCTCCTCAGCCGTATTCGATCGCGTCATTGAAAGGCGTCATGCGGTGAATAAGAAATCAATCCTCATATCCTGTCAGCTGCCTTATGATGCGGCGAGATTTGAAGCTGCGGATGCAATCCTGATCGCATATAATTCATCGCCCATGAGTGAGATACCTCCGAAGACAGGGGAAGGGAGTGCCTATGCGCCTAATCTTGAGTCTGCACTTATGGCATGCTTTTCGGATATGGATATCACAGGACAATTACCTGTAGGAATTCCGGAACTGGATGAGGATTATAGGATGAAGGATAAGATGCTGTACGAAAGGGGAAACGTACGCACGAAAGGATGAGCGATGAAAGAAAAAATCAATCGCTTGTGTATATTTACGTTGACCTCAGGACGAAGAATTCCGTTTTAATAGATAGCAGATGATCACAGAGCATGGAATGAGAATACCATGTTCCACACGGAGGAATTCGAGATGAAAAAGATGATGATGGGGTTAGGTTTTTTGGTTTTGAGCATAGCTGTATCCACCACTGTATGGGCAGGAACATTTGATCAGTACTATGATTACGAGAATGGCGAGGGAACGTATTCCTACTATTTCACCGATGGCAGTCCCGACCAGGGCATCTTTGTCACGATGGACAAGAACTGGTATCAGAATACGAGAGTTGAGATCGAAGACGGTGGTGCGACTTTCTACCATAAGGACAGCTATAACGCATTTGCCGGGGAAGGCCTGAAAGGGGGACGTCTTTTCACGATTGGTGCGTGCGTCAACTCGGATTTTCGGAACCTTCCAAGCTTTGAGTATATCGGTTTTGATGAAAACAGCTGCATGAATTACTACGCTGAGCTTCCGACAGATTATCAGGCATATACACAGGACGAGGACATTCGGGCGGAGTATGACTTTCTATGGTCCGGAGTAAGGGATGTAATTGCCGGGATCCGGATTAAGGGCGGATCGGAGGAGATTGAGGGAATTGAGATTCCGACACAGTCTTCAACAGAACCGGAGTACATTCCGGATGATGCGGCTGCTGTGGTTATCACTTCCGGAGACTATAAGTATACTGTCAATGAAGATGCGGAAACGATCACCGTCAGTGACTATATCGGAACGGACGAGGTGGTTGCGGTTCCGGAGGAGATCGATGGATATCGGGTTACAGATATCGACGATCAGGCATTCTCTTACAAGAAGATGAAGTCCCTGACATTTCCTTCTGGTATACGGAGCATCGGGACACGTGCGTTTGAATATTGCGAGATACAGGAAGTGACCATCCCGGCAGGGATAACGGTAGGAACCTGTGCTTTCGGCTATTGTGATACCTTAAAGAGGGTGCTGATCGGGCAGGACGCAGTGATTCAAAGCAGGGCATTTGGGTACTGCGATGATCTTGAAACCGTTGTCTGCGGATCCGGCAGCAGACTGGAAGAGGATGCCTTCGAGTATTGCCGCAATCTGAAGCAGGTGATCCTCTGCGGCGATGTGGAAGTAGACGAAGAGGCATTCTATGATTGTGATTATGCTGAGACAGTCAGGGCGGAAAAAGACGAATTTGAGTCCTGGCAGCAGCCTGATCAGGAAACCATATCCGCGGATGTGGAATCCTTCCTGACCGGAGGCGTGGGCATGATCCCGGAAACGGAAGCAATGGAAGCCGGTGAGCATCGAATCCTCCTGACTGGTGATACTTATGTGTTTACAGACTGCCCTGCCAAAGCGAAAGCAGGAGACCAGGTCACCGTAACAACGGTAGATGTGGCAGACGGGGAAGTGAAGATAGAGGTGAACGGATCAGATTCCGGGGAATGGCTGAAATGGGGCACCTACACATTCACCATGCCGGATGAGGATGTCGAGGTGAAGGGATGGATCAGTACGGAGGGGTATCCGGGAGCCTGACAGACAATTGGATTGAAAATAAAATGGGTTGATGTATAATCCGAATACAATGTGTGGCGTTTCAACTGCGTAAATCCGGTTGGACGCCCTTTTCTTCCTGCAGGCAATGGGAAAAGCAGTGCCCTCTACCGCGCTTTCCATGGTCCGTGAAGTTGTGTTTGGTGTTGGATTTGCATTGATCCTTCCTGTTTTCTTCGGACTGGATGGGGTGCTGTATTCCATGCCATTGTCGGATCTTTTGACCTTCTTGATCGCCATGTTCCTGATTGTAAGAACCTACAGGGAACTGGGCACACATTCTGTGACAAAGCAGGCAGCCTTCGTATAGAATGACGGCTCAAATGGAAACGGCCATGGAGCGCTGGCGGGGCTTCTGAATGAACAGCCGGTTCCGGCAGGTGCGGCAGAAGTCATGGCTTATGGAACATCCGGCAGAATCGCAGAGGCGAATAGAAAAATCTGAAATAGGGCATTGACAATCGTTTTATGGAGCAGTAGCATTTAACAACATAAAGGCAAAGGCGTCTTGAAGTTATTCTTCGGGACGCCTTTTCTTTTTATTCAGAATCACAGGGGAAAGAAGGAACCGGTTCTTCTGTGCATTCGAATATGTAACATTCCATTCCTTGAGAACTCTTCCACAATGGCGTGGCTGGCGCGGTGGGAGAGTTTTCCTTTTGAAAGGAGGCAGGTATGACAAAAGAACTGATGGATGTGATGAAGACGCTGGATGGGGAAATCTTTGCGGTATGGTTTCTGGCCGGTGCAGCGTTGGTCTTCTGGATGCAGGCAGGATTTGCCATGTGTGAAGCTGGTTTCACAAGGGCAAAGAATGCCGGCAATATCATTATGAAAAACCTGATGGATTTTTGCATTGGGACGGTAATGTGGTTTCTCTGCGGGGCGTCCCTGATGCTTGGCCCGAACATCATGAAGGGCTTTGCCGGCGGGTTCAGCTTCGATGTGTTTACTCATTATGGATCCTTCAACTACTCATCCTTTGTGTTTAACCTGGTGTTCTGTGCCACAACAGCTACGATTGTATCCGGATCCATGGCGGAGCGTACAAAGTTCTCCAGCTACTGCATCTATTCTGCTGTGATTTCCGCTGTGATCTACCCGATTGAGGCACACTGGACGTGGGGCGGCGGCTTTCTGGCACAGTGGGGATTCCATGATTATGCCGGTTCAAACTGCATCCATATGGTAGGCGGGATCTGCGCATTTATCGGGGCATGGATGCTGGGACCCAGAATCGGAAAGTATGACAGGGACAAGAGTGGAAAGATTGTGAAGGTCAATGCATTTCCAGGACATAACCTGGTGATTGCAGCGCTTGGTGTTTTCATTCTCTGGCTTGGATGGTACGGGTTTAATGGTGCGGCTGCGACGGATGTTGAGACGCTGGGTTCTGTTTTCCTGACGACTACCGTAGCACCGTCTGTGGCGACGGTTACCTGCATGCTGTTTACCTGGTTCAAGTATGGGAAGCCTGATGTTTCCATGTGCCTGAATGCGTCTCTGGCAGGTCTGGTGGCAATCACAGCGCCCTGCGATGTGACGGATTGTGCCGGAGCAGCCATCATCGGCGTGGTATCCGGACTGCTGGTGGTGTTCGGGGTATGGTTCAATGACAACGTGACGCATGTGGATGACCCGGTAGGTGCTGTTGCGGTGCATATGTTCAATGGAATCTGGGGAACGATTGCGACAGGTTTGTTTGCAACCAGCTCTGCGCCGGGCTTCAAGGTAGCAGGGATCAAGGAAGGCCTGTTTTACGGAGGAGGACTGGAACAGCTTGGAAAGCAGCTCGGAGGAATGGGCGTTACCATTGTATGGACAGTCGTCACGATCCTGATTGCTTTTACGCTGATCAAGAGGACAGTTGGGCTGAGGGTATCGGAAGAGGAGGAGATTACTGGCCTGGATACAACTGAGCATGGCCTTCCTTCCGCTTATGCCGGCTTTGCGATCATGGATATTTCCAATACCATGACAATGAGTGTGAATGAAAATACGAACCTTGGAACAGACAGTTATACGGAGGCTTCTCAGGCAAAAAGGGATGCTGCGGTACCGGTGGTCCGGGCAGATGCAGAAGCTTTGAAGGGGACTCTTTCCGAAGAAGGAAGGATACCGGAGCTGGAAACCGGTATTTCCAAGGTGGTGATCATTGCAAAGCTTTCTCGCTATGACAAACTTCGCAAAGCCATGAATGACCTGGGCGTGACAGGAATGACCGTCACACAGGTCATGGGATGTGGAATTGAGAAAGGTGCAGGAGAACGGTATCGCGGTGTAGAGATCGACGCCACGCTGCTTCCAAAGGTGAAGCTGGAGGTTGTCGTCAGCGGTATTCCGGTAGATGATGTCATAGCTGCAGCGAAGGAGGCTCTGTACACAGGTCATATCGGAGACGGCAAGATCTTCGTGTATCCGGTCAGGCGGGTGGTCAAGATCCGGACAGGAGAAGAGGGCTACGACGCACTGCAGGATGTTGAGTGATTCGATCTCTATGACAGCTTGCAGCAGGATCGCGTGAACAGCAGAAAAAACGGCAGGAAAGAAGGGACGGAATGAAAGCGGACAGACAATTGATTTTGGAAGATGGGAGTGTGTACACCGGAATCGGGTTTGGCAGCAGGAGAGATATCATATGCGAGGTTGTTTTCAATACTTCCTGCGCCGGTTACCAGGAGATTCTGTCTGATCCGTCCTATACGAATCAGGCGGTAGTAATGGCCTACCCGCTGATCGGGAACTATGGACTTGCGGATGAGGATTATGAAAGCAGGCTCATAGCTCCCGGTGCCCTGATCGTGAGGGATCTGTGCGACGATCCGTCTAACTTCCGCTCCACATGCTCTGTGCGGGACCTGTTTGAGGAGAAAGAGATTCCGGGACTTTGCGGAGTAGATACACGGAGGCTGGTGAGAAATATAAGGGACCATGGTGCAAGAAGAGGGATTCTGACCGATATTTCCGTACCTGCTGAAGAGGGAGTCAGAAGAATTCTGGATGCACTCATTCCGCACGATGCGGTTGCCCGCTGCAGCTGCAGAAAAAAATGGTACAGCCGTACCTCCAATCCCAGATTTCACATAGTGGCGGTTGACTGTGGCATGAAGTTGAATATCGTACGCATGCTGAATCGGAGAAAATGCAATCTCACAATCGTTCCGTATGATACAGGGAGTGAAGAAATCCTGGCAATGAAACCTGACGGCGTGTTCATTTCAAATGGACCCGGAGACCCTGCGGATGTGCCGGAGATTGTAGAGATGCTGAAGGGCCTGCACGGGCAGGTGCCTCTATTCGGAATCTGCCTGGGACATCAGCTGATTGCCAGGTCCTATGGTGCAAAGACGTATAAGCTGAAGTTTGGACACAGGGGAGGGAATCATCCGGTGAAGGAGCTTTCTACAGGCAGGATTGAGATGACGAGCCAGAATCACGGCTATGCCGTGGAGGAAGCGTCCCTGGAGGGAACCGGGCTTAAGGTGACACATATCAATCTGCTGGACGGAACGATTGAGGGGCTTTCCAGAGAATCGGATAAGGTTTTTTCTGTCCAGTACCATCCGGAGGCTGCGCCCGGACCGCAGGATTCCATACAGATACTGGACCGGTTTCTGGACATGATGAAGAGAGGGTAAGGGATTATGCCGAAAAGAGCAGATATCAGGAAAGTACTTGTCATAGGTTCCGGCCCGATTGTGATCGGACAGGCTGCAGAGTTTGATTATGCCGGGACACAGGCCTGCCTTGCTTTGAAGGAGGAAGGGTGTGAGGTGATTCTTGCGAATTCGAATCCCGCTACCATCATGACGGATCATGCGATTGCGGACAAAGTATATATGGAGCCGCTGACGCTGGAATATCTGGCAAGAATCTGCCGCTATGAACGCCCGGATGCCATTGTACCGGGGCTGGGCGGCCAGACAGGTTTGAATCAGGCATTGAGGCTCTATGAGAAAGGGATCCTTGCAGAATGTGAGATCGAGCTGTTGGGAACGGATGCGGACAGCATCCGCCGTGCGGAGGACCGGGAGTGCTTCAAAGAGCTTTGCGAAGAACTCGGGGAACCCATCGTACCATCCGAGATTGCCCAGAGCGTGGAAGAAGGCCTGGCAGCTGCAGAGCGGATCGGCTATCCTGTGATTCTGCGGCCGGCCTTTACCCTGGGAGGAACCGGGGGCGGCTTCGCTGATGATGAAGAGCAGTTGACTGAAAAAATGAAGCATGCGCTCGAGCTGTCTCCGGTCGGGCAGGTGCTGGTGGAAAAAAGCATCAGGGGGTTTAAGGAAATCGAATATGAGGTGATCCGTGATGCAAATGACACTGCCATCACGGTCTGCAATATGGAAAACCTGGATCCTGTCGGGATTCACACCGGAGACTCGATCGTAGTAGCGCCCAGCCAGACGTTGACGAACAGGGAATATCAGATGCTTCGGAGCAGTGCTTTGCGGATCATCCGTGCACTGAAGGTGAAGGGCGGCTGTAATGTCCAGTTTGCGTTGGATCCCGAATCCTTTGACTATTATGTGATAGAGGTGAACCCCAGGGTATCGCGCTCCTCGGCACTGGCTTCCAAGGCGACAGGCTATCCGATTGCACGTGTCTCTGCAAAAATAGCCATCGGCCTGAACCTGGAGGAAATCCGTCTGGCCAATACGCCGGCCTGCTTTGAACCGGCACTGGACTATGTCGTAACAAAGATGCCGAGATTTCCGTTCGACAAGTTTGAGACAGCATCCAATACGCTTTCCACCCAGATGAAAGCGACCGGTGAGACGATGGGCATCGGACGTACCATGGAGGAAAGCCTTCTGAAAGCCATCCGTTCCCTGGAGGATGGAAAGAACCATATTCATCTTGACAAATTTGATGTGAAGAACCTGTCAAAGCAGGGCAGCCGCAAGGAGGCAGTCCAAAAGCTTCTGGAATACATTGAGGAAGGGACAGATGACAGGATCTATGCTATCTCAGAACTGCTGTGGCTGGGCATGGATCCTCAGGTCATCTATACGAAGACAAAGATCGATCTGTTTTTCCTGAACAAAATAAAGAACATCGTCAGCTTTGAAAAGAAACTGGAAAGCATGGAACAGTCAGGATTCCTGAGCGTGGAGAAACCTGTCCTTGAGAAGGAACTCCTTCTTGAGGCAAAGCGCATGGGATTCTCTGACTCCTATATTGCGGAACTGACCGGTATGGAAGAGAGAGAGATCAGACTGCTCCGGAAACGGTATGGGCTTCGTCCGGTCTATAAAATGATCGATACCTGCGCGAGTGAGTTTAAGAGCTATGTCCCGTATTTCTATTCTTCCTATGAGGAAGAAAATGAGTCCATTGTGTCAGACAGACCAAAGATAATGGTTCTTGGCTCAGGACCGATCCGGATCGGACAGGGGGTCGAGTTTGACTATTCTACTGTTCATGCGGTAAAGACGATCCGTGAGATGGGATATGAAGCGATTGTCGTCAATAACAATCCGGAGACTGTTTCTACGGACTATACCACTGCGGACAAGCTGTATTTTGAGCCTCTGACGCTGGAGGATATTCTGAATATTGTTGATCTGGAACAGCCTGAGGGGGTGATCACTTCTCTGGGCGGACAGACGGCTGTAAACCTGACACAGCCTCTTGCGGAACACGGAGTCCGGATCATCGGGACATCCCCGGAGGCAGTATTTGCTGCTGAGGACAGGGATGCATTTGAAAGAACCATACAGAAACTGGGGGTTTCCCATCCGGAAGGCGTCGCGGTGACAAGCATTGCGCAAGGCATTCGTGCGGCACATAAGATCGGATATCCTGTGCTTGTGAGGCCGTCATTTGTTCTGGGCGGACGCGCCATGGAGATCGTCGCGAATGAGGAAATGCTCAGGCACTATCTCCGGAATGCCGTTGAAGTAAACGAAGACAAACCGGTTCTTGTAGATCGTTATATTGTCGGAAGAGAGGTGGAAGTAGATGCGATCTGCGATGGGACTCATGTATTTCTTCCCGGCATCATGGAGCTTGTAGAACGTACCGGCATTCATTCAGGGGACAGTATCAGTGTGTTTCCACCGTATTCCATTTCAGAGGCGGTCAGGGAAACCATCCGGGAGAATACACGGAAGCTGGGCCTGGGGCTGGGGATCATCGGATTGTATAACATTCAGTTCATTGTCGAAGAAAATGACAAGGTCTCTGTGATAGAAGTGAATCCAAGAGCATCCAGAAGTGTGCCGTTTCTTTCCAAATCAACCGGCCTGCCGCTTGTGGACATTGCCACGAAGGTCATGCTGGGAATCAGTCTGAAGGAGATGGGGTATGCAGATGTAATGTTCCCGGAGAAACCATTCTGGTATGTGAAGGCCCCGGCCTTCTCCTTTGAAAAATTGAGCGGTATGGACGCATATCTTTCTCCGGAGATGAAATCAACCGGAGAGGCCATCGGATATGACAGAAGCCTGAAGCAGGCACTGTATAAAGCACTGCAGGCCTCCGGCGTAAAGATGAAGGAATATGGAACCGTCGTCGTTACACTCGCGGATGAAGACAAGGAGGAAGCACTGCCCCTGGTGAAGCGGTTTTACGACCTGGGGTTTAATATCGAGGCAACAGCCGGAACAGGAACGTTTCTAAAAGAACACGGGATTCGGACAAGGATACGCGGAAAAATCAGCGACGGCAGCGATGAGATTCTCTCATCCATCCGGGCAGGATACGTCAGCTACATCATCAACACACGTGCGATCCTGTCAGGGATACACTACGAAGATGGAGTCGCGATCCGTAGAGAAGCCATCAGGAATGGAGTCACCATGTTTACTTCACTGGATACCGTCAGAATCGTACTGGAGGTACTGGAGGATATCACACCCCGGATCAGAGCCATATAACAGTCTGGGCGTGATGTTTCCAGATGAGTGATTCCGTGCTATATTGGTGCCATACCGGTTCAGTTGAAGGCTGTTCTGCCAGGCTTCACGAAGGGTGAGCTTGATGTGCTCATGCCAAAAGGATCAGAGGATCTGCTGGAATACGTAAATGAATTCCTGACGGAGGAGAAAAACAAAGGAAGGATTGATGAGCTGGCAGACAAGTACATTTATCAGAACACAGGCAGTGATCAGGAGATGGAACAGCAGTAATGTATATGAGCACTATGAAAAGACTGACAGCTGAGGAGATAGAAGTACTGACGGCATTCCGGCATGACCTGCACCGGAATCCGGAATTGTCCGGGATGGAATACCGGACAACGGAGAAGATCCGGGAGTTTTTGTCCACACTTCCGGGATGCAGCATCATAAGCCTGCCCGTGAAAACAGGGATCGTTGCCAGGATACCCGGCAATGGAGATGAAATCATGCTGCGCGCAGACATCGATGCGCTGCCGCAGACGGAAGAGACTCCCATACCATGGAAATCCTCCGTGCCTGGCGTCATGCATGCATGCGGACATGACCTGCATACGGCAGCTCTGTGCGGGGCGGCATTATTACTGAGCAGGTTGAAGCAGGAAGGGGAGGATCTTCCGACGGTTGACCTGGTGTTTCAGCCGTACGAGGAGGGCACCCGCGGTGCCGGGATGATGATCGAAGCAGGTCTGTTTGATCACATCCATCCAAAAGTCTGCTTTGGGATGCACAACTGGCCGTCTATTGAGATTGGGAAGGTTGCATGCATCGAAGGCGCGGTGATGTCCGCGAAGAGAAATTTTGACATCATCGTATATGGGGCCGGCGGACATGGGTCTATGCCCCATCTGAACATAGATCCGATTGTCTGTGCCGCAGCGATGATCCAATCTTTGCAGACGGTAGTAAGCAGGAATGTAAACCCGGTTGATGCGGCGATTCTCTCTATCAATATGATAGAGGGCGGAAGTCCTGCGAATCTTGTGGTTGACAAAGTTCGCATGAAAGCAACAGTGCGGTCCTTGTCTGAAGAGACACTGGATCGAATGATAAACCGTGTGGAAACGATCGTTGAAAACACGGCCGCAGCGTATGCGTGCCGGTCTGAGATTATTTGGAACGAGCACATCCCTGCAGTGTGGAATTCCCCGGAGATGACGAAAGAAGCGATTCGCTGTGTCGAAAGAAGCGGAAGCATACTAACAGATGCTGTCCCTTCCCTTGCAAGCGAGGATTTTGCTCTGTACAGAAGCTATGTACCAAGCTTTTTCTTTTGGTTCGGAAGCAGGATGGCTGGTGCAGACATTCACGAACTTCACACACCACAGTTCTTTGCGCCTGACAGCGCGATAAAGTATGCGGCTGAATTATATGCGGCTTGTGTGGCCAGGGAATAAAAAGCCGTTATCCAATGGATGAAGAAAACAAGATTTATGGACGCAAGGAGATTTATGAAAAAAGGAATTCTTTTATTCTTTTGCTTCTGATCAGTGTCCGTGCCTATGCCGGTGAAACGGAGGATGTCGCGGGGCAGGAGGATGTTTCCTGAAGTCCACCTTTCTTAAAAACCAAAGAGCAGTAAGAGAATGAAGCAGTACATGTCATATTTGAAACACGTTCTGAGAGATGTCTTCACAAGAAAGCTTTCGAATCAGGATGCAAGTCAGATTGAGCGGGACAATCTGCATCTGGCTGTCATTTTTTCGCTTCCACTGTCCATTGTTGAATTTGGGATTTTTCTGATTGGAGCGATCCTGTTTCGGGACGAGCTCTTTTCTCACCTGCCGAGTCTGCTCAGTGTATTTTCATGCGGACTTTTATGCCTTGCCAGTCACCTGCTGACCCGGCGTTGGGCAGGGAAGAATATAGACCGGAAGAAGATCCGGCTATTGACGGGCAGCCTGTATTGGGCTTTTGTCATATGGGGAATGACCGCTGATGTGCGTCACTATATGGGTGGCTCCCAAATGATTATCTTCGATACCGTACAGGTATGTTTTGCGATGATTCTCTATTTACATCCTATGCATGCGCTGCTGCGGGTCTTCTTTGCATACACGGTTCAGTTTCTTGTTCTTTTCCATATCGACAAAGCGAAAGGGATGCCGGCCGTCAATTATTACATGTTTGCCGTCGTCGTCTTAATCGGTTACTGCGTTCATTATGTCAGGAAGCTGCATGAATTGCAGCATGAACAACACATGGAGAACATGAATCAGGATCTGATCTACGACTCCACGCACGACCATCTGACCGGAATGAAAAACCGGCTGGCGCTCAGACAGGATTTTTCTTCCTTTGTTGGTAAGCGGCTGTATGTGATCATGGCTGATATTGATGATTTCAAACAGTATAACGACAATTATGGTCATGCTGCAGGCGATCAGGTGCTTTCTGCGATCAGCCGGGTTACTCTGGAGCTGTTCGGATATGACAGTGTTTACCGCTACGGAGGGGATGAGTTCCTTATGATCCTTGAGCAGGAACGATATGAAAACATTCTTGATCTGCTGGTGGTATGGGAGAATGAGACGGAAAGAGTCCGGATCGGGAGTCTGGGAGAAGAGACGGTGATTCAATGCAGTTATGGGATGTCCAGGGGAGCGGCAGACAGCGAGAAGGATATCCGGAGCCTGATTAAGAGGGCTGATGAGAAGCTTTACCGAAAAAAGAAGACCAGAGAGAGATGACAGATAGAACCAGCCCAATCAATAGCATCTGCCAATAAGAAAAAAACTTAAACTTGTGGCTTCACGGTTTGGCGGATGAGTTTGCCAAGCCGCTGGCGATCAGCAAGGTGAAAGATGATGAGGTATGTGAGTGGATAGAAAACTGGCGGTGTTTTTTCCGGGCATCGGATATACGATCGATAAGCCCCTTATGTATTACAGTCGGAAGATCGCTGCAGCGGCAGGATACGAGATTAAGATTCTTCCATATGCAGGCTTCCCTGACAAGATCCAGGGTGATGCGGATCGGATGCAGGAGAGCTATCGAATTGCTCTGACACAATCTGAAGAGATGCTGGCAGGAATGGACATGACGGCATATGATGAAATTGTTTTCATCGGTAAGAGTATCGGAACGGTTGTGGCAGCGGAGCTGGCAGACAGATATGAGAGATCACGAACCGGGCTGGGGGTGATCCGTCTCGTTTTATACACACCATTGGAGCAAACATTTCTGTTTCTGCTCAAGGATGCAATCGTATTCACGGGTTCGGATGATCCGTGGGTAGGAAAAGAGAAGAGCAGAATCGGTACGTTGTGTGTGGAGCGGAAAATACCTTACATGCTGATTCCGCATGGGAACCATTCGCTGGAGAGCGGAAATATCCAGGAAGATATGGAAGCTTTGAAGAAGGTTTTGCTGAGAACGGAAGCGTTTCTAAGGAAAAATGGCTGAATATATCTCAGTTCTTTTCGGTATGGAAGGAGACTTTGAAGTGATTCGTGAGAATACGGACGGTTACTGGTATACGGACAGCGGTGTAAAGATGACCTGGCTTGACGGCAGCCGGCTCGAATCAGATGGAGGAGAAGCCTTTGTCACAGATCAGCCGGATACGAATGATTATTCCGATCAGGAGTGGGAAGGAAATCTGGTGTACTGTGAGTATTGCGGACAGTGGTATGAGGCAGGCAATGTGTTCCGCAACCATATCTGCCCGGCAAGAGACGCGGCCCTGGCTGCAGAGAATTGACATCCGCAATGAGATAAAAATCTACAGCGTCAAGTACGCCGCCGGCGTACTTGACGCTGTATTTCGTTCTTGACTATACGATTGACAGCAACATTCTCCAGATGGTGGTTTCTGCCTGCTTTCTCATGTAATAAGGGAAGCAATCCTTAATCGGCTTTTGGCGTTGTAATCATAGTATGGTACAATCGATTACGCCTGTTTCAGGAGGAATCAGTCAGGAAGGCGAGGGTAATATATGTCATTAGAAAGAGCGAAATCATATCTGGAATCAAAAGGATTCTCAGACAGGATCATCATCCCGGAGCACAGCAGTGCAACCGTTGCCGAGGCGGCACAGGCGCTTGGCTGTGAGCCGGGGATGATCGCAAAAACGCTGTCCTTTGTGCAGGAAGATAAGGCTGTCCTGATCCTTGCGGAAGGTATGGCACGGATCGATAACAGGAAGTATAAGGATCGGTTCGGCTGCAAGGCAAAGATGATCCCGGCGGATCGTGTTGCGGAAATGACCGGGCATGAGATCGGAGGCGTTTGTCCGTTTGGCGTGAAGGAGGACGTGGAGATCTATCTGGATGTAAGCCTGAAGAAGCATGAGACCGTCTATCCGGCGGCAGGGACGGATCACAGTGCGGTACGGCTTGGGATCGCGGAGCTGGAAGAATGCTGCGGCCATCCGGAGTGGGTGGATGTATGTAAGAGCGATATCGCTGAGGAAAAAACATCGTGAGTTTTGGAATTGTTTTGCATGAGCCGGAGCAGCCCGGAAACACAGGCGCGATCGGGCGAACCTGTATCTGTGCATGATCTACCTCGGCGCGATGATCGATGATGTCGAGCTGAAGATGAGCAACAGCAGTGATGCTTTGAAGATGCTCAGCTTTATGGTGACGATGGACCATGTTGCCTGAGAAGCTGAGCAATCAGGTTTCGCGATAAGGATACAGATTCATCGATAAGAATCATAGATAAAGCTTTTTTCGGGAGTGTGTGAACCACGCTCCTGTTTTTTATGGGTCAGTTTTTTTACTGCATCAAGAATCGTGTGTGTGAAAACAGAACAAAGTGCTTTTCTGTGGTATAATTTTCCTGTCAAATCGTTATAAAAAGAGGTTCCTGCAATGAAGAATAACACAGCGAGAATTACAATACTTTGCAGCCTGATTATCGCAGTTATCATGGTACTGGGAACAATCTGGTCGGGCCAAAGCGCGAAAAAGGATACCGAGCAGGCGGCCCGTACCGTCAGCATTCTGTACCTGGACGAGCTGGCTGGCCGCCGGGAGCAGGTCGTGGAGAACAATCTGCAGGGCAACATCCAGGCGATTCAGATCGCAATCGGTCTGCTGAGTGAAGAGGATCTGAGCGACAAAGCACACCTGGAGGCATACCAGTCCCGCATGAAACAGCTTTATAAGCTGGACAAGTTTGCATTTGTCGATGCCGATGGCCTGATCTATACTTCCCTGGGGACGCAGGACAACATAGAGGAATACGGCTTTGACTACAGAACCATCTCAAAGCCGGAAATATCGATTCGGAATCTCGACAGCCCTGAAAAAAAGGTGGTCATTGCGGTTCCGGTCAGTATCCCGTTTGACGGGAAAACGTTCAAGGTCTGCTTCGAGGAAATTGATATGGGCGTTATGCTGTCCGGTGTGTCGATGGATGCGGGGAGCGGAGGAGCCACATTCTGCAACCTTTATACAACTGACGGCATCGCCCTTACCAACATGGTTCTGGGAGGCCTTTCGTCGGAGGACAATCTGCTGACGGCCATGCAGAGCGCAGAATACGAAGACGGATACTCCTATGACAGATTTGTCAAGGAGTTTCAGTCCGGGCAGAGTGGTGAGGTTTCTTTTGTGTACAACGGTATTCACGAAACGCTGGGTTATGTTCCGGTGAATGGCACGGACTGGCTGCTGACGTATCTGATTCGGGAAAGTGTCATCAGCGATGAGATCGGATATATCTCAGACGGTACTGTCAGAAGAAGCATCATCCAGTCTGTGATTACCGTAATCGCAATGCTTGGCATGTTTGTCTTCGTCTTCACACAGACACGGCACAACGCGCAGCTTCTTCTGGACCGGGAAACCGCGGAAGCCGAGATCAGAGGCAAACAGGAGGAGCTGGAACAGCGCATTAAGCTGCAGGAACAGCTTGAGGAGCAGAGCAAGCTGCTCGAAGCGACGCTGTCAGATGCGGAGCAGGCAAACAAGGCGAAGACCGCGTTTCTCTCCAACATGAGTCACGAGATCCGCACGCCATTGAACGCGATCATCGGTCTCGACAACATTGCGCTCAACGATCCGGAGACGCCGGAAAAGACGAAGGAGTATCTGCGGAAAATTGGCTCATCCGCCGACCATCTCCTGTACCTGATCAACGATATTCTGGATATGTCCCGCATCGAGTCGGGGCGTATGATCCTGAAAAATGAAGAATTCTCCTTCCCGGATCTGCTGCAGGCGGTTAACACCATGTTCAGCGGACAGGCTGTTGACAAGGGTCTGGATTACAATTGCCACATCAACGGTGAGGTGGATGATTACTACATCGGCGACAATATGAAGCTGCGCCAGGTGCTGATCAACATACTGAGCAACGCCGTAAAGTTCACCCCCGCAGGGGGCAGCGTTTCGCTCCAGGTGGAACGGAAGGCACAGTATAACGGGAAGTCCACGCTCTGCTTTGTGATCACAGATACGGGCATCGGGATCAGCGAGGAGTATCTGCCGTATATTTTTGACGCTTTCAGCCAGGAGGATTCCTCTACGACCAACAAGTACGGAAGCTCCGGTCTCGGTCTGGCCATCACAAAGAGGATCGTCGAGATGATGAACGGCGATATCCAGGTAGAGAGCGAGAAAGGGAAGGGATCTGTCTTTACTGTAACGGTAACGCTGACGGATTCCACCCGGACAGGAACAAACGACATAGATGACATCCATCCGGCCGATATGTCCGTATTGATTGTGGATGATGACCCCATCGCCTGTCAGCATGCAGAGCTGGTTCTGGAAAAGGCCGGCATTGCGTCCGAAACCGCAGCCTCCGGGGCCGAGGCTGTCGAGATGGTTCAGCTTCGGCAGGCCAGAATGGAGCCGTACAACCTGATCCTCGTCGACTGGAAAATGCCGGAGATGGACGGAGTGGAGACCACGCGCAGAATACGGACGATCGTTGGCAACGAATCCGCCATCATCATTCTGACGGCTTACCGCTGGGACGATGTTCTGGAGGAGGCAGTTCAGGCAGGAGTCGACAGCTTTATCCCCAAGCCGCTGTTTGCCGCCGCTGTGATGGAGGAGTTCAAGTCAGCCCTCAGGCGAAAGGGCGGCCTGGCCTCGCAGAGCGCACATAAGGCGGAGCTGACGGGGCGCCGCATCCTGCTTGCGGAGGATGTGGAGATCAATGCGGAGATCATATCCATGCTCTTGGAGAGCCGCGATATGGAGGTCGATCTGGCTCAGAACGGCCAGATCGCGGTGGACAAATTCGGCGCTCATGAACCGGGATATTACGATGCGGTTCTGATGGATATGCGTATGCCGGAAATGGACGGCCTGGAGGCTACGCGGCGCATCCGGGCCATGGACAGAGAGGACGCCCGGTGTATTCCCATTATCGCGCTGACAGCCAACGCATTCGATGAGGACGTACAGCGTTCCCTGCAGGCGGGACTCAACGCACATTTGTCCAAGCCCGTACAGCCGGAGGTCTTGTTTGAGACCCTGGAAAGCCTGATTCAAAACTGAGCCTCCGGCGGTACAGACCGGGCGGAGGCAGCACCCTGATCTGCGGAAGATGGTAGAGGTAGCGTCATGAAAGTGAAAGCAATATTCCTGGCATTGCTCCTGTGCGTGTCCCATTGTATGTACGGGTATGCGGCTGAGGAAACGGAGCATGATTCAGCGGTTCACTTTGAGCGGGAGCTGGATTCCTACAAACCGCTGAAGAATCACTATAGTTTCTACTTTACATATAAGATTGTTCATCCCTGGTGGGATGCTGTTGCGCTGGGAATCGAAGAAGCGCAGAGACAGTTTCTGGAGCATGGTGTCGTTATCACCTATGAATATATGGCACCGCCAAAGACATCTGCCATAGACCAGGCGGAACGCCTCCGGAAGGCAGCGGAAGGAGCGTATGACGTGATTGGGGTGGATGTCGCTGATGAGGCTGTCATTTCCCCTGTTCTGGATGAGCTGATGGAGAAAGGGAATAAGGTGATGACCTTCTCGAGCTCGGATGCCGCGTCTGACTGTAAAAGGATTGCCTATGTAGGAAATACGCACA
>Ga0256405_10002821_pt1 | contig 37883 bp, 37 predicted proteins | sample RumenRJG_02DNA_FD_189096 | JGI IMG/M metagenome (GOLD analysis project Ga0256405, IMG submission 189096) | Bovine rumen microbial communities from Lethbridge, Alberta, Canada - RJG_02 | ecosystem: Host-associated > Mammals > Digestive system > Stomach > Rumen | place: Canada: Alberta...
CCGAGCGCCGCGTGGACTACATGGACATGGTGGGCGACTACGACTACCGCAACAACTGCATGTCCATCCACATGGACGCCATCATGGACGGCGAGCAGATCATCGGCGCCTCCAGCGGCCGCATGCTCTCGGCCAAGACCCGCGAGATGGTGTCGATCGCCACGCTCCGCGAGGACTACGCCGAGGAGGGCCGCGAGGTCGAGGTGCTGTGGGGCCGCCCCGGCACGCACCAGATGCGCGTGCGCGCCACGGTCACGCTCTTCCCCTACATCAAGGAAGGCCGCAACGACAGCTTCGACGTGGAGCAGATCCCGCGGCCTGAGTTCTCGTAGGTCAGACGCGACGGATGCCCGAGGCGGCGGCCCAGTTGGGCCGCCGCCTTTTTGCGGGGACACCCTCTCGTAAGCTCTCACCACCAGAATCCGAATGTCTCACCGCCAGAATCCGAATCGCAGGCCCTCGTCGAAATACTGTCCGGTGAGTGCCCTACGCTGTAATCGGATGAGCCTCGTGTTGGGAGGAGCGATGGGCGAGGGCTCTGCGCGGAGGGATGTCTGGCCTCGGGTCTGAAAGGCGCTCGCGGCCTTCTTCAAGTGGTTCTGGAAGTTCTTCTGGTTCCTGTGGGCGATAAGCGAGTAGGTTTTGCCGAAACCCATGTACCTAAAGTCGATTTGCTTGGGAAAGGAGCCTTAAACGGGCTTAGGACAAGCCGTTTATCAGCGGTTTTATGGCAAGTTCATTTCGATTCGCTGAACTCGTATGCCACGCATAGTCGGTCTGGTAGCACGGTCGTTTAGCGGGCGTCAGAAGTCTCGAAGGGGAGGTGACGAAAATGGCGACGGCAGACGGTCCTAGGGGCGCCTCGTCGCTGAGGGACAACTCTCCTCTTTCCGACCGGCCTGAGTGGCTCTCGCCGCGCGACCTCCAGGAGGTCTTCGGCATAGGGCGGACCAAGGCGTTCAACGTGTGCAACGCCCTGCCCCACATCTACATCGGCAGGGCGATCAGGGTCCACAGGTCGACGATAGCCAAAGAGCTCAGGGAGAAGGGAAGGCTGCCGTAGGGGCCCATGGCCGGCCCAATCTCGAGGGGAATCATTTTCGACCCTCTGAAATAGGGCGTTCCGGCTGGCCGAAAGCCTTCGGCGCCGTGCTCAGCCCGAGTTCTGCGCATGCACGCATCGCGTCGGCTTTGTTGTCATATGTGGCAAGGACGTCGCCGGTGCGGTCGTCGATGACCTCGTACCTGCCAGGGTCCCTGCAGATGACAAATCCGCCCGCGACCTGCTCGAGCTCCCCATCGGCAATCTCCTCGACGCCAAGCTGCTTCTCCTCGTTCATGGTGTGCCCCTTTCGGCATGCCCAGGCATCATGCAACCTGTTGTGCGTTGAGGGGCTGACAAAACTATAGGAACACCCCCCCTGCCCCTTTGTCAGGTGACGAAGGGCTACGCCCCCTTTGTCAGCTCTTGCAAGATTGGCTCGAGGTAGGACCTGTCCGTCCAGTCCGCGGCTTCGTCCTCGCCGACGGAAATCAGCGCGGACTCCCAAGGTTCGAGGTCCTTTGGGTCTTTCTTTGCCACGGCCTTGCGAAGCATCCTGCAAAGCGTTCGGTCTCCAAAGCTCATGAGTTTCATGTCAAAAGCACCACGACAGAAGAAGCAGGGTATGCCTTGGAGCTTTCCGGCGAGGTTGTGCTCGACGAGTACCCGGAAGGTTGACTCCTCATAGGGCGATGCGGCACAGCAGAACACCAAGATTCGCTTGCCCCGCAGCGAGTCAATATGCCTCTTGAGGAACGAAATGCCCCCTATGCTCGAGGCGTGAACGCAGCTGCCCAGCACGATGGTGTCGTATTGCAGGACAGTGTTGATGTCTGCGTCGGACGTCCTCGCAAGCGCAAAGCCGGTATCCTGCGACAGCCACTGCGCGTACCTCTCTGTGGATCCGTACTTTGACGTGTACAAAATCAAGCCCTTCATAGCCCCTCCCTCACGCGCGTACTGAGTCAAGATTCCTTCCGATGTTGGTTATTGTTCGAATGGTTGTCTCGAGGTCCTCCTCTGGTACGCCGCGGAACATCTCCTCCATGATTCGGCCGCCTGTCTCGTCGGTCTTTTCGCAGAACCTCAGGCAACGCTCGGTGAGGACGATTCTCTGCTTTCTCCGGTCGGACTCATCGGGTACGAACTCGACGAAACCTCTTTGCTGCAACTTGAGGAGTATCTTCTTCACGTTCTGATGGGAGCTGCCGAGGATGTCGGACAGCTCGCGCAGCGTCGGTGGGGTTTTGCAAAGGTTGATGCAGATAATCGCAAAGAACTGCTTCCAGCTGATCACCTCCATGGATGCGTCAGCCACCGCCTGGAAGCGGTTCTCGAAGGCGCTGAGTAGACCCAAGAGGTAGTAGCTCGTGGGGATTCCCGAGAAATCGAGATCTTTGCTCTCCCGTGCTTCGTCGATGCGCAAGACGGTCTCCATTCAAACGGTAATATATTACCTAAAATAGTAATATATTACCTGTCAAAAGGCTACGAACCCTTTGTCAGGCGTGTCAGAAGGCTACGACCCCTGCCCCTATCATGACCGTAGCGTAACCGCATGCCCGGCGAATCCGAAGGGTAGGCCCCGCGGCCGAGGTCCGCGACCGTCTTGCAAGGAAGCCGCGCGAGGCGACTGGCGACAGCCGAACATGAGGAGGGTCACATTCATGGAATTCATCGAGAACACGACGATTCGATCGCTCGCTAACCCCGGCGTCATCTCGCGCCAGCTCCTCTCGCCGCACAACTCACGGAGCAAGCGCGTCACCATCACCGAGGTGCACCTCGAACCCGGGGCCAGCCAGCCCCGCCACACGCACGAGACCTCGGAGCAGATCTGGTACGCGCTCGAGGGCGCCGGAACGCTCCTTCTCGCCGGGGGCGAGGAGCGCCCCTTCGCCGCCGGAGACGTCGTGCGCTTCGAGGACGGCAATGTTCACGGTCTGCGCAACGCGGGACCGGGCGCGTTCACCTACCTGTCCGTGACGGCCCCGCCCATCGACTTTGGATATGCCTACCGCGACAAGGGCTGATTTCCCCATGTAGCATCGGGGGCACCCCCAGGGCGTCCCCCCCCTGCGAGGAGAAGTCGATTGCAAGGAATGGATATGGTTCCGAAACGCCGCGCTTGCTGGGTGTTCGATCCCGTGGATGGTGGAATCGGAGAGGCGGGGCCGCGCTGGGCTGAGGAGCCCGCTTTGGGAATACGCGAACTGCGCATCGAGAACTGGGGTGATCGGCCATGAAAGTCCGGTATATCGGCGACTATTACAAGGTCTACTTGAAGAGGGGCGAAGTCTACGAAGCCGAGCTGGTCGACGGGTTCTATCGCATATACGACGAGGACGACGAGCAGGATTACGGTTACGATCCGCGGTATTTCGTAATCGTAGAGGAGCGGCATTCGCACGCGGCGCCTTCGATGTAATCGTGTACAAGGTGCTCGAGCACGTATACCGCGGCATGACGGAAGGTCGGCGCAGCTAAACGAGGGTCACGCCTCCGAGCTTGCGTCAGTCCCTATGCGTGATGCCCCTCTCGGGGCAGCGATTGTGCTACAACTAATTTGGTGCCCCGGATGATGCCTGTAGGCAACATCTGCAGGCGCCTTTCTTATGAATCGATACTCGCCTTCGTGGTCAAGGACGTAGGCTCTCCCCGTCGAGACGCTTGGCTCTTTTGCATGCATTCGACCAGCATCATATCGTCGAGGCCGCCGTTCTCCGAGGCGCTCGCAGGAAACGTCGCAGCAGAGAGAGTGTCGTTTTCCTCAGCTACTATCGGCTCAACTTCTTCTGCTTCTTCTTTTCGTAGAGCATTTCGTCGGCATCCGCCACGAGGCGGTCGCGATTGGTGGCTGCCGAGACGCAGCGCGCATAGCCTACGCTACACGCCAAGCGGTACGCCACGCGGGCTGACCGCGTCTCTGCGTCGAGCTCTTTCTGGATGAGCCCCTCGACCTGCTCGGGGTCCTGCGTGGTGGAGAGTGCGCCGATGAAGACGAACTCGTCGCCGCCCCAGCGTGCTGCGAACACGTTGAGCTGCGAGCAAGCTTTGCGCAGCGCGTTGGCCATCATCTGCAGCGCACGATCGCCCTCCAGATGGCCATAGGTGTCGTTGATGTTCTTGAAGCGGTCCATGTCCACGATGAAGAAGAAAACGGGGCGTTCCTCCGAGGACCGGGCGATGGCATCCTCCAGATAGGCATCTGCCCTCCGACGGTTGTTGAGGCCCGTGAGCGCGTCGTTGGAGATGCGAGACTCCTGCATGTGCATGATGACGAAGATGATCGACACCATTGCGCCAGCTGCGGCCACCGGCATGTCCGGCACGAAGATGTCGGTTATGCCCGCAGCGAGGGGCGCCAGCATGAAGAGGACGAAGACGAGGCAGGTCCTGCGCTCGCCGCGCGACGAGGAATGTCTATACCTGTTGAGCGCAACGACCGTCGCCGCCATGATGTACAGCAGCGGTACCAGGGTGACCATGACGTGAACGATGCCGTACGATATGCTCCAATCCGGTCCAAAGATGACGTTCTGGTTCGTGAAGTGCCCGACAACGTGCAAGGGCACGACCGCGAGCACCGGCAGCCCACACAAGATGCGCAGCGCCGGCCTGTCGGTGATCTGGCTTTCGAAGTGCGCGAGGCAGAAGCAGAGCCAGAAGTATCCAGACAGCGCAACCGACGTGACGTTGATGCCATTGACGATGCCGAGCAGCGGTGGAGAGGCCTCGAAGACCTGGCCGAAGACGAGCACAGCCCATATCGCATCGAATATGACGAAAACCACGAAGGCGGTCAGGAGCAGGAAGAAGAAGCGCACCTGCATCTCGCTGCCGCTGTCGCGCGAAACATTGCCAGCGACGATAACGGTCAGGATCAGGCAGAGCACATCGACGATGACGTACGCGATGCAGAAGTCAACGGCAGAAACCATGTCATCCCCCTGTTCGTTCGTGCGTTCGCTCGACCAACCCCCAGCGTAGGTCCTCTACATAAGCATACCGTCGTTTCGAAAGAAAAGCAGGCCAAGACGTTAAATGGGCTACCAAACATGTTGTTTCTTGGCTTCTATGGTAGGCACTGTGCCCAGGCTGCCACGCTTGGGCTCTGGGCAGAGCGACAAGATCGCTGGTAAGCCGCCCGAGGAGGTGCTCGAGCTCGTCAAGGAGGAGGGAAACGATCTCTCCGACAAACGCGACCCCTTGCCGCCCCGGAGACCGTTTCCGCTCGAAAAGGTGGGAGCAAATCCTCCCACAAACGTAATTCCTTGTCGTCCAGGAGGCCGCTTACGAAAGGGATACGGTTCTGCACCATTAACCAGCCATGGCAATCGAAGCGAGAGCCCCAGCTCGTCAGACAGGCAGGCTTCCGTCAAGCTTAAGGAAACCGAAAGGTTGGCGTGGGGTCCGCGAAAGATGGCCCTCCTATGCTTGAGTCATACCAAGCAACCAAGGTCTGCCATCCAAGGAGGACATCATGTGGACCAGAAAAGAGCTCAAGGACAAGGCCAAGGCAAGCCTCAAGCGCAACTATTGGAAGACGGTGCTCATCGCGCTGGTGTTCACCATCGTCTGCAGCGGCGTGGGAGCCTTCGGTGCGGCAAGCGGTGGCGGCAACGGTGTCGAGTTCACGGGTAACGATCCCGCCATTACCGACGAGCTGAGCGATGCTCAGATCGACGAGATGCTCGAGCGGATGGAGGAGGGCAACGACACCGACATCGACAACCCGCCCATCGACGAGGTGCAACACACGATCGAACTGTCCCGTGGGGGCGAGGACGGGCAGCAGATAGTGGGGGAGGCCTTTGGCCACCCGATCGATTTCCCCTTGTCTGCGTTCTTTGCGATCTCTGGCGTGCTCTTTGTGCTGATCGTGGTAGCCGTTGGCCTGGTACTGACCATCTCTGCCTTTTTGGCAAATCCGGTCGAGGTGGGCACCGCCCGCTTCTTCACCCGCAATCTCAACCAGCCCGCCGAGGTCAAGGAAGTCACCTTTGGCTTTGACCACAACTACCTCCAGACGGTCAAGACCCTGTTCTGGCGTGACCTCCGCATCATCCTCTGGGGTCTGCTGCTCGTCATCCCGGGCGTGGTGAAGGCCTACGAGTACCGCATGATGCCGTACCTGCTGGCCGACGACCCCACCATGTCCACCGACGAGGCCTTTGCGCAGAGCAAGCGCATGATGGACGGCAACAAGTGGAGCGCCTTCGTGCTCGACCTCTCCTTCATCGGCTGGTGGCTGCTTGCCATCCCCACGTTCGGCCTCGTCACGATCTTCTACGCCAACCCGTACAAGAAGATGACTGACGCAGCCCTGTACGAGGTGCTTCGCTACGGTCAGGCCGGCACGCAGGACAGTGCAGGGCTTCCTGCCCCCATCCCGGCCGCGTCCACCAACATGTCCGTGCCGGTGCCCCCGTTTGCCGCGGCCGATGCCCCGGTGCCGGTGTGGGACGACGAACCTTCCCATGACGTCAGCGCGCCGACCGACCTCGTTGTTCCCGACGACCCGCAGGCGTAGTATCAAGACGATAGGCGGCGGCCATACGCGGTTCCAGGCCATCCGGGCGGACTCGGGTGGCCTGCCCGCATGGGAGAGCCTCCGCCGGGGAAGGAGCGCTCATGGCAGACAGGGTACTCGTTGCCGATGACGAGCCGGATATTCGCGGCGTGTTGGCTCTGTACCTGGAAAACGCCGGGTACGAGGTGGTGGAGGCAGCCGACGGTGGCGAGGCGCTCGAAGCGCTTCAGACCCAGCAGATCGACCTTTGCCTGCTCGACATCATGATGCCCGTGCTCGATGGCTACCACGTGCTCAAGCAGCTGCGCGAGACGAGCGATGTGCCGGTGATCGTGATCTCTGCCAAGGGGCAGGACCCCGAGAAGATCTTGGGCCTGAACCTGGGGGCGGACGACTACCTGGTCAAGCCCTTCAACCCGCTGGAAGCGGTGGCGCGCGTGGGGGCGACCCTGCGGCGCATGAAGGGCTTGGTGGCCCGACAGGCGGCGCAGCCAGAGCCTGTCGCGACGCTGCGCGTGCGTGACCTCGTGCTCGACGCGGGTGCCTGCACGCTCACCTGCGGCGGGCGACCGGTGGAGCTCACCCCCGTCGAGCTGCGCATCATGACGCTTCTCATGGAGCACCCTGGACGCGTCTTTACCAAGCAGCAGCTCTATGAATGCGGTTGGGGCGACGAGTACGTTGCGGCCGAGAACAGCGTGATGGTCTGCATGAGCAAGCTGCGTGCCAAGTTGGCAGACGATCCGCAGGCCTACATCCGCACCATTCGCGGCCTCGGCTACCGGCTGGAGAAGTGAGGGCCATGGCGGGCTTGCTGGGAAAAGGGCGCGCGGCGCAAGCGCGGGCGCATGCAGAGATGGACCTCTCCACCCCCCAGGGCACCAACGAGCTCATATCCTACCTCGTTGTGCGCTTTGTGCTGGTGATGATGGCCGTCATGGCGAGCGAAGGGCTGGTGGTGTGGTTTGAGGGTCGCTGCCTCGTCCCGCTGCTGCGGGGGATGACCGCGGGCATGACCGCCGCCGTGCCCCAAGATTCCAGCGGGCTCATGGCCTTGCTGCGTTGGGTGGGCCTGCTGGTGGCGTACATCGTGCAGGGTAACTACCTGCAGGCAGTGGGTCTGGCACGCGGTTCGCTTGTGGTGCTGCTCACCATGCTGATGCTGGTCATGCTCGTCTTGCCGCTGCTATACGGAGCCCTGACCTACGCGCGCATGGTGGTTCGTCGCGTGCGGGCCCTCCAGGAACGTCGCGAGGGCGAGTTGGCACAGATCGACCGTCAGCGCAGCCAGTTCATGACTGACATCGCCCACGACCTGCGTACGCCGCTCATGGCCATATCGGGCATGGCGCATGCGATTGCCGACGGTGTCGTGCGTGATGATGCTCAGCAGGCCGAGTACCTGCAGTCGATTTGCGACAAGACCGACAAGATGAGCGGCCTGGTGAGTTCGGTCTTTGAGTACACCAAGCTGGGGAGCGGAGCCTATGCGCTCGACCGTTCCCCGGTCGACCTGCCTCAGCTGCTGCTGCGCGAGGCGGCGCTGGCCTACGAGGACATCGAGTCTGCGGGCATGCACTTCTCCGTGGTCGTGCCCGAGGATCCCTGCCAGATCTATGCCGATGACGTCCAGCTGGGACGCGTGGTGGCAAACCTGCTGGTGAATGCCGCGCGTCATACTGAGGCGGGGACCGAGATCGCGCTTTTGCTGGTGCGCGAGGCGGGCGTTGCGTACGTGATCGTGGCCGATACGGGGGCGCCCATCTCTGACGACCCTGCGACGCTCTTCCAGCCCTTCTCGCGCGGCGATGCGGCACGCGTGGCCAATGGCGGCAGCGGGCTGGGCCTCTCCATCTGCAAGCGCATTGCCGACCTGCACGGATACGACCTTGCGCTCGTGCAGCCCTACGGCCGCTTTAGCAAGGCCTTCGTCCTGCGTTGTTCCGTGATGGGCTGATCCAAAAGAGCTGCCCGGGTCAGTCTTGAGAAAAAAGCGCCTCCCGGATGATCTGGGAGGCGCTCGGCACTTCTAACTCTGCGTCTTACCAGATGGCGTCAAACTCGGCCATGTTCTTGTCGATCAGCTCCTGCGTGAAGGGGACGCCCAGGGCGGAGAGCTGGTTGAAGGTGTCGAGCAGCCTCGCCCTGGCTTCCTCGCGGGAAATGCCCTCCTCCTTGTAGGCCTTGACCATGTCGGCGAGAAAGACTCGTCCCTCACGCCCAAAAGCACCTTTGACACCCACCAGCTGTGCGGCGGATCCTTCCGCCCAAGTGGCGCCGTCTTCCTTGGCTCCAAGCAGAGACTGCTCGACCAGCCCGTGCGAGAGGGCGTGCTATCGTTCGGTAGCGAGCCAAGCACGCCCAACGCTGCCTTCGGTGGAAGTCACTCGCTTTGCTCGTCGTCGCCCTTGTGAGCTTTCTCCTCGCCGATGCGCGCGTGAAGGGCAAGCGCGTAGGCCTCGGCATCGTCTTTGTAGGGTACGCACGCCCGACCCGAGACGAGTCGCTTGTTGGGACAGCCACCCACGCAGACCGGCAGCCATACGCATTCGCGACATTCCTCGTCAGGAACGGGTGCTGCGGTGTTGAGGTATCTGGTGAGGTTGTCAAGATTCGACGCCGTCGCAAGTGGGTTCTTCGGGTCCCAGTCGTGTGCGGTGCCAAAGCTATCCTCCGGCTTGTCGACCGACTCCCAGCACTTCTGCAGGTTGCCCTTGTCGTCGATGCCCACGACCCAGAGGCTCTGTGCGCCGCAGTAGTGGCCGCGTCCAGCGGTGAAGCGACTCGCATCCTGCCGGATGCCCACCTCCGAATCGGTCCCTCCGCAGAGCAGGCTCACCTGCTTTCCGCGCTCTTCCGCCACGGCCGAATCGGCTACAGGAGCGGGGTAGTAGACGATGTCGTTACCCGAATCCGCGGCAAGCTGCCTTACGAACGCCTCGAGCGCGTCCATCTGGTCACGGTTGCCGGCGTGCACGTTGTGGCGGATGGACACGTGGAAGGGGATGGGCCCACGCAGGTTCTCCACGATGCGGTCGAACGTTGCGCCGCCACCAGCCAGATGGCGCGTGGCATCGTGGGCTTCGCGCATGCCGTCGAGGGTCACCTGCGCCGAGAACACCTTATGATCGGCGAGCATGCGCACGTTTTCCAGCGTGAGCAGGTAACCGTTGGTGATGATGCCCGCGCGGTATTCCGCGCCGCAATCCTCTGCCAGCGCCATGAGCCGTTGCGAGAGCGACTCGATCACGTCGGGCGCAAGCAGGGGCTCGCCTCCAAACCAGGTAACGGAGAGGCCCCTGGCAGCGGACGTCTCCAACATGCGCTTGGCGAGCGCGACTATGTCATCCTGCACCTCTGCGGACATCTTGCCCGCACGGTGGTTCTCAAAGCAGTACGGGCAGTCAAAGTTGCAGCTCATGGTCGGGCAGATGGTGAGTCCTACGTTCCTTGACCCTGCGCACGCTCCGCGTCCCATCGTCTCGAGCGCTGCCCGCTCGTCGAAGTTGGCTATGACGCCGCGCTTGGAAAGGCGCTCGATGATGGGGTGGCCCTCGGAGATCTGGTCAAGCACGCTCATCAGGTACATCTCGATGGGACTGTACTCGGCGCAGGTGCCTTTGTAGAGGTTTGCGATCGCGACCGTCTTCTTTTCTGGAACTGGGGCGATCAGGTTGTAGCGCGATACGTGCCAGCCAGCGTCCGCCGCCGTGCGCTGCGGTTCGCTGTCGTGCATCTCGGGGTCCATGACGTACCTTCCTGTCTGAGGCTTTTTGGGCTTTTGACAGCAATTGTATGCGAGTGCACCCCTGAGCATCTCAGCCATCGGGCGGAGCCCCCTTCGACGAGAGGGGGCTCCGCCTGTCTGAGCCACGAGGGCCGTGCCGCAGACGTCCTACGCCGCGCCCACGTCATCGAGGAGGACGTGCTCGAGCACGCGGTCATGATAGATGCCGTGATGACCCATGACCTGCTCGACGTGCGTGATGAACGCCTCGGGGTCCTGGATGCCCAAGCCATCGATGCTGTCCACATGCGGCTCGGGTGGGATGTCGTTGTTGTCGTGCAGGTGCACCTGCCCGGCAAAGCGCCACTCGTTTGCCACGCGCGCTATGCGCGAACCCAAAAGCCCCTTTGACCAGCGCGCGTTGCGCGCAAGCGTCCTGTCGTGGACGAGGAAGTCCTCGCAGGTCACGCTATCCCTCAGAACGCTCACCTCCTGGTCGCGGCTTTGGCTTATGACCCAGAAGAGGGAGTAGAACTGCGTGTCTGCGAACTCCTCGAGGGAGGGGTCCTTTCGTGCGGCGCGCCTGAGCGGCGTCATGCCCGCCCCAAGGTCAAAGTCAAAGAGGGACCACTCCGAAAAGGCCATGTTGCACTGTATGATCTCTCCCGCACTGGGCGTCTGCTTGTGGTAGGCATCCGGGTCCACCGCATCCTCAAAGATGAGCCGCGCAACGTCAAAGAGGTTTGGCGACCCAAACTTGATGTCCAGGAGGATCTCCTCGAGCTCCTCGCTCTCTGGCCATCTCTGTCCGACCTGCTCCATCATGTGTTCCTCCGTCCGTCGAATCTCATGGGGAGGGACATGATGGGGAGTGGTCCTTGCATGAGGCTCTCTGTTCCCTGTCACTTATCTGCACAGGCGACAGCAATTGATGGCGTGTCTGCGGATACACGCCACGTAAACCATGCTAACGTGATGGTCGCGACAGCGCGTTAAGGAATCACTGCCTCACGCTGGCTCTGCGCTCATTCACAAAGTATCCACATTTAGGACCTATGAGACGCCGCTAGTGCCGTTGGCGGCCATGGCTTGCAAGGGCAAAGCCTGCCGCGGCGCCCATCAGGCCGCCGATGACGTGAGACAGGTTGGACACGTCGTCTTGGACGAGCAGCCCCGCGATCACCTGCTGTCCCAGGAAGAGTGCCGCCACCAAGATGAAGGTGAGGGGAATCTCTCCGTCCTCGAGGCTCGTTACGGATGAGAGCAGGATGAGCGCAAAGCAGATGCCGCTCGCCCCGCACAGCGCGAGGCGCGGGAAGAGCAGGTAGTTTGCGACCGAGCAGGCGACTGCCGTGAGCGCCATGACCTCGGCGAGGGTCCGTGAGCCGTATTTCTCCTCAAGAAGCGGTCCCAGGAGCAGGACATAGCTCATGTTCGAGACCAAATGGTCCCATCCGGCATGCCCAAAGACGTGCGTGACCATGCGCACATAGGTCAGTGGGTCGGCGAGCGAGGAGTGGTAGGTCATGAAGAGCGCGCGCGTGCTGAGCCCGCCCGTCGCCATGGAGAGCAGCCGTTCCGCCACGCAGAGAAAGACGAAGCCCAGCACGACGGGGGAGTTGAAGGTCACGTGGTGCCTGCGCGTCGTCTGGCCTGTAGCCATGGGGCCTCCTCCGGCCGGGCCCAAGGCCCGCCCACGTCACGAATCCGTCTCAGTAGTCTTCCAGGTAGCGCACGTACTCAAGGTTGCGGAGCGCCTCAAGCACGGCCTCCTTCTGCCCGATCTTCTCGGTCTTTGCAGAGAGCAGCACGATGGGCCCGTCTCCAGGGGCTTGGCTCTTGCTCAGCTGCACGTTGGAGTAGTCCACGTCCATGCGGCGCATCTCATGCAGGAAGTGCTTGATGTTGTGGTTCTCGTCAATCTCGACGTAGAGGTCAAACTTCTTGGTCATCCGCAAGAGGTGCTTGTCCAGGCGGCGCAGCACCACCAGCGTGAACAGGACGTAGAAGAGGGCGATGACGACGCCCGCGAGGTAGCCGGCGCCCGCGGCAAGGCCAATGCAGGCGCACGCCCAGAGGCCCGCTGCGGTGGTAAGCCCCCGGACCTCACGGTTGCCCGTGACGATGATGGTGCCCACTCCCAGAAAGCCGACGCCCGACACGACGCTCGAGCCAATCCGCGAGACGTCTGCCGACCCAGGAATCTGCTGGTACAGGTACTGACCGACGATGATGGTGAGCGCCGACCCCACGCACACGAGAACGTGCGTCCTGATGCCTGCGCCCTTGTTCTTTGCCTCGCGATCAAAACCGATGAGGAAGCCGGCCAGCGTCGCCAGGCCCAGCCGCAAGACTATGGCCGTGCTCGTAAGCTCCTGCATGGCTCCTATCAGAGATTGAAGCATCGCTCGCTCCCGTCCTTTGGTGGGGGTCTTAAAGAGAAAGCATAGCGTCTTGCGGGTGAGGCGATCTGAGCGTTTCAGGTTGCGGTATGGTTTTGGCTCGTGACGAGCAAGGAGGAACCACCATGAGCACGACCCAGAAAGAACTAGAGACGGCGCACGAGCTGCTGGACTTCATTCGGAAGAGCCCCACGGCCTACCAGGCGGTCGCGAACATGCGCGACATGCTTGACGCGAAGGGTTTCATCTACCTTCCCGAGCAGGACGCCTGGGACGTGCGACGTGGGGGCTGCTACTACACCACGCGCAACGCCTCGAGCATCGTCGCGTTCAAGGTCGGTGCCGACCTCGACCACTATCACTACCAGATGTCTGCCTCCCACACGGATTCGCCCACCTTCAAGGTCAAGATGTCGCCCGAGCTCTCTGGGCCCGAGGGCTACCTGCGCCTGAACGTGGAGCCCTACGGTGGGATGATTGACTACACCTGGTTTGACAGGCCCCTTTCCGTGGCGGGTCGCGTCATGGTGAGGGAGGGTTCGGGCGTCAGGAGCCGCCTGCTTGCGATAGACCGCGACCTCTTCCTCATCCCGAGCCTTGCCATCCACATGAATCGCGAGGTCAACGATGGCTTTGCACCAAACCGGCAAGTTGACCTCATGCCGCTCATGTCCGCAGGCGAGCTCTCTGGGGGCGCCTTCATGCAGCTGCTCGCCGACGAGCTGGGCGTGGAGGCCGACCAGGTGCTGTCCTTTGACCTCACGCTGGTGAACCGCCAGCCGGGCGTGGTCTGGGGAGCGCGTGAGGAGTTCGTCTCGTCTCCGCGCCTCGATGACCTGCAGAGCGCGTTCTCGGCACTGAGGGGCTTTGACCAGGCCCACAACGACCACGACGTCTCGGTCTTTGCCTGCTTTGACAACGAGGAGGTGGGCTCGGGCACCAAGCAGGGCGCCAAGTCGACCTTCCTGCGCGACGTGCTCGTGCGTATCAACGCAGCTCTGGGCAAGGATGAGCAGGACCTGCTGCGCGCCCTGGCGGCCTCCTTCATGGTGAGCTTTGACAACGCGCACGCTGTGCACCCCAACCATCCCGAGCATGCGGACGAAGGCAACCGTCCGCACCTCAACCAGGGCGTGGTCATCAAGGAGCATGCCGCCCAGCTCTACTGCACCGACGCATTCAGCAGCGCCGTCATGGCCGAGGTGTGCCGCCGCGCGGATGTGCCCACGCAGGTCTTTGCCAACCGCAGCGACAAGAGGGGCGGATCCACGCTGGGAAACCTCTCGAACCAGCAGGTGAGCGTCCATGGCGTGGACATCGGGTTGCCGCAGCTGGCCATGCATTCATCCTACGAGACGGCTGGCGTGCGCGATACCGCCTGGGGGATCCGTGCGCTTGAGGCGTTTTATGGGGCAGACCTTGTCATCGAGGGGGCGGAAGGGGTTTCCTTCGACTCTTGACCTGCCGTTTATCCGCCAAAGCGTGCCGCTGGCAAACCACTCAAAAAAGATTTGATTGAGGCCCCGTTCGTCGGGGCCTTTTGCTATTATGTCCCTAGAGGGTATAACAAAAACATACCAAGTAATACTCAAAAACGCAGCAAGGGGATTCATGAGCGAAAAGATGACCCCAATCGTGGCCAAGGTGATGCCGGCCGAGAAGGACCGGTTCTTCGAGGCAACGGAACTCATTGGCACCACACCCTCAAACGCGATTCGTATGTTCATCACGGCGTTCAATCGTGCGGGCACGTTCCCGTTCGAGATAACGGCCCCCAAGCCGGGTGAGGTGGCGGTCAAAGATGCGTGAGGCCTTGAGGTGGCAGATGGTGCACTTTGTGATGTGGCTCTCTGGGGCTCTGCCGTGCGCCTTTACGGAGCGCCTACGCACCGCGCATGTCAGCAGATGCATGAAGAGCGTCTGGTACTAGGGGAGAGCTCATGCCTACAAACTACTTCTCCGTCTCTCTCGAGCAGTCCCATGTGCGATGGGCGCTTGTCTCGGGGGACCTTCTCGTGCTCGAGCGTGGGGTCCTTGCCTGGGAGCCTGTGTCGGCAGACCAGGTGATCGCCACGATTGCGGAGCTCGTGGAGCGGCACGGAATCGCCGTCACAGCCCTCGGCGTGAGCGTGCCCGCCACCGTGTTTGCCGATGACGAGCAGGGCGTTGTCTACGACGGCCCGCTTGCCGTGCTCGATGGCGTGGCGCTCGGTGCCGAGCTGTCGTTTGTCACCTCGCTGCCTGTGGTCGTGGAGGGGACGGGGCGCTCCAGCGCGCTCGGCGAATACGTTGCCGGGTCGCTGTACAGCAAAGACCTAGCCGCCGCACTGGTTATCGGCGACCGCGTTGACGGCGCCATCATCTCGGGTGGCAAAGTGGTGCGCGGCGCCCACAGCTTTGCGGGCGCCTTTGGCATGCTGAGGCGCGTTGCCTTTGTGGACGACGTTGATCACGCCAACGACATGTCCTCCCTCTGCGGAGAGGGGGCTCTCAGGGCACTGATCCTGGAAGCCAAGGGCATGCTCGACATGGGTGACATAGATACCGCCACGCTCTTTGACTGGGTCATGCAGGGCGACGAGGGCGCGCTCAGGGGCCTGCACACCTACGCAAAGCGCCTCTGCATGTGGATCTGCAACCTGCAATGCGTCATAGATCCCGAGGTCTTTGCGATTGGCGGTGCCGTGGCCATGCAGCCGGCCTTCATGGAGGCGCTCGAGACCATGATGCGTGCCACCATGGCGGAGATTTCGCTCAAGCCCATACCGCTGCCGCAGCTTGTGCCCTTTGAGCTGGGCCCGGACGCACCGCTCGTGGGCGCGGCCTACGTCGCCCGCACGCACACCTCCTGACGCGGGGGCACAGCCCTGCCGTGGGGCAGGGAAACAAAGACGTCACAATACATCATATTAAGCCCCAAACTGGACTCATGCCCTTTCCCTCCGTGAAACAATCGGGGGCTACCATGGCATGCATGCGTCTTTGGGACGCATACGTAAATGGGGCTCCTGCCCCTCTCCGTGAAAGGTTGGCCAATGAAGAAGCCGCAGGACATCCTGACGATGCCTCATGACCAGCTGGAGGCAATCCAGCTTGAGGGCATCAAGAAGACCGTGATCCAGTGTTACGAGAACGTGGAGTTCTACCACAATCTGTATGACGAGGCAGGCTTTGACCCCTATGCGGTCGAGAGCTTTGCCGACCTTGCCAAGGCACCCTTCACGACCAAGCAGGACCTGCGAGACAACTATCCCTTTGGCTTCTTTGCGGTACCCAAGAGCGAGGTCCGTGAGATCCACATGTCCTCCGGCACCACCGGCGTGGCAACGGTGGGTGGCTACACCGACCATGACCTTGAGATCTGGGGTGACTGCTTTGCGCGCGGCATCTGGTATGCCGACGGCGGCCCGGACGACGTGGCCCACATCTGCTACGGCTACGGCCTGTTCACGGGTGGTTTGGGCGCCCATTATGGCTGCGAGCAGGCAGGCTGCATGACCATCCCCATGAGCGCCGGCAACACCGAGCGCCAGATTCGCGTCCTGCGCGAGATGGGCTCCACCATCTTGTGCTGCACGCCCAGCTACGCCATGCACATCGCCGACACGGCCCTTGCCATGGGCATCGACCCCAAGAAGGAGTTCCACCTGCGCGTGGGCATCCACGGCGCGGAGGCGTTCAGCGACAACTTCCGTGCCGAGCTCGAGGAGAAGCTCAACTACAAGGTGCTCGACGTCTATGGCCTGACCGAGACCATGGGCCCGGGTGTCGCCATCGAGTGCCTGGAGCAGAATGGCCTGCACCTGGCCGAGGACCACTTCTATGCCGAGATCATCGACCCCAAGACGGGCGAGGTCCTTCCCGACGGCGAGTGGGGCGAGCTCGTGCTCACCACCCTCGACCGCGAGGCCACGCCGGTCGTGCGCTATCGCACGCGCGACATCACCCGCATCATCCCCGGCGAGTGCGCCTGCGGACGCACGCATCGGCGCATCGACCGCCTGCATGGCCGCACCGACGACATGCTCATCATCCGTGGCGTCAACGTCTTCCCGAGCCAGATTGAGGACGTCATGAAGACGTTCCCGCAGGTCGCCTCCTGGTACCAGATCGAGCTCACGCGCAAGAACCACCTCGACGTCGTCACCCTCAAGGCAGAGGTCAATCCCGACTTCGACTTCGATCAGATCAGCGCCATCGAACAGCTGCAGAAGGACATCCAGTCGCGGCTCAAGACCGCGCTGTCGGTGGGCATCCGTGTTAAGCTGGTGGAGCCCAAGACCATCGCGCGCAGCGAGGGCAAGGCAAAGCGCGTCATCGATTTGAGGGGAGAGGACCAGTAATGATCATGCAACTGACCGTGTTCCTCGAGAACTCCGAGGGACGCCTTGCGGCGCTCTGCCGCACGCTGGCCGATGCCGGCGTCAACATGAGCGCGCTCACCATCGCCGAGACGAGCGACTACGGCATCGTGCGCATCATCTGCGACAACGTCTTCCATGCCGTCGACGTGCTCGAGGAGGCGGGGTTCCGCGCCACCAAGACCAAGGTCCTGGCCGTCGAGGTGCCTGACCGCCCAGGCGCCTTGGCCGAGCTCCTCGAGGCCCTGGGCTCGACCGACGTCAACATCGAGTACGGATACTGCTTCCTCGCCAACGGTGACGTGGCCATCGACGTGCTCAAGATCAAGCCGGAGGACCGCGCCGCGGCAGAGGAGGCCATCACCAAGGCCGGTTTCAAGCTGCTGCACTGGAACGACATCGCGGAGTCGTAGGATTTCGTTAGAACGAGCCGCGTAGAGGCGCTTTTCGAGGGTCCTGGAGGTCATTTCGACTCCCGGGGCCCTCTTTTTGTAGATGAGCAATCGTCCTTTGGAGGAACTGTTTTTGCGTTTCCGCAGGATTCGTTTCCTGTAGTTGCTCCAAAGGACGGTTGGCAAAGTACAGGGGCCCGTGACCGAGCTAGTCACGGGCCCCTGAGGCTCAAATGGCTAAGAAAGGCTGCCTTAGTAGTGGATGTAGACGGGGTCGCCGATCTCGCAGAGGTTGTAGAGCTTCTCGGCATCCTCGTACGAGAGGTTCACGCAGCCATGGCTGCCGTACCAGGTGTAGATGTCCCCGCCAAAGTAGGAACGCCAGTCAGACGAGTCGTGGAAGCCGTAGGAGTTCATATAGAAGCCCATCCAGAACGTGCAGGGCGTGCGGTAGTCAGGTTCGCCGTCCTCGTCCTCGTCGGCACCGACCATGACGATGTTCATATCCTTGTTGCCGATCTCGAACTCGCCCGTCGGCGTGTTGTGCTTGCCGTCGGCCATGCCGGAGACAAAGTAGGCACGCCAGATGACCGTCTTGCCGTCGGTGTCGTAGAAGCGCGCGTACTGCGTGGTGAGGTTCACGTCGATGTGGCGGCCACGGGCCTCATGGCCCTCCGTCTCGGGCGGGCGGTCCTCCATGGTGATGGTCGGAATCTCCATCGGGTCGCTGTTGGCTGCCGCCAGGCGCGGGCCGAGCTCCTGTGCGACCTCCCAGGAGTTGACCTCCCAGACGCTCTCCTCGTCCTCTCCGTTGACGATGGAGTTGAGGTTGTCGTAGGACCACTTCTGGATGGCGTTGAGGTCGACAAAGAGGGAAGGACCGTCAGCTGCGTCCTCATCGACCGAGATCCATTTGGAAATGAGGTCGGGACCGACGCTGATGAGCGTCTTTCCCTTGAGCGTGAGGTCGATGGTGAAGTTGGCCACCTTCGTTGCGGTGTCGGCCATCTCCTGCAGCTTGGGGTTGTCCTCGAGGATGGGCGCGCGCAGGAGCTGGTCCTCGCCGAGCAGGGCGGTGGGCGCCAGGGCTGCCATGTTGCGTGCCACCAGCTCGGTGACGGATTCGCTGCTCACCTGGGCGCCGAGGGCGCTCGGCACGATGACGAAGGACGAGCTCTCCTCGTCATAGGCCACGGTTGCGTTGGTCGGTGGCTCGGCCTCGGCGTTGTAGGCGTCCACCGCCTCAGAGACTTTGGCGGCAAGCGCTTCCTCGTCGTAGCTCACGCCTTCGCGAGGGAGGATCCTCTGTCCGTTGAGGATGTCTGCCGGCCAGGCGGTCGGCTCGGTCTGCGCGAACGCATCGGCTGCCCATGCGTTGCCGTCAACGGAGAGGTTTACGTCCGCTCCCGTGACGGAAAAGTCCAGCCCGTCTCCCGAGACGCTTTCGGTGAAGGAGGCCTCGCGGGACTCGACCTCCTGAGCAAGCTGCTCGACCGTCATGTTGGAGGCATTGATGCCGCCGACGTTGGTTCCCGGGACAAAGTGCGTGGAGAAATAGGCGGTGCCCAGGCCATACACGAGCAGGAGCGCGGCCGCCGCACCGCCAAAGGCGATGCCGACCTTGCGTCCCTTGCCCTTTGCGCCACCGAACAAGCCGGTGGCCTCGGTGCTGGCTGCGTCTGCTTTTGTGCTGTCCTTCGTATCATCAGGGAAGTGAGATGCCATGAGAGCAATCCTTCTCGTCGTCAGAGATCATTCGTGGATATAGACTTCGTCTCCTACGTGTAGGAGGTCAAACAGCTGCCCCGCTGCATCAACGGGAAGGTTGATGCAGCCGTGGCTGCCGTTCCAGAGGTAGGTGTCGCCACCAAACTCCTCGTCCCAGCGCCAGTTTGCGTCATGCAGGCCATACTCGCTGCCCAGGAAGGGCATCCAGTACGCAACCTCGCTGGTATAGTAGTCCTCGGGCTTGGGCTCCTCGCCCTCCTTGACCTCAACGCCGTCGTTCAGGCCCGTGAGGGTGACGTTGCGCTCGAGCGCGTTGATGGTGAAGGTGCCCAGCGGCGTGCCGTGTCCCAAGGACAGGTTGCCCGAGACGAAGGGAGAGCGCCACAGGACGGTCTTGCCGTCGCTGTCGTAGAGACGCGCGAACTGTGTGGAGATGTTGACGTCGATGTGGCGCCCACGCGACTCGTGCCCCTCGGACTCTGCAGGACGGGTGAAGGTGGTGATGGTCGGGACCTCCAGCGCGCTGGAGTCAGCCGATTCGAGCTTGGGCGCCATCGCGTACGCAAAGTCCCAGGAGCTGACCTCCCAGCCTCGGGTCTCGTTCTCGCCGTTGACGACGCTGTTGAGGTTGTCGTACGACCATTGGTAGATCGCCTGCTGGTCCACGACGACCTCGGGACCGTCTTCGGTGTTCTGGACGCTGACCCACGACGCGATGATGTCGGGCGTCACCGAAAGGAGCGTCTTGCCGTCCAGCGTGAGGGGGATGGTCATGGAGCAGACCTCGTTGGCCTCGTCGATGGCGGCAAGGAGGGCCTCGTTGTCATCCTGGATGGGTGCGCGAAGAAGCTGGTTCTCTCCCAGCGTGGTCGCAGGCCTCATCACGATGAGGTTCTTGCCCACGGCGCGCCGGACGGCCTCGGAGTCGAGCGCCGTGCCCAGCTCGCTGGGGGCGAGTACGTAGGCAGACTGGTCCTGGTCGAAGGTGGCCGTGGCGTCCTTGGGCTGCTCGGCGGTCTCGTTGTACGCGTAGACCGCGTCTGCCACGACGTAGGAGAGGAGGTCCTCGTCGAGAGAGACGCCCATGTCGACGCTCAGCTCGGACCCGTTCAGCAGGCTGATGGGCCAGGCAAAGGGGTTGGTCTTTCCGAGTGCCTCAGCGGCAAGCGAGGCACCGTTGACCGTAAGCCCCACGTCCGAGGCGTTGATGGTCAGGTCGAACCCGTCGCCTGTCACGTGGTTGGCGTAGGTTGCCGCGGCATCGTCAAGCACGCTGGCGAGCTCACGCGTGGAGAGGCCCGACGCGTCGACGCCATTGACCGTCGTGCGGGGGACGAAGTGCGTGGAGAAGTAGAAGGCTCCGACGCCATACGCGATGGCGAGCGTGGCTGCGGCAGACCCGAGGACAGATACGATGTGACGCGTGTGGGAGGACTTGTCCTCGCTGGCGTCCAGGCGATGCGTCGGGACCCGAGTCCCAACGCGGAGCTGCATTTCTGCTGTGTCGAGGTTTCCGCCCACGCTTCCAACCTTCTCTTCCCGCTGTTTGCCGAAAGGCTATTCTAACCCACTGGCGCCCTTTTTATGCCCACGAGCTGCACTTTTCACGATTGCTTTGCTAACATTGTGGACTGGCTTCTCATGCTCTTCACAAATCTTGTCACAGCCTGATGGGGAAGGGGCGTCGCGGACAAATGGTCTTTTCGAGCTTCATGTTCCTGTTCGTGTTCCTGCCAGTGGTCATGCTTGCCTACTGGCTCGTTCCCGACAAGTTCAAAAACTACGTCCTGCTCGTCGGGTCGCTCGTCTTCTATTCGTGGGGAGGCCCGCGCTACGTGCTGCTCATCGTGGGCGAGGCGCTCGTGAGCTGGCTCTGCGCCCTTGCCATAGAGCGGGGACAGACGCAGCAGGCGCGCCGCCTGGCACTCGTCGTGGAATGCGTGGTGCTCCTCGGCCTCTTGGCGTACTTCAAGTACACGGGGTTCTTCCTGAGCAACCTCCATGCGCTCGTGGGGTGGCCCGCAGACGTCGTGGCTCCGGTGCTGCCCATCGGCATCTCGTTCTACACCTTCCAGCTCATCAGCTACGTGGCTGATGTCTACAGGGGCAAGGTGCATGCGCAGCCAGCCTATTGGAAGCTGCTGCTGTACTGCTCGCTCTTCCACCAGTGCATCGCGGGTCCCATCGTGCGCTACGAGACGGTCTCGCGCGAGATTGACGAGCGCCATCCCCGCGCCGTCGACGTCTATGAGGGCGTCCGTCGCTTCTGCGTGGGCCTTGCCAAGAAGGTCCTGCTTGCCAATGCGTGTGCCTCGGTGGCCGACTCGCTCGTGCCCGCCGGTACCGGATCGCTTGCGGCGCAGCCGTTCTTTGGCTGGTGGCTGGGGATGATCTTCTACACGCTGCAGATCTACCTCGACTTCTCGGCCTACTCCGACATGGCCATCGGCCTGGGGCGTATGGTGGGCTTCCATTACCTCGAGAACTTCGACCATCCCTATCTGGCCAAGTCGGTCCAGGACTTCTGGCGCCGCTGGCACATTTCGCTCAGCTCGTTCTTCCGCGACTACGTCTACATCCCCCTGGGCGGAAGCCGCTGCTCCCGTCCTGTGTATATCCGCAACATGGCCGTCGTGTGGCTGCTCACGGGCTTTTGGCATGGCGCGAGCTGGAACTACCTGCTCTGGGGAGCCTATTACCTGGTGCTGCTCCTTCTCGAGCGCTTCTTCCTGGCAGACCGGCTACCGCGTCCCGTCTCCCGGATTCTTGCGCTTCTCGCCGTGGTGCTGGGCTGGGTGCTCTTCCGCTTTGAGAACTTTGGCGAGATGGGCATGGCCTTCGCGGGCATGTTCGGTCTGGGCGCCACGGGCATCACCTCCCTTGCGGTGCACACGGCGTTTCTGCAGAACGTGTTTCTGCTCGTCGTGTCGGCCATTGCGTGCACGGGCCTCGGCTCGTCGCTGCGCCATCGCCTTGCCGTGGGTGCGCGCAAGGACGAGCGTATGCTCAAGGCGTATACGCTCGAGGAGATGCTCGTGCCCGTGGTCCTTCTGGTCGTCTCCACGATTGCGCTTGCGGGCGCAAGTTACAACCCGTTCATCTACTTCCAGTTCTAAGAGAGGGGAGGGCACGTCATGGCAGAGACTGATGGTCGCGGCGGAACCCGCCGCTTGAGGAAGTCGGACATCTCGGCACGTCGCGACGCACAGGGCGCGGCGCAGGGCACGGGCGGAACCGCGCGCGTGCGGCGCACCGCCAGCCAGCAGCAGGGCGCATCGCCTCAGCGGACTCGCCAGGCGGCCGCGCAGAGGTCCGCGCAGGGCTCGGCCCCTGTGCGCCGCTCCGCCGGAAAGGCGCCCGCCCCCGAGGCGGCACAGCGTCGGGCCATGGGAGGCGTCCGCAGACAGGAGGGTGCGCCGGCGGGAAACAAGGAGGACCTGAGGCGTCGTGGGAGGGCCCTTGCGTCGTCCCGCAGGAACGCGGTTCGCTCTGTCATGGTCTCCTTCGCCCTCTTCTCGGTGGTGGGTCTTCTCTTCTTTTTGCGTCCCGCCCGCTCCGACCTCGAGAAGCGCGACCTCACCCCCTTCCCCGAGTTCACCTGGGGACGCCTGGTTGACGGCAGCTTTTTCTCGGACCTCTCGCTGTGGTATGGCGACACCTACCCGCTGCGCGAGCCCATGGTGCGCCTTTCGCAGGGCATGAACGCGCTCCACGGCATCCAGCCCAAGACGCAGATGGTGGGTGGCACGGTCAACAAGGACGAGCTGCCCGTGGACGGCGCCGAGGGAGAGGCCGCCCCTGTTGAGGCCGTCGATGACAAGGAGGTCATCGAGGTGCCTACCGAGCGCTACATGGCGGAGGAGATCCAGAGCAAGATCATGGAGGGCCTCTACGTCAACGACGGTGCCGCCTACAACATCTACTACTTCAGCCAGGAGTCCGTCGAGCAGTACGCCCGCGCTATGAACACCTGCGCCAAGAACCTCGAGGGCCAGGCAACGGTCTACTCCATCATCGCGCCCACCAGCGCGGGCGCCCTCCTGGACGAGCAGACGCTCGAGGACCTGGGCGGAACTGACCAGCTGCAGGCCATCAAGTACTTCCACAGCCTGTATGACGATGCGGTCCACGGCATCAACGTCTACAACACGCTGCGGGCGCACAACGACGAATACATCTACTTCCGTACCGACCACCACTGGACGCAGCTCGGCGCATACTATGCCTACGCCGAGTTCTGCCGCGACAAGGGCGTGGAGCCCTCCAACATCTTTGGCCGCGAGAAGATGACCTTTGACGGCTTCTTGGGCACGTTCTATTCCGAGCTGGGCAACTCCGACATGGAGGCGCGTCCCGACTATGTCGACGCCTACATCCCCAACTCCACCAATGACATGGTGATTTGGGACACCGATGGCAACGAGATAGAGACGAACGTCGTGACGGACGTGTCCGACTGGAACATGTACTCAAAGTACAACTGCTTCATCTCGGGTGACCGGCCGCTCAGCCGCATCGACAACCCCCTCAAGAGCGATGGCTCCTCGTGCCTGGTCATCAAGGACTCCTTCGGCTGCGCGTTCGTTCCGCTGCTGGTCGACGACTACCAGACGGTCTGGGTGATCGACTTCCGCTACAGCGACCGCTCGATTCCCGACTTCGTGCGCGAGCACAACATCCAAGACGTCATCTTCCTCAACGCCATCGTGCTAGCCGGCACCGACCCCGTCTCGTCGGCGCTGCTTGCCCAGTCGCAGAACGGCTAGATCGTCTAACTATCACAAGGGATGCGCCCCTTGTGGGGTGGGGAGGGCAGCCTCTTCCACTACCACAAGGGGCGCATCCCTTTGTGGAAGAGCATGGTCCTGTGGCGCGAATCTTGTATATAGTTGGGTGTACAAGCATTCCGGCGCCCGTCGCGTGCGGGCAGGGAGGGGAAGACCATGGGCTGGACCGACCTTGCCGTCGTCAAGGAGACCTGCGACCTTTGCTACAAGATGTGGGAGAAGGGCTGGACGCCCGGTGGTGGCGGGAACGTCTCGGTGATCCTTTCGGACGAGGACGCGGCATCCCTGGACTACGTTCCGGGGACGGGCAGGACGCGCGAGATGGAGGGGATTCCCGACAACGTGCGCGGGCTCTACATCCTCGTGACCGCCACGGGCTCGGCGTTCCGCGCCCTCAAGGACGACCCGGAGCACCTGCTGGGCGTGATCTACGTACCTGAGCAGGGCGACTTCTACGAGATGGCCGTCGGCTTTGAGGGCGGCAGGCCCACGGGCGAGCTTGACTCGCACCTTGCCGCGCACGGCGTGCGCCTCACGCAGGACCCGCAGCACCGCGTGATCATGCACAACCACGCGCGCGCCATCCTCGAGATGACGCACGTGGGGCCGCTGGACGAGCGCGAGTTCAACCTGGCGCTCTGGCGCATGATCCCCGAGGCGAGCCTGTTCCTGCCTGACGGGCTGGGGCTTGTCGACTGGTGCGTTCCCTGCACGCGCGACATGGCGGCGCTGACGCTCGAGAGCATGAAGAGCCACCGCATTGTGGTCTGGGCGTTCCACGGCATCTTTGGCTCCGGGCGCTCGCTGCCCGAGCTCTTTGGCAACCTGGAGCTTGCCGAGCTCTGCTGCCAGGCGTGGCTGAACGTCCAGCGCTTCCCCGAGAGGCACGCGGGCATTCCCGACGAGGGGATTCGCGGCATCTGGGAGCGCTTCAACGTGACCGATCACGCAGACTACCTCGACTAGGATCCGATGCGTAAGGGTTACACCCTTTTGTATCGGCGATACAAAAGGGTGTAACCCTTACGCATCGGCATGGGTCTGAGTTGTCCGAAACGGGTGCGGGCCAACCCCTTTCGGACCAGTTTGAGCCCCAGGTCGCCTGGAGCACTCAAAGTCCGCTTCCTTCTCCGGGCAAACACAATGTCTAGCTCTAGATTCACTACAAAACCGCAGGTAAAAGGCTTGCGGTTTTAAAGTTATGGGCAGGTTGTGGTGTCGGTCCCAGCCTTCTTGTCCCGCAAAATCTAACGGGTAATATTCTTTCGGCCGGGTGAGAAAGACCGGTTACAAAAGAAGAACGACCATTAACAGAAAGAGTGATTGACAATGATTAAGTACTGTGATATGAACGACCGCCAGCGCAAGGTGTACACGTCCGTTTACAACGGCTGGTACCTGGGAGGCAAGTACCGCGCCCTCCTCGACGGCCGCGAGAAGGTCTTCTGGGCGGACAGCCTGCCTATCCTCTATAACGAGGTCGATAGGTGGTATGCCCGTCACGAGCGATCCCACGGCCACGCCCACCTGCTCGTCAAGTGCGTCAACGCCCTCTAGCTGGCCAGGCCCACAGACCAACCCTCACATGGGAAAACGCCCTCCCTGGAACGAGAAGAAAGCATCTTCTCACCTCCGGGGAGGGCGTTTCTTTTTGGAAGGCAGCAAGGCCCGGACACCAGCGAAGCCAGGACGCCAGCGGGGGAGCGGCAGCTGGCCGATCACCCCACAAAGAGCGCCATGAGCGCCGAGAGACCCACCATCAGAAGGGCAGCCACCGCAGCGCCTGCCGCCATCTGCACGACGGCCCTCAGCGCCTTGGGCATCCGGCGCTCGCGCTCAATCTGCTCGGGCTCGGCGCCCTGGAGAAAGGCCTGAACCTCGCGCATCGTCTCGATGTCGTAGCGATTCTCGATGCGCTCGGCCACAAATGACGTCGCACCACCGACCACCACGATGCCCAGCGCCAGCTTGTAGAGCGGCGACTCCAGCCCGATGCCCTGCGCCACCATGATGGAGAGCATCACCGCACCCAGAACGATGAGCGCCACGCTCAGCCCCACGCTCACCTTGATCTTGTATCGCTCAAGCTCGTAGTTCTCGATTTCCTTTGCCATGGTTTCCTCGTCTCCTCTCACAAGGGTGTCTACCGACACGTCAAAGAGGTTGCTCAGAAGCAGCAGGCTCTGGACGTCGGGGAGGGTCTTTCCTCTCTCCCAGTTGCTGACCGTCTGACGGGACACGAAGACCTTCTGGGCGAGCTCGTCCTGCGAGATGCCCTTTGCCTCGCGCTGCTCCCGGATCCGGTTGCCGACTTCCATCCAACACTCCTTTCGCGTGTCTTCTGGTGACGAAGATGCCATGTCGTCCATGAAGATACCACCCAAAGGCTTTGACATGGGGGCCTCGGGGGCAAAAGTCACCTGACAAAAGGCTTTGACACGCCCCTGAGCTGGAAAAACGTCAGCGAAAACAGGGCAAAGAAAGGCTACGACACATACGCGCGGGAAAGCTCGACGTACACCTCGGCGTTGTGGCGGTTGTGGGCGATGTCCTCCTCCGTCATGGCGCGGCGCACGCGTGCGGGGCTGCCGAAGGCGACGCAGCCATCGGGGATGACCATGCCCTGCGTCACGAGCGCCCCGGCGCCGATGATGCAGTCGCGTCCGATGACCGCGCCGTCCAAGACGATGGCCCCCATGCCGATGAGCGTGTTGTCGCCCACGGTGCAGCCATGGACGATGGCCCCGTGTCCGATGCTCACGCCGTCGCCAATGCGCACAGGATGCCCCTCGGACACATGAATAACGGCATTGTCCTGCACGTTGGTGTCTCGCCCGATCGTCACATCCTGCTCGGCCCTGATGACGGCGTTGTACCAGACGCTGCACCCCGGCCCCATGCGGACGTTGCCCACCACGCGAGCGCCCTCCAGGATGGCCACGCTCTCGTCGAGGACGGGGGCGGGGATGCCTACCACGCGTAGACCTTCGAGCCGAAGTTCAGGAAGTTGAGGTAGGCGAGGTCCTGGCGCAGCTCCGCATAGGGCGATGCGGCGTCGTCAGACGCGTACCACTTGCCGTCCGCTCCCAGGTAGCCAAACGCATTCAGCGCCTGGATGTCCTGGCGGTTGACCAGGCGCGCCTGCTGGTAGGTGGTGAGCGGTGCCCCAATGTAGTGCAGCGTCATGGCGCCGAGCATGTCGGCGCTTGCGGTGGTGACGGCGCTCTTCTGCTCGACGCCCGCCACGTCGTAGTTTGCCCAGATGAAGTAGTCGGAGTGGTACACGCGCTCCTTGTGCGCGACCTCGTCCTCCTCGTCCGCATAGTAGAAGTCGTTGAAGACGGGAGAGAAGGATGGCTGATGGTCGCCAAAGAAGACGAGGACCACCTTGCGGTCGAGCTTGGAGAGCTGGTCCATGAAGGCCTTGAGGTCCGCATCGGAAGCCTGGATGCACGCGAGGTACTCGTTGAGCGCGTCAACGTCCTCCTGCGCGATGCCCTGCCCCTGGCGAGCGAGCTCGTCATCCACGACGCCCTCGGGCTCGTAGTGAACCTGCTTGTCCTCGGGGATGTTGCCCAGGTTGTAGCTGCCGTGGTTCTGCATGGTCACGTCAAAGACAAACTGGGGGCTCGGGTCGAGTTTCAAGATCTCCAAGATCTTGTCGTAAGTCGCCGCGTCGGTGACGCCCATGTGCAGCTGCTCGGCGCCCTCGAAGGCGGAGATATCCAAGAACTCGTCAAAGCCCATCAGGTCGTACACCACGTCGCGGTTCCAGTTGGTAGGGTCGTTGGGATGGATGGCGTGCGTCGCGTAGCCCAGGGACGAGAGCTGGTCCGCAAGGTTCTCGAGGCGCATGCGGTACATGATGTAGGGATACTTGCCCGACCCGATGAACGCATAGGAGTTGCCGGTCAGGAACTCGAACTCGGTGTTGCAGGTGCCTCCGCCAATGACGGAGACCGCAAGGTTGCCGCGCGTGATGGCGTTGCCGATGCTCTTGAAGTACGTCGGCCCCTCGTACCCGCAACGCAGGGAGTCGATGACCGAAAGGTCGGAGAACGACTCGTTCATGACGACGATGACGCTCGGCTTCTCCTTCTCAAACTGCTCGACGGCCTTCGTGCGCTGCTCGGTGTTCCCGAGCTCCGCCTCGTAGCGCTCGTTGAGGGAGACCTGCAGATTGGCCGCATTGTAGGTCGTGTATCCAGCCGGCGTGGCGATAGGCAGGTCCTGCGCCGCCGCCACGAAGCTGGTGAGGAAGCCGTTTGCGCGATAGGAGTCCAGGGTCTTTCCGTAGTCAAGCTTGACGCCCGCCTGGTGGATGTAGTTGGGCACCACCATGGCAGAGACGGTCGCGGCACCGACGACAAGGCCCAGCCCCAGGTTTGCGGCAAAGCGGAGGACCTTGCGCAGCGTGCCCTTGGGCCGGTCCTGCGCCTCATCTGCGCCCACGAGGTGGGCGGAGTGGCGCCCTCCGGTGGTGGGGACCACGTATTCGGGCTCCTCGGGAATGCGACCCAGAAGCGAGAGGGCCGCCAGGGCCACGCAGCATGCGGCGGGACCCCACAGGCCGCGGACGCCCAGCACGAAGGAGTAGCCCTCCTTGACCTTGAGCGCGGTCGGCATGGCGAGCAGGTCGCTCGGCAGGATGGCGACTCCCTTGAAGCCTGCGAGGAAGTACTGGCAGGTGCCCGCGATGCCCGCGAGGAGCGGGGCTATCCACATGATGGCGGCGCTGCGCTGGCCGACGAAGTACAGGCAGACGAGGATGCCCGCTATGAGCCCCACCTCGATGAGGAACTGCGGGGAGACCGCGGGGAGCTTCGTGTTCCACGAAAGCTCGAGCGTGAGCGTGGTGGCGATGATGGCGATGAGGATGACGACAACGTCACGGACGATGGCCGCGACGGGGCCGCGCTCGGCGACCCACGCCCTGACAAGGCCGCGGTTTTCCGAGAGCACGGCGCACGCGATGGCGAGCAGGGTGTAGGCGACCAGCTCGAACAGGCCGCCAGAGAAGTGCCCGATGGCCACGATGACGCAGAGGGCCAGGAGCGAAAGCGCGGCCGGCGCAGGCCAGGCCGCGGCGCCCGAGGGCCGGTCGGGGTCCGAGAAGGAAGAGTTTGACGAGCCGACCGAGGCGGCGGCGATCACGATGAATCCCACGAGCGGGACGATCGGATACCAGTTTGGCGCCACCAGGAGGTCCTTGAGGCTTTCGATGATCTGCTCAACCATGGCGTGGTCCTTGTCGTCTTTCGGTTTCCATGGATTCCAAAAAGATACCTTATCAACAGCCTCTTTGGCATGAAGCGCATTTTTTACCCATTTAGCGGTCTAAAAACCATGTGGCAGCGCCCACACTCCGTGTGGGGGAGAGGGGCGGGACTTATATAAAGGAGTCCCTTTGCTCACCCAAACGGAACTACCGTTTGGCGAATACTCAAACAAATTGTCCGCGAAAAAGACAGTATGGGAACCATGTTGTTGGTTTCGGTTACGTTTCGTGGCCGATAAGGATCAAGGGAGAAGATCATGCATAACGTTTCTCGTAGGGACTTCCTCGGTGCATCTGCCTTGGCTGGTCTTACGCTCGCCGGCTGCGGTGGCGGTGGCGGAAACGCCGACAGTGGGGCCGCCGATGGCGGTGCCGCTGGCGTCGAGGGCTATGATCCCGAACTCGTGTCTGCCGCTCAGGCAGAGGGCGAACTCGTCGTCTACGGCACCTGCGAGGAGCCTTACATCATCGCCGCGTGCGACAAGTTTACCGAGCTCTTTGGCATCACCACCAGCTGGCAGCGCCTGGGCGGCGGCGAGGTCCTCGCCAAGATCCAGGAGGAGAACGGCCATCCTTCCGCGGACGTCTGGTTTGGCGGCGGCTGCACCTCCTATGTCCAGGCTGCCAACGACGGCCTGCTCATGAAGGTCTCCCCGGCCAACTTGAGCCACATCACCAACCCCAACTTCACGTCCACGGACGGCACCTGGGTCGGCATCTACATGGGCATCCTGGGCTTCCTCGCCAACAACGAGGAGCTTGCCGCCAAGGGCATCGACGCCCCCAAGGACTGGCCTGACCTGCTCGACGAGAAGTACAAGGGCCTCATCTGGAGCTCCAACTACAACACCGCCTCCACGGCTGAGCTGATCCTCAACACCGTCATCCAGAAGTACGGCCATGACGAGGGCATCCAGTTCCTGGTCGACCTCGACAAGAACGTCGCGCAGTACACCAAGTCCGGTGGCGGCCCGTCCAAGTCCATCGGCATTGGCGAGTGCACCATCGGCATCAACTTCCTGCATGACGGCATCTACCAGATCGTGGACAACGGCTACGACAACATCGGCCTCATCTCCCCGAGCTCCGGCGCCTCCTACGAGGTCGGCGCCTCCGCAGGCCTCGAGGGCTGCGCTCACCCCAACGCGGCCAAGCTGTGGCTCGAGTACGTCCTCACCCCCGAGTGCGTCAACCAGGCCAAGGAGGTCGGCTCCTACCAGTTCCTGGTCATCGACAACGCCGAGCAGCCGCAGATCGCCATCGACATGGGCGTCGATCCCAACAACGTCATGGACTTCGACTTCGCTGACATGATGGCCAACACCGCCACCTACAAGGAGGAGGTCATGGCCGCTCTCGGTGGTGGCGACGACCGCTTCAAGACCGAGTAGTCCTAGGCTCCAACAGCTAGTCAAATGGCAGGTGGCGGGCGGATGGGACTGTCCCATCCGTCCGCCACTCATATGAAGTCCTAATACCTATCCATCGACGAGAGAGGACGCCCTATGGCAACTAACCAAGGTGCGTCACTGGACCGTAAGAAGCTCCTCGCTGACCCCATCATGGTTACGACCATCGTGGTGCTCGTTACGTTCCTGGCGCTCTTCATCCTCTACCCGCTCGCCATCCTGCTGGTAGACAGCCTCGTGAGCGACACGGGTGGAATCACGTTCGAGACCTTCCAGAAGGTCCTGGCAAAGCCCGACTTCAAGAAGGCCATCGTCAACACGCTCGAGATCGGCGCCGTGACCGGCGTCCTCTCCACGCTCATCGGCCTGCTCTTCGCCTATGTCGAGGAGTACGTCCAGCTGCGCACCAAGTTCATGAGCGGCCTGTTCAAGGTGGTGTCGATCCTGCCGGTCGTCTCGCCGCCGTTCGTGCTGTCGCTCTCCATGATCTTGCTGTTCGGCCGTTCCGGCATCATCTCCAAGACGCTCCTGGGCATCCAGGACTCCAACATCTACGGCATGCCGTCGATCATCCTCATCCAGACGATGACGTTCTTCCCGGTGTGCTACATGATGCTCAAGGGCCTGCTCAAGAACATCGATCCCTCGCTCGAGGAAGCCGCGCGCGACATGGGCGCCACCCGCTGGCAGGTCTTCACCACGGTCACCTTCCCGCTGCTGCTTCCCGGCCTGGGCAACGCCTTCCTGGTCACCGTCATGGAATCCATCGCCGACTTCGCGAACCCCATGATGATCGGCGGCAATGTCGACACGCTGGCCACGGCCATCTACATGCAGATCACGGGCAACTACGACAAGAAGGGCGCCGCGGCCATGGCCGTCGTGCTCCTGTCCATCACCTTCGTGATGTTCTTCTTCCAGAAGTACGTGCTCGAGGCCAAGGCGACGGCGACGCTCTCCGGCAAGGCGAGCCGTCAGCGCATGCTCATCACCGACCCCTCGGTGCGCATCCCGCTCACCATCATGTGCAGCGCAATCGCCATCTTCGTCATCGCCATGTATATCTGCGTGCCGTATGGCTCGGTCATCACCACGTGGGGCCGTAACTACACCCTCACCAACAAGTGGTACCTCAAGGTGTTCAACAACTACCGTGGTGCTGACGCCTTCACCGACTCGTTCATCATGGCGTTCATCGCGAGCCCCATCACGTCGCTGCTCTCGATGATCATCTCCTACCTCGTGGTAAAGAAGAAGTTCGCGCTGCGCGGGTTCATCGAGTTCACCTCGATGCTCGCCATGGCCGTGCCGGGCACCGTCCTGGGCGTCGGCTTTGTCCGCGGCTACTCCAACGGCCTCTTCCACACGGGCATCCTCCAGTGGCTCTACGGAACGGCGGCGATCCTCATCATCGTGTTCGTCGTCCGCTCGCTGCCCACGGGCACGCGCTCGGGCATCTCGGCCCTGCGGCAGATCGACAAGTCCATCGAGGAGTCTGCCTACGACATGGGCGCCAACAGCTTCGAGGTCTTCATGACCGTCACGCTGCCGCTCATCAAGGACTCGTTCCTCTCGGGCCTCGTGACCGCCTTCGTGCGCTCGATCACGGCAATCTCGGCCGTCATCCTGGTCGTCAACCCCAAGATCTTGCTCATCACCGTGCAGATCAACGAGTACGCCAACCGTGGCGAATACGCCGTCGCGTGCGCGTTCTCCACAGTCCTGATTCTGATTACCTACACCGCCGTGCTGGGCATGAACATCTTCATCAAGTACTTCGGCACCAGCAAGGCCCAAGCTGAGGAGGCATAAGAGATGGCAAAGGAAAAGAAGGGCGTAAAGATCGAGCACGTCTCCAAGATCTACCAGGACCCCAAGACGGGCAAGGACTTCTACGCCGTCCATGACGCCAACATCGACATCGCGCCGGGCGAGTTCATCTGCCTGCTGGGCCCCTCGGGCTGCGGCAAGACCACCATCCTGCGCATGATCGCGGGCTTCGAGAGCCCCGACGAGGGCGAGATCTACCTCGGCGGCGAGCCCATCAACGAGCTCACGCCCAACAAGCGCGACACCGCCATGGTGTTCCAGAGCTACGCGCTGCTCCCGCACTACAACATCTTTGACAACGTGGCCTACGGCCTCAAGCTTCGCAAGATGGACGAGGCGACCATCAAGCAGAAGGTCACCAACATCCTCGGCCTCGTCGGCCTTGAGGGCATGGAGAACCGCATGACCAACCAGCTCTCCGGTGGCCAGCAGCAGCGCGTCGCCCTGGCGCGCGCCCTCGTCATCGAGCCGGGCGTGCTGCTCTTCGACGAGCCGCTCTCCAACCTGGACGCCAAGCTGCGCGTTGACATGCGTAACGAGATTCGCCGCATCCAGCAGGAGGCGGGCATCACAGCCGTCTACGTCACGCACGACCAATCCGAGGCCATGGCCATCTCCGACCAGATCATCATCATGAAGAAGGGCGTCGTCGACCAGATCGGCGACCCGCACACCGTCTACTACCGCCCCATCGACGAGTTCGTGGCCGACTTCATCGGCGAGTCCAACTTCCTGCGCGGCAAGCTGGTCGAGAAGGACGGCGCCTCGGGCGTCGCCGACATCGAGGGCCACATGGTCGAGATTGCCGACATTGCCAAGCACGAGATTGGCGACGACGTGGTGCTCGTGCTGCGCCCCGAGTCTGCGGCGCTTGCCGACGAGGGTGCCCTGCGCGCCAAGGTCACGCTGTCGCGCTTCATGGGCAACTACCAGAACTACCAGGTCATGGTTGGCGACACGCTGGTCAAGATTACCGACTTCAACCCCAAGAACCACAAGATCTACGAGGTCGGCGACGAGGCGTTCGTCAAGTTTGGCCCCAAGGACGTGCACGTCCTGTAAGGCCTTCTCCCTGCCTGAAGGACGTACCCAAAGGGCGGCCTGTCCGGTGTTCCGGGCGGGCCGCCCCTTCAAACATGAGATATGCCTCGCTCCTGACTCGGAAGGGAGTATCCCCTTTGAGTCATCTACAATGGATGGCGCACAATCACGATGGGAGGACGGGAACATGGGGCAGGAGCAGAGCAGCTATCGCAAGCACATCATGTGGTGCAAGCATGACGGCAAGAAGGTCTTTGGCGTGGCCAACCTGCCTTCTGGCGCGGAGCAGTCGTACTTCACGCACGAGACGTTTCCCACGGTGGTGCTCGCGCATGGGCTGGGTGCCGACCACACGCATATGGACGCCTATGCCAACCTGCTGGCGAGTCACGGCTTCGTGACCTATGCCCTGGACTTCTGCGGCGGGGGAGAGACGAGCAGAAGCGATGGCTCGACTCTCGACATGACGGTCGAGACCGAGCGCGATGACCTGCTTGCCGCCGTGAGGCTCATGCTCGACGAGCCCTTCGTCAACAAGGATTCGCTCTTTCTGGTGGGTAGCAGCCAGGGGGGATACGTGAGCGCCCTGCTTGCCGAGGAGATGCCCGACACCTTCAAGGCGCTGGCGCTGATCTATCCGGCCTTCGTGCTTTACGACAACGTGCGCGACGCGTATCCCGAGGGCACCGAGATTCCCGAGGAGTCCGAGGTCATGGGCGTGCGTCTGAGCCGTGCCTACGCCAAGGCCGCCCTTGCGCGCGATCCGTTCGAGGGCATGGCCAGCTTCGCCAAGCCCGTGCTCATCGTGCATGGAAGCGATGATGCCGTCGTGCCCGTCGCGTACTCCCGCCGCGCGGCAAAGGTCTTTCCCGCTGCGCGGCTCGAGGTTATCGAGGGTGCGGGACACGGCTTCAGGGGAGAGGCGCGCGAGCAGTCAGCTCGTCTCGTGCTCGACTTCCTGACGGCGCAGCTGGGCAGCCGCTGCTGAGGGCGATACGGAAGGGTCCTTTTCCGTATCGGTAGATTCGCCTGAGGGACGCGCGGCAGGTGCGCTTCTGCTACGCTGCTCTCATGACAGATTCGACGGTTTAGGCCCCGCATCTGCGGGGTCCCTTTGACTGGGGAGGTTGACATGGTCGAGCGGCTGGTGCTGGTGCGCCACGGTGACGCGGAGCTCTTTGGTCCTGAGGGGACTGACGAGTCCCGCAGGCTTACCAAGAAGGGGAAGAAGGCCCTCAAGAAGGCCTTCCCGTCTACGTTTGCGCCGCTCAGGGACGAGGGGGACCTCTCGATGTGGGTGAGTCCCGCTGTGCGCGCGCTGGAAACCGCCGAGGTGGCCGCTGATGCCCTCGGCTTTGATGCGCGCGACTTTGACCTGCATGTCTCTCTCTACGAGCAGGATGATGACGAGTTTTTGGCCGAGCTGTCTGCCGAAGGTGACGGCTGCGTCGTCGCGGTGGGCCACATTCCCTTCATGCATCGCATGCTCTGGAGCCTGACGGGGGAGGACGTGCCCTTCTCCAAGGGGAGCGTCGCCTGCGTGCGCTTTGAGGAGGGCGACCTCACGCGCGGCACGCTCGAGTGGTTTGTCGAGGGGCCTGACGACTAGGGACGTGGCTTGAGCCTGTCCGCCCCTCACTTTTCCGACATGTTTGGCGGGTTTAGTGTCGGAAAAAAGCATAGGTGCTCACTTTTCCGACACCCAGAGCGCTCTGGGTGTCGGATTTGTGTTGTTGCGCGCCCGGTGCCGCTTAAAACCTCGCTGAGAAGGGATGCGTGGCGCTATGCCTGTGTGGCGGCGATGACGGCGCGGTATGCCTTCTGGTAAGAGATGCCAGCGGAGGCTGCCAGCGCTGCGACCGTCTCATATTCGGGATAGAGGCGACGCTCTCCCGTCGGGAGCGTCACGGCCTTGACCTTCGCGGGGCCATATGACGTCTGCACGTCCAGGATCTCGCGCGGGAGCGCCGTGCGCCACAAGGGCGAGTGGCGGATGCCGATGGTCGTCGTGTCCTCAAAGATGACCTGCTCAAGCACGGGAATCATGGCCTCGCTGCAGAGCACCTCAATCTGGTAGCCTGGGCGACCTTTCTTCATGAAGGCAGGGATGAAGTGCGCCTCGAGCGCCCCCGCATCGTACAGCCGCTCGATCGTGCGGCCCAGAGCCTCTCCCGGGCAGTCGTCCACCTCGGTCTCGAGCTTCCAGAGCTGCGGGCGCTCGAAGGCGTAGGGCTGCGTGGTGACGGGGGCTGCGACCTCTGCCTCCTCCACGACGAGCGCGCGGACGGTGCTGGGCGGATTGTAGGCGCGCTTGCCGGCGCCGATGCCGGTGGCAAGGATGCGGTAGTGCGCGGGAAGCGCGTCGGTGGTGCGGAACGCGGCGGCGATGGCAGCACCCGTGGGGGTCACCAGCTCGCCGTGGATGTCGCGCGGCTCGAGGACAAGACCCTCGTCTGCCACGATGTGCGAGACGGCCGGCACGGGGACGGAGAGGATGCCGTGCTGCGAGCGGATGCGCCCATGGCCCTCCGCCAGGGGAGAGACGACCACGTCGTCCACGTTCAGGTCGTCCAGGCAGACGGCCGCGGCAACGACGTCGACGATGGAGTCAACGGCGCCCACCTCGTGGAAGTGGACCTCGTCCACCGGCACGCCATGGGCCTTGGACTCGGCCTTGGCGACGATGTCGAAGATGCGGTGGGAGAGCTCGCGGGCGCGCGGGGTGAGGTTGCCCGCGTCGATGATGGCGGCAATCTCCTTGGGGCCGCGGTGCTCGTGGTGGTGATGGTGGTCGTGGTCGTGATGGTGCTCATGGTCATGTTCGTGGTCATGATCATGAGTGTGATGTTCGTGTTCATGATCATGGTCGTGATGGTGATCGTGCTCGTGATGATGGCCATGCTCGTGATGGTGGCCATGCTCGTGCTCGTGGTGATGGTGGTGGCCACCCTCATCCTCGTCGTCAAGGTCGCCGTACAGCCACTCCATGTCGTGGTCGTGTCCGTCGATCTCTGCATCGAGCACCACGTCAAAGTCGCACACGTCCAAGGCCGACACGGTCCTGCGCGTCACCTTGACCTCAAAGCCACTCACGCCCAGGCTGTCCAGCGCCTCGCGCAGGTGCTCCTCGCTGGCCCCCGCGTCAAGAAGCGCCGCCACCAACATGTCGCCGCTGATGCCGCTCGAACAGTCAAGGTACAGCGTCTTTCCCATATGTCCTCCCCTCGTCGCGAGCCAAGCTCGCGGCAGTCTTTACGAACGTCCCACGTGGTCGATCAGTGCGGCCTGGTATCCGGCGCCAAAGCCGTTGTCAATGTTGACGACCGACACGCCGCTGGCACACGAGTTGAGCATCGCGAGCAGCGCAGCAATGCCCCCGAACGAGGCGCCGTAGCCCACGCTCGTGGGGCAGGCGATGACGGGGCAGGGGACAAGCCCGCCGACCACGCTCGCGAGCGCCCCCTCCATGCCGGCGACGGCCACGACCGCGCTCGCCCCGCGCACCTCGTCCACGTGCGCAAGCAGCCGGTGGATGCCGGCCACGCCTACGTCGTACAGGCGGATGACGCGGCTGCCGAGCATCTCGGCGGTGAGCGCCGCCTCCTCCGCACAGTAGAGGTCGCTCGTGCCTGCGGCCGCAATGGCCACATAGCCCACGCCGTCGGGCTCGGGAACGTCCCCGACGACGCCCACCTGTGGAAGCTCGTGATACGCAAATGCCTCGGCGTCCTCGGACGCGAGCATCCCGCGCACCTCTTCAGCCTTCTGCGCGTCGAGCCGCGTGATGACCACGTGCTTCTCGCCGTTGCGGCGCAGCGACGCCACAATGCCCGCGATCTGCTCGGCCGTCTTGCCCGCGCCATAGATGACCTCGGAGACACCCTGCCGGCGCCCGCGGTCGAGGTCGGGCTTGGCGTAGCCCAGGTCCTCGAAGGAGCCACGGGCAATCTGCGCCCGCGCATCCTCGGTGCTTACGGCGCCGCGCGCGACGTCCTCGAGCAGCGCGCGCAAAGCCCTGTCTTCCATGCAACTCTCCTTGCTCAAATGGTTCTAGGTAGTATTATAGGCGCCCGACCCATGTGCGCCCTGTTGCGTGACATTCGCATCTATCATACAATGGCTCAATTCACCAGCAGAAGGGTGGGAATTACGATGGCCGATCAGGACCTGCAAACAAAGCGCGCGGCGTTGGAGGAAGCCCTTCGCTCGATGGGCTCCGTAGCCGTGGCGTTCTTGAACTGCGACCCAAAACTTGGACGGCCAAATTAGTGTCATGCCACGAGGGACTGGTTCCGGAACTCCTCCGGGGTCAGTCCCTTCAGTTTAACCTGCCGCCTCCTCGTGTTCCAGTGG